>JADEYI010000542.1_pt1 | contig 49314 bp, 47 predicted proteins | sample 8542331 | NCBI WGS metagenome assembly JADEYI01 (sample SAMN16510988, study PRJNA670497) | mine drainage metagenome | isolation source: biofilm near Copperflume 1 | place: Germany: Marsberg coppermine Kilianstollen | collected 2018-02 | reverse complement strand
AGCATAAGACATCCACTGCTTTTCGCTTTAACGGCATGTCTTCCATATGCCTCCAAGATGCGGCGCTTTCGAGCCGACCGAAAAGGGGGGGGGCCGTTGTCCGGGACATTGTACGTAGGATCTCTAATTACGCCGCCAAATGTACTCAATTCATTCTTGAGGAACGCCGAGACCATTTCCTCGTCCCTGTCCTACCAAAGAAGCACCCGGCGCGAAAACCTCATTTCAACGCAAAGTGCCACGGCGCTCCCGAATGTGCCCGACGACTGTATCGACTACATCTTTGTCGATCCTCCATTCGGCAATAACTTCGATTACTCGGAGTTGAACTTTTTCTGGGAGGCTGTGTTGGGTGTCGTCACAAGTCAGGCCACGGAGGCTATCGTTAGCACGTCGCAAGACAAGGCGATCGATAATTATCGTTCGCTCCTGACCAGTGGATTCAACGAATTCTTTCGGATTCTGAAACCAGGGCGGTGGATAACAATTGAGTTTTCCAACACACAGGCCTCGGTGTGGAACGCAATCCAGACCGCTCTACAGGAAGCTGGATTTGTCGTTGCCAACGTTTCCGCGCTGGACAAGAAGCAAGGCAGTTTCAAGGCCGTCACTACAACCACCGCAGTAAAACAGGATCTTATTATCTCCGCTTACAAGCCCAACGGCGGGTTGGAGGATCGCTTCACTAAAGCTGGTGGTACCGCCGACTCGGCATGGGATTTTGTCCGTACTCATCTTAGGTATTTGCCTTCGGTGAAGGCGCGTAATGGTGAGCTTGAATTCATCGCCGAGCGCGACCCGCGGATTATCTTCGACCGGCTGGTGGCCTGGTTCGTCCGCCACAACTTTCCGGTCCCCCTCTCTAGCCTGGAATTTCAGGCCGGACTGGCGCAGCGCTTCGCTGAGCGCGACGGCATGGTGTTTCTGCCTGAGCAGGTGACCGAATACGACAAGAAGCGCATGCAGACCGCCCAAGCGCCGCAGATGGAGTTGTTCGTCTCGGATGAGCGCTCGGCCATCGACTGGCTGACCGACTTCCTCAAGCAACGGCCATCGACCTACCAGGAGATCCACCCCGAGTTCATGAAGCAGCTCGGGGCTGGCTGGAAGAAGCACGAGGCCAGGCCAGAGCTCTCGGCGTTGCTGGAAGGCAACTTCTTTAAATATGACCCGAAGGCGAAGGACGGTCACGAGGTGCCGTCGCAGGTCCACAGCTATCTATCAACCAACTTCAAGGAACTGCGTGGACTGGAGAAGTCGGATCCTCGGCTCAAGGCAAAAGCCCAAGACCGCTGGTACGTGCCCGACCCGACCAAGGCCCAGGAACTGGAGAAGTATCGCGAGAAGGCACTGCTCAAGGAGTTCGACGTCTACAAGGCACACACCGGCCGCAAGCTGAAGGAATTTCGCCTTGAAGCAATGCGCGCCGGCTTCAAGCACTCGTGGGGCAATCGTGACTACGCCACGATCATCTCGGTCGCAAAGAAGATTCCGGAAGACGTCCTTCAGGAAGACGAGAAACTCCTGCTCTGGTACGACCAGGCGCTCACCAGAACTGAGTCGGATGCGTGATGGCCTTCCAAGTCGGTGACTGGTGCTGGCACGGGCGCTTCGCCGTCCCGTGCCGTGTCATCGACCAACAGGATGTATGGGGTGAATTCTCCTACCGGGTCTGGCTGCCCGCCAAGGACACGGTAATTCGCGCCCGCAGTACCGATTTGCAGGGTATTGAAACGGCTGTTCAAACGGCCAGCCAGATTCTCCATGCAGCGGCGGCAGCCAAGCTTGCGGACGCGCTGGAGGAGAACCTTCTCCTCGCGCCGATCCAGTCGAGCGTGGTGCCCCTGCCCCATCAGCTTTACACACTCTCACGCGCCATGTCGCGCGATCGTATCCGTTACCTCCTCGCCGACGAAGTGGGACTCGGTAAGACCATAGAGGCAGGTTTGATCCTGCGCGAGCTGAAGCTCCGCGGAATGGCCAAGCGAGTGCTTGTGGTCGCACCAAAGGGACTGGTGCTGCAGTGGCAGGCCGAGATGCGGCTGCACTTCGGCGAAAAGTTCCAGCTCGTCGACCCCGCCGAGCTGGCTGCATTCCGCCCCTGGCGCAGTGAAGAAGAGAATCTGTGGCAGATGCACGACCAAGTGATTTGCTCGCTGGATTCCGTCAAGCCGGTCGAGGGACGCCGCGGTTGGTCGGTGGACCAGCTCGCGAGCTACAACCGGGAACGATACGAGGACCTAGTGAACGCGGGCTGGGATCTCGTGATCATCGACGAGGCCCACCGCATGGGCGGCAGCACCGAGCAGGTGGCCCGGTACAAACTCGGCGCGGGTCTGGCCGAAGCCGCACCATATCTGCTGCTGCTCTCGGCTACTCCGCACCAGGGGAAGACGGACCAGTTCCTCAGACTTATGCAGTTGATCGACCGGGAGTCCTTTCCGGACGAAGGCAGTGTTCGGCAGGAAAGGGTTCGCCCCTACGTGATCCGAACCGAAAAGCGTGCTTCCATCGACGCCGACGGCAAGCCGCTATTCAAACCCCGTCAGACGCGACTACTCGCTGTGGCATGGCAGGAACGGCACCAGCTTCAGCAGCAGTTGTATGAGTCGGTGACCGACTACGTGCGTCACGGTTACAACCAGGCGCTCGCTGCCAAGCAGCGGCATATCGGGTTCCTGATGATCCTCATGCAAAGGCTTGTCACCTCCTCTACTGCTGCGATCCGAACCACGCTGGACAAGCGCCTCGCCGTCCTCGATTCACCCGAAGCGCAGCTTGAGCTTATCGACCCTGTGGCGGCGGATGAATGGAGCGAACTTGATGGACAGACTCAGGTGGACCTGGCGGTGCAATCGCGGGGATGGTCATCTGAGCGCGCCGAGGTCGAGACGCTCCTCAATCTCGCCAAGGAAACTGAGCTTGCTGGCTCGGACGCAAAGGCCGAGTTCCTCGCCGAAACAATCTATCGGCTGCAGCAGGAGGAAGGCGATCCCGATTTGAAGGTGCTCATCTTCACTGAGTTCATTCCCACCCAGGCCATGCTCGCGGAATTTCTGCGGAACCGCGGTTTTAGCGTAGCCACGCTCAATGGTGGCATGGACTTGGGTGAACGGAAGCGAGCGCAGGAGATCTTCGCGCGCGAGGCACGGGTCCTCGTATCTACCGACGCTGGAGGTGAAGGGCTGAATCTGCAGTTCTGCCACGTCGTCGTCAATTTCGACATGCCGTGGAATCCGATGCGCATCGAACAACGAATCGGTCGCGCGGATCGCATCGGCCAGAAGCATGTGGTTCGCGCCATCAATCTCGTCCTGGACAATACGGTCGAGCATCGGGTACGCGAGGTTCTGGAACAAAAGCTTGCCGTCATCGCGCATGAATTCGGCGTCGACAAAGCGGCGGACGTGATGGACTCGGCAGAGGTCGAGCCGGTATTCGACGATCTGTATGTGCACGGCCTGCTCGACCCCTCATCGATCGAGCGGGAATGCGATGCGGCACTCGCGAGCGTCCGAGACCGTGTTGCCGCGAGCCGGCGCAATGCGGAACTGCTGGGCGAGCCGACTGCCCTCGACGCTGCTGCCGCACGTCAATGGCGTGATCATCCCGCGCAGTTCTGGCTCGAACGGGCCATCACCAACGGACTCCCGGACCGCGGAGGCCAGGCTACCCGAGACGGCGTGTTCTGGCATTTGCGTTGGCAAGACGGCAGCGAGACGCCGCGGGCCTGCTTCGACGCACGCCGCGCGGACGATTCTCCCGATGCGACCTGGGTCACGCTGGAGGATCGCCGCGCCCGAGCATTGCTTGATGCACTACCCCGGTGGGCACCCGGGATGCCGTTGCCCGCCGTGCGCCTGTCGGGTTTGCCGGATACGGTGCAGGGCGTCTGGGCGCTCTGGCAAATCGGGCTGAATGCCGGCAATCGCTCGCGGCGGCGGTTTCTGCCGGTGTTCGTCATGGATGACGGACGTGCTTATGTGCCTACCGCGCGTCGAGTCTGGGACCTGTTGCTCACCGAGGCGGTGGAAGTTCTTGGAAACGTGTCCCCAGGCCACGCGATGGTAATGGTTGGGCACGTCGAAACCGCCGCCAAGCTTCAGGGGGAACGTCTCTACGGAGAGATTCTGAAGGAGCATCGGGAACGGATTGAGCGCGAAATCACCCGGTCCGAAGATGCCTACGACGCGCGCAGCCAGGCGATCGGGCGTATCGGGTTGCCGGCAGTGCGGGAACATCGTCGTCGCCGCCTGGAAGTAGAACACAAGGCACGCTTGGCGGACCTTGGCAGCGCAACAAGCGCCATACCGGAACTCGTGCCGGTGATGATGATCCGGATTGGCGAGCTTCAGGAAGGGATCAGGGCATGAGCGCATGGCTCGACCGCATCATCGGCGGCTTCGATGCGGCATTGGCCACGTTCTGTATCGTCTCGGATCCGGATGGAGTCCTGCTCGACGAGCGCATCCTGACGGCATTGGCGGAAAAGGACTTCGAGGTGCTGCCATTCGACGATCCGATCGCATTCAGGGTCGAGTTCGAGGAACGCTACCGCGCCCACTGGGACCGGGGTGAACCCGGCGAGCACGCGGCGTTGATCCTGCATACCCGCAGCCCCGATACCAGTGCCCTGCCGTGGGACTACCTACGCGCGGCCAGGCAATACCGCCTGAGTCTGGCCGAACTGCTGCCGCAGTTGAGTTACACGGTTATTCATCAGCTCGATGGCGGCCATCTGGAAGCACTGTACGAGGCGCAGGAGCGCCATGCGGAGCAAGCGCTCGGAGAGAAGGCCACCCAGGACTTCGTCCTCACCCATATCTACCGAATCGGTCTGCACCTCATCGAGCAACCGCACGAGCTTCTTGCCGTGCTCCTGAGATTGCACTATCGACGCGAAGAACTTCCTCTTACGCTCTGTCGGCGTCTCGATGAGGTGATTGGCGAGAAAGCAGCACTGCGAAACTGGCCCATCCGACGATTGTTCGAGGAACGCGGCTTCTTCCTCGATTTCGTCCAGAAGTACTGGGAGGGCTTCGTCCGGGATCACGCACACGGAAGGATTGCAGAGGGAAACCCACAGTTCGCCAAGCTGGGTTGGCCCGCCTCACTCCCCTTCGATCACCCCGATGTCCGCGTCGTCGTGGATTCCCTCTTCCTGGATGGTGCACTTCAACCTCTGGCACTCGCGGACGTTCCGCCAAATCTGCCGAAGTGGATGAACGTCGGCGTAACCGCCAGCGAAGCTGCAGCGGCCGAGCGAATGCGTGAAGCGTGCAAGTCGCTCGCAGCTGGAATCCCGGGCCTCACGGAAGGATACCGAGCGTGGCTGGCCTTCGCCCAGCGCCAAGCTGAACTTCTGGCACGCTGGGGGACGTTGCCACATCCGCAAGCCCAGGCAGTCCAAGCGCAGTTGCAGGAACTGCAGACAAAGATCGACGGGCAGTTCAGATCCTGGCTAACGACACACTACGGCACCCTCGCTTCGTTGCCGGTTGCCCGCTCGCCGGTGATGGTCCATCACATAGCACGGTTTCTCGCCTTGAGAAGAGAGACTGAATCGGCGAAGGTCGCGCTGATTGTTATGGACGGATTGGCGCTCGACCAATGGGTAACGATTCGGGGTTGGTTCGCCGGCCACCAGCCACGGTACCGGTTCGAGGAACACGCAAGCTTTGCCTGGATTCCCACCGTGACGTCGGTTTCGCGGCAAGCGATCTTCTCGGCGATGCTGCCGCGCGGATTCGCCGCGTCCATTGCTTCCACCTCACAGGAACCGGGGCAATGGAGTCGCTTCTGGCAGGACCACGGTCTTCGTGCGGCACAAGTGGTCTATCAGAAGAAACTACGCGACAGCGATCAGCTCGCGGAACTAGATGCCACATTGTCGGCGCCACATGTCGAGGTGGCAGGGTTGGTGGTCGATGCAGCCGACGAAATCGCTCACGGTGCCGCCCTCGGCAGAAGGAGCGTCCATGGGCAGCTCGTGGAGTGGTGTGAAACGGGCTTCCTGGAGCGGTTGTTTGCGATTTTGTTGAGTGCCGGATTCGAGGTATTTGTGACGTCGGACCACGGCAACGTGGAGGCAATCGGCACAGGCAGGCCGAGCCAAGGCGTAATCGCCGAGGAGCGCGGCGAACGCGTTCGCGTCTACGGAACTGTGACATTGCGCGAGCAGTCGGCCGCTGTTTGCCCAGATTCCTTCGCGCTCCCGCTTCAGGGTATCCCCTCGGATTTCCTCCCATTGTTCGCCCCCGCCCGCACGGCATTCGTTCCGCAAGGGGACAAGATCGTGGCACATGGAGGGTGTTCCGTGGAGGAGGTCGTGGTCCCGTTCGTGCAAGTCAGCCTGCGCGGTGAAGGCCTATGACCGCATCGATTCCACAGATTGGATTCGATCGCCTGGTTCGGCTGGAATGGGCCGATATGGCCATGCGCGTGCGCGCAGGAACTGCGAGCAGCGGTGAACTGAGTGCCTTGTTGGATGTGGCCGAGCTTGGGCCGGCTGCCCGAAAAAAGACTCGCACGCTACTCAACCGGTTGTGGCTAGAGCCTCATCCGGTCCTGCAAGGACTCGCAGATCGGGCGGTTAGCCTCAGAGCCCGGTATCCGGGGACGTTACCGACGATATTTTGCTGGGGAATGGCGATCTCTGCCTATCCCTTCTTCGGGCAAGTCGCGGAGAACATCGGCCGTCTTTCGGCCCTGCACGGAGATTGCACTACGGCTGAGATCCACCGCCGTATGCGCGAGCGCTTCGGCGAACGCGAGACGATCAAGCGCGTGACGAACTGGGTGATTCAGACTCAGGTGGACTGGGTAGTCATTCGTCATGGAAGTACGCGCAAACAGGTACTTCGGCAGGCACCAATCCAATTGGGCTCCAACGAAGTGGCGGCGTGGTTGGTCGAAGCAGCTGTGCGTTATGCCGGGAAGGCGCTTCCTGTCGCAACGCTCATGTCGATGCCCGCCCTGTTCCCATTCGTGGCACCTGGGCAGTTCGCCTACCTCCTTTCCTCTATACCGACTCTGGATGTTCACGATCAAGGGAGCGGACAGCAATTCGTTAGCGTTCGCGAGACGGCATGACATCGCGGGGGCGGAACAAATGAAGTTTGAGTGGCGAATCGATGCTAAAGATATCAACCGAGTAAGGGCGCTTGTAGAAAGCCAATCGGGTAACGCGCTGATTCGTGCTCGCAAGGAGCGAAATCTCGCGGCGACGAAGCCATCCGTGACGAAGGAGCGATTCTGGCGAGCCATGGTTTCCATGCGGCTGACGACTCGGCAGAAGTCCGGTCCCGAAAGCCATGTCGCCCGTTTCATCCGCCAGAATCCGTTTCCTCTTGCTTACGCCGAAGTTCAGCGCGCCCGAAAGCCTGCCGACCTTATTGCCAAAACCCTGTTCGCAATAGCTTGGGGACGACAAGGCCTTATCCACGGTCGCGCGTGGAGGCGCCTCTCACGCACGGAACGCGCGGCGGTGGGTAAGCTGTCCGCGTCAACCGTTGTCTTGCGAGATCGTTAGCACTGCTGACACGCACGTTTCCATGTCTGCGGAACTTGCGCGATGGTTTGATAGTCACACCGCTAGATCCGCGATCGACGCAGTCCGCACAATATGTTTTTGCCGTTGTGCGCAGATCGCAGGACGCTGAACTTCGATTTACGCTGGCTGAGTCAGCCCGCTTGATGCCCGTAAACGCATCGCCCTATGCTCGCCAGATCGAGCGCAAACGCCGGCCTCATCTCCTGAAAACCGGCAGCCGCAAGGCTCGGAGATACACGTAAGCCCGTAGTCAAAGTCCGCACAGCATCCAGCCAATTTGCACCGGCTGCCGTTCTGCCGCGATTCCGCTCGACGGGTACGCGGTCGCAATCAGCCTTCACCCGCATGCGCGTGTGACAGCCCTACTCCACTGCCCCAGCGGCAACATCTGTTTCAGCCAGCAATACTCTGCGCCAGTCGCGACTGCGTGTGACATGCACGTGGCAGTCTCAGGCCGGCGGATCGTAGCGGCACCAGCCAATATGGTTACTGCTGCAATCCTGGCCGCGTAACTGCGGCAGCATCTCTGCGCCAACCGCATCGTCACTACCACGGCGCCAGCCGGTAGTGACGATGCGCACGATGCCCCAGCCATCGAGGACTTATCGGTGGCTGGCGCAAGTGACGACCCCCAGTGACGGGCTCCCTGACCCGTCGTCAACCTGGACCGTGCAACGCGGTCCGTCCTCCTGCCCGCTCCCTGCGGGCTCACTGTAAAGCCGCGCCGAAGAAGCGCCCCTCCGAGCCCTGGGTCAACGGCTCAGATCGATGAATCGGCTTCCCACAGGAAGCGCCATCGACGCCAATGCCGCGTGTCGCGGCGGCAAGCAGCAAACGAAACGGCACGAAACGGGAGTGGTGTCCCGAGTCCCTTGTAGATCCCGACCGCCTAGCGTTCGGGACGGACAGAAACACTAACCGGACAGGTTTCACACACCAGCAGCAGCGTAAAGGGCAGGAAAAAAGGGGCAACAAAGGGAGAAAGGGATTGAACCTGGAGAGGAACGAATGCGAGACCTGAACTACGAGCTGAAACAACTCTGCCATCGCAATCGCGACGGCAGCTATTCCACGCAGCGAGACCGCGAGCGCGTGCTCGACCAGATCGCCAACCAACTCCACGACTGGGGCTATCAGCACATGGGAGCCACCAGCCTGAAGTCAAAACACGTCGAGCGATTGGCTGAAAGCTGGAAGGAGGCGGGTCTGGCCGTGGGGACGATCAAGAATCGCATGGCAGAGCTTCGCTGGTGGGCGGAGAAAATCGGGCGGCAAAAAGTCGTCGCCAACGACAACGCGCACTACGGCATCGGCTACCGGCAGTACGTCACCAACGTCAGCAAGGCCCGCGAACTGACGGCCGGCGAGCTGTCGAAAATCACCGACCCGTACACGCGGATGTCGTTGCAGCTGCAGGCGGCGTTCGGCTTGCGGCGCGGGGAGTCGATCAAGATCCGGCCCGAGTGGGCCGATCGCGGCGACAAGCTCGTTTTGAAGGACACCTGGACCAAGGGTGGCCGTGCGCGGGAAATACCCATCCGCAACGAGGAACAGCGCCGGATACTCGACGAGGCCAAGCGCTTCGCCGGCAGGGGCAGTCTCATTCCGGCCGATCAGCGCTACGTGGAGCAGCTCCGGCGCTTCGAGTATCAGTGCGCCAGGGCGGGCAGCCACCGGGTGCACGGACACCGCCACCAGTACGCGCAAACCCGTTACCGGGAGATAACCGGCTGGGCGGCGCCGGCCGCCGGCGGACCGCGCTCGAAGGAATTGACCGCGACGCAAAAGGCGCTTGACCAGGAAGCGCGGCTCACGATCAGCCGGGAACTGGGGCATGAGCGCGAGCAGATTACCGCGGTTTACCTGGGGCGATGAGATAACGCGGGCCATGACCGGCGACAAGGCTGTGAGCACTGCTAACAGAGAAAAATCGCAAGCAAAAAAAATCGGTGCAGCTTTTGGCCGCACCGATTAAGCAACCGCCCTAACAGGCGGTCGATGGACACCGAAACCGGATCATTGGACCCGGCCAAGGTGATCAGGCTGCTTCCGCAAGTTCTTTCCACTCGCTGGAAGGCAGTTCAATCAACTTTCCGCCCAGCGCTTCGAACTCCGTCGCCCGGTCGTAGTCCTCGACGTCATGCGAGTAGTGCGTGACGGCGTTGACCAACCCGTAGCCGGACAAATCGCCTGCGACAATGAGGTGACGCAGCACGCCGGCACGTTCAGACTCGTTGAGCGTGTAGCGGTTCGCGAGCACCTCGACGGTCTTGACAGGATCGCCCGATATTTTGATGTCGAGCGTCTTCTGCATCTTCTGCGCGACCTGACGGAAGGTTGCCTCGGAGACTGCCGCCTCGACCACGTCCCGGACCTTCAGAAAGAAGGCCTTGTCGTCTGCGGCCAGGGTATCGTCCCTGAACACCGTAATCGCCTCGTCTTCCGAATGCAGAGTGCGGCCGACGTGCGTCTTGCGCAATGCACGGTCCGCCGCGATCAGCCCGTTTCGACATACCAGCCGGTAGACCATAGGCTGCACCGACAGCGTACCGTGACCGACTTCGGAGTTCGTGATCACGATACCGGCCTGCACCACATCCCCCGGAGCGATTTCGTACTCGACACGCGGCGTGACGACCTTGAGATACATCTTCGTCTCGGTCAGCTCGACCGACTCGAAGCGTGCATCAGTGAGCCGTTGCAGGATCGGCAGGACATTCTCTGCCAGATCGAAGTTGTCCAGGCGGCGGTAGCGGTCGGACAGCACCGCGCGCACCTGCCCATCCAGCGTACGAATCATCCTCGGCTCATTGTCGGTCTGAAGCCACGTGTTGACGTTCCGGTCGAGAAGACCCGGTTGCTCCGTCCGCATGCGTTCGAAGTACGCGAACGGAATTTTCAACTTGTCGGCCAGTTGACGGCGTGCGAGGTTGGTAATCCCGTACACACCGTCACAGCCGTTTGCATCGACGATCATTTTCAAATCGCCACCTTCATCCGTACGGCACTGCAGGAGCGACGAGGGCACCACGAGGTCCCGCTTCGTCGCGAGTTGGCGCTCCAGTTCCTGCGCCAGATTTACGAGAGAACGTCCGCTTTTCATATCGATTACTCCAAAAGAAAAGCGGGGACGGCAGACCCCAGTACGGGGGCTGCAACATCCCCGCTGGGATCAATGAACCGGCTCGGAGGATTCCGGGCCGGACTGTCGGCGCAACTCGCGTCACGCCAGCTACAAGGGCTACCTGAAGGGAATACTCCCCCTTCAGGTAGTACTGCACTTACAACAGGCCGCGTTCGGCGAACGACATGACACTGCTTCCCGCGACAACAAAGTGATCCAGAACCCTGACGTCAACCAGTGCCAGGGCCTGCTTCAACGACTGCGTCAGCAATTCATCCGCATGACTTGGTTCGGCAACACCGGACGGATGGTTGTGCGCGAATATCACCGCGGCAGCGTTGTTGACGAGGCTTCTCTTTACGACTTCCCGCGGATAGACGCTGGTTTGGGTCAGCGTTCCGCGAAACATTTCCTCCGGCTCGATGACCCGGTGCTGCGCGTCCAGGAACAGAACCATAAAGACCTCATAGTCCCGGCTGGCCAGCGTCATGCGCAGGTAATCGCGCACGCTCGCTGGCGAGGACAGCACATCCCGCTGGCGCAGCGCTTCGACGAGCGAACGGCGCACCAGCTCCTTTGCGACCTTCAGCTTCGTTGTCACCTTCGGCTGCGGGTCGTACATTGCCGGGCACTCGTTCAGCAGCTTCGACAGGCTTCCGCCTGCGTCCTGCAGCAGCTTCACAGCGGTCTTGCTCCCGACGATCATGCCGAGCAGGTCTCGGTCCGACATCGCTTCAATGATTTGACTCACGGTGTTCTCCTTTACATAAGAAAGGGGAACACCTCTCCCTTGGGGAAGAGACATCCCCCGAGGGTTGAAAGACTTCGAAAACTGCTCATTCACGACGATCTCGCCGGACGTGAGTCCGGGCGTAAAGTCGGTCCAGCGGACCACTGTTACAACCAGATGCCTGACATTTACCTCCGAGCCTTGCGGCCACCGGCTTTCAGGAGATGAGACCGGTTTTAAGGGCACTGCCTTTTGGCAGTGGGCACACAACATGGGGCATCACTGGATGCGTACGGCCAAGGCCGGACGACCCGGAACGCGCTCTACCGAAACCGTGGTGAGCCACGGCTTGGGTAGAGCCCCCGCTGTATAAAACCAGTGGCGAGGGGCTCTCGGATGCACGTTTGCCCGTTCCGAGACCGAGCACGCGAGGCCAACTGCGCCTTATGCCAGGATCCGGACGATGACGATGACTTGCGAGACCACGATGCACAGCACCATGATCTTCAGGTTGGTGACGACGTTCCAAAGCGCTTGCTTCATTGCGGCCTCTCCTTCAAGTGGTTGGCGGGGTTTTCACCTCTGGGTTGGCCCACAGGTGAAAACCCCGCCCGAAGGAGAGGTTTTCGAAAACGGTCAGGCGATCGCCTTGGCGAGCGCGACGACCTGGGAGAGAACGACGATCAGGACCATGAGCTTCAGGTCCGTGACCACGTTCAACAGGGCTTCTTTCATGACGGTCTCCTCAAAAAAAACGGGGAGACCACTCCCCTGGGGAGAGAGATCTCCCCAGGGGGTGAAAGAACTACTGCCTGATACGGACGGTTAGGCCGCGACGCTCTCGGGTTCGCTCGAGCGCGCCGGCTGCGGCAGGTCGAGTGCTTCGCCGTTGACCTTGGCGAACTTGACCCGCAACAGACGACCTTTGATGCTCACGCCAGCCTGTCCCTTCTTTTCACCTTTCTCGAAGGTGAACAGTTCGGGATAGATGTCGGCGATCTTGAAGCCGATGATCACGGTCTTTTCGGCCGCGACATCGGACTCCAAGCGCTTGACGATCTTCTGGGCTTCGGCGCCGCTCACCTTGCAGTCGAATCGGGTGTAGCCGATGTCATCGGTGCTACCTCGCATCGCGGACACGGTGCAGGCCAGAAACTCCTGTCCCTTCTTCGGCTTGACCGTGCGAACGCGATTGAGATAGCCGACGCCTTCGACGTGCAGGTTGAAGAACGACGACTGACTTGTTGCCTGGGATTGCTCGGACATGATGGTCTCCTTTTCACATGAAAAATAAATGGGGAGACCATGCCCCGACCGGGGATAGGAATCCCCGACTGGGATAAAGCAACTGACAACTACCTCCAAGCCTTGCGGCCACCGGTTCTCAGGAGATCTGACCGGTTTCGGCGCTCTTGCGAGCGAAGGGCGATGCGTAACGAGCATCAAGCGGGCTGACACAGCCAACGTAAAACCCTGACAAGCTTCTGCGCGACACCCACCATGCGGCATGGAGTCGAGCAGCACGTATTCAAATCAGATGACCGTCGTTCACGGTTTTGGTTCCATTGCATCGGCATCGGTCGCGGCCACCAGGCTGCGCTCGACAACAGTCTTCCCGAGGCTCACGCAGAGATTCACTTCGACAAAGGCTTCGGAACCCGGCGCCGAACACTTCCGCAACGCCTGAACACGAAACCCGTGAAAGGTCGCGCGATACTCGCCGTGGCGCGCCGCCTCCTGCAGCGCGAGCAGTGCAATCGCGCGCACCATCCGGAGTTCTTCGGAGCTTGGACAGAGCGCCGGCTCACTGGCCGCCCCCGTCGTAGTTGCTGCCTCCTTCAAGCCGATGCCCTCCCATCGGTTGCCTCTCGCCGGGGCTTGAACCTGGCCTCAGCGAGCCGTGCGAGACTCAGATAGAGACGGTCCGCGTTCAGATACAGCGCGCGATGCTCCTCGCCTGTTTTGGTCGCGATCCACTTGCTCTCTGCGAGGCGCCCGATGACATGCACCCGCGCGCCCTTCTTCACGAGCTGTGCAACTTCTGCTGCATGTCGTTCACCCCAGACGTTGACGTCGAGCCAGAATCCGCCGGCCTGCTCCAGGCCACCGCTGCCGTCCTGGCGGTACTCGTCGAAAAACACGCGAAGCTCGGCGACCTGCCGTTCCTCTTTTGCGACCATGACCGTTTTCAAGACCGGCTGATCACCTACATTGCCAGTTCCACGAAACTCGTTTGACATACCACCCTCCGTTTGGTTGATTGACTCATTGATCCAGCATTTGCCGCCGCCCTTGGCGCGCGCGTTGGTCGCGTAAGGTTTCACGGGAAACCGTTAGAGCACGGTCGTCATAGCGCCTACACGACTTGGCACCACCGACTACCGATTGCGTTCTCACAGGAGTTCCGTGTCGGGTTGCTGCGGCACTTCGGCCGCGGTGAGCGATGCCTGCTCCAGAAGGCGCAGCTCGCCATCGGTCAATTTCACGCGACGCCGCGAGTGCCGCGGCGTCTCTGCGCCCGTGAATATCTTGCGTGGCACTTCGCCGAATAGAGCGACTGCAGCACGCACGCGCTGCCGGGCTGTCTCGTTCGCTGCCGGCAGGAAATCGCTGCGACTCAATTGACGCATCTCCTCGCGAAGGAGGTGCCGTTCCCAGCGGATCGGTTCGAGGAACAGTGCGCGCATCTCCCGGCCCACGACGCGAATCGCCACCCTGCCCTCCTCGTCACTCATGCGGTCCTTTTGAATGAGCGTCTTGATCATTCGAACGTAGTAGTCGAACTCGACGATTACCTCCGCCGTGGCGTAGCCGTAGGGACTGCGAAACCCGAGTTCCACGGTCTTGGGGCTGCGCGAACCCATGACGGAGAGCGACAGCCCTTTGCGTTTGAGGAGATCGATCGCTTCCTCGCGTGCCGTGATCACGCGGCTCAGATGAGCACGAATCACGGCCAACCCCTCATACATCCGGATCAGAATCCAGTCGGCATACGGATTGTCGTTCGCGGACAAGTGCCAGATGGATTTGAGGACGGCCGCAAAGCGCTTCGCTCCTGGAATGGGCGGCACCTTGGTTTCGGCATCTGCAGAACGGCCGGTGAACATGCGATAGGCGTCCTTGGTGTGCAGCGTCATCGTGTCGGGCGTGGCATCCGCGAGCTGGCCCAGCTTCACGGCGCGACTCGCTGTCCGCACCTCCACGACGGGGGCAGGCACCGGGCGCCGTGTCTCGCCCTTCGTACTCCGGCGCAACTCGCTTTCGCGCTCGCGCAGTTCGACGAACCTAGCCCAGCGCGGATCGGCCTGATCCTGGTTCTCGGCTACCACGAGATCTGCCAAAGCGTCACGCTCGGATGCGATGTCGTAACCATCGGCGAAGGGTGAGTCGGGGCTTACCGGAAAAGGTGCGGTATTGGCTGGCGTGCCATCCAACTCGCTGCGGTCGTGCCGCGCTGCTGTTTCAGTTTTTGCCATAGGAGACTCCATCTCGATAGATTTCATTTCGGATTGGGCGCGGGACGAGGTGGTGCGTTAGCATACATGGACGCCCCCTTTTGCCAAGCACTCATTCGATGACGGCGAGAAGGTAAAGATTGCATGCATACATCCGGTCTTTAGTGCGGTTATTTCCGCTGGCCCTGATGGGATGCGCCGGCCGGTTCCTAATCAGTGCTTCGAGCTGCAAGCTCTTGCTAACAGTAAGGTTTGACCAGCCGCGGTCTGACCTGTCTTTCCATCACGTCATGATTACTTGAGCAATCGGTGAAATTTCCGTGTTGCCTCCAGTCTGTTACACATCCGGACTGATTATGCGGCGGCGCCAGCCGACGCATAATCAGTCCGGAACTCACGGCCATGTGCCAGCAGCGCCCAGGCGATCCGCGCGTTCTTGTTCGCAATGGCCACGGCGGCGATGTTCTTGTTGCGCCGAGCAAGCAGCCGTGCGAACCAGACGGTGGTCTGGTCGGTCTTGCCCTCCGCGTGGCGAATCATCGATCTCGCTCCGTGGACGAGCAATGAGCGCAGATACGGGTCTCCGCGCTTGCTGATTCCGAGCAACATCGTTTTGCCGCCGGTTGATTGATGCTTGGGCACCAGCCCGAGCCAAGCCGCCATCTGACGCCCATTCTTGAAGCACTTCGCATCGCCCACCGAGGCGGACAGCGCACTCGCCGTGATCGGCCCGATGCCGGGCATTTGTGCGAGCTTGCGACTGGCTTCGTTCTCTCGGTGCCACAGCGTAATCTCATGCTCGAGTTCTTTGACTTGCCGGTCCATCTCCTGCAGATGCTCCCCGAGTCGCCGCAGCAACTGGCGAAACCGCCCCGGCAAGTCGTTCTCGCCATCCTCCAGTATCTCTGGCAGGCGTGTGGCGATATGCCCGATGCCTTGCGGGATCACGATGCCGAACTCCAACAGCAGGCCTCGGATCTGGTTCGCTTGGGCCGTTCGTGCCTTTACGAATCCTTGCCGTGCCCGGTGCAGCGACAGGATTGCCTGTTGCCCGGAGTCCTTCACGGGCACGAAGCGCATGTTCGGCCGGCGTACCGCTTCGCAGACGGCTTCCGCGTCGGCCGCATCGTTCTTGTTGGTCTTGACATAGGGTTTCACGAATTGCGGTGCCATCAGCTTCACTGTGTGTCCGAGTGCCGTCAGTTTCCTTGCCCAGTAATGGGCGCTACCGCATGCTTCCATGCCGATCAGACACGGCTCCAGTTTGACGAAAACCGCCAACACCTGGTCGCGCTTCAGCTGCTTCTTTAGCGCCACCTTGCCTCGCTCATCGATTCCGTGCGCCTGAATCACGTTCTTTGCCAAATCCAGCCCAACCGTTGTAATCTTCATTTCGGACGCTCCCTTCGTTCAGTGGTTAACTAGCGTTTCCACTTTGGCACTCAGATGCCGGTTTAGGAAGGGGGCGTCCATCCCATTAGTGCTAGCAGCCGGCCTGCCACGCCGCTCGGCACTCGGTTGCGCTGGACATTCATGAACGTTTCCCCGACTGGCGTCCGGACTTCAACACGTCGAGCATTCGCCGGATCTCCTCCCGGCGCGCGGCAACCTTGGCCTGGAATTCCGGTGTTGCGCGCTCTGCAACAAGGCGCTGTTCCTCTACGTCGCGCTGCTGGCGCAGGATCAGTTCCTCCTGGCGCCTGAGTCTCGCAGCCGCAACGCGCTGTCCCAGTTCCGGCACGAACTCGCCGGCATTGGCACGCCTCACTAAGCCGCGCAGGTACGCGATCGGGCTGGTGTGCACGGCTTTCGCCTGCATTCGTGCGCTCAGTTCGTCGAGCAATGCTTGCGCTTGATCGCCGCAGCGATGCAGCAGCACAAGCGCCGAGGATCGTTCTTCCGGGAGCAGCGTGTCTGGAAAGATCAGATCACCACCACCCTGCGACTTATCCGCATCGGGGCGCTCGTCGAGCGTGTGTAGTGGTTGTACTGAATCACTTGTACTTCCTTGTATATGTAGCTTGGCGCTTTCGGCTGAACTGTGATGGCGGATTTGGTGAAACTGATTTGGCGCTTTCGGCGAAACAAGGATGTGGGGTTCCCGCAATCTTGATTCGCCGTTTTGTGGAATCCTGTATGCGGGAATGCCGCAGGCTGGCAAGCACGGCACGGCAATACGATCAGCGGATGGCTTTTCATCGCCGCCAAGGAGCGCGAGCAGGCAATCCAGCCTGATGCGGGCGACAAGCCGGGGTGGAATTCCGGTGAGCGACTCCTCCCACACTCCGGCGCGCGCCAGTTCTTTGCGCGCGGTCTCTTGTTCACGACGTGTGAGGCCGATCTGGTCGGTCCACTGCGCCGCCGAGTTGCAGATCCATTGCTCCAATTGTCTTTTCGATTGAAGCCTCGTCAGGTGCAGTGCACGTGACAGCAGCAGTCCCGCATGGACACCGCCTCCAATACCGGCGAGCGTGCGGTGATAGGCCAGCGATGGCCCGAGCAGTTCCGCTACAACGGCGCCGTCGGCCCAGTCCAAGCTACCGGAAGCGCTGCCGATCCGATCGGCAAGCAAGGTGCCGAGGTGATCAATGCAAAGCCGAAAGTGCAGCTTCGCCGGTATGCCCATGCGCTGCTCGTTGAGGATCGCCAGCTCGCGCAACACCTCGCGTGCGGTAATTTGTTCCTTTGCTGAAAGCCCGGTTTCCATTCTCCACTGCTCAGTTGTCTTGAAAAACCACCCGCCGGTACTGGCGATGTCTCTGCCGTGCCGCGTCCAGTAAATCGTCTGCGATAGCAACAGCGCCGCCTTCACACTCGCCGTCAGATCCACGAGCCGACGATGAAAGGCGATGTGCCGGCCCAGCAGCGGCCAGACAATCGCGAGATCTCTGTTGTGTTTCGCGGATTCCCATGTGTCGTCACCTGCGATTGCGTCAAATTTCCTGTCTCTCACGCCTGATCCTGCGCACCGTCATCGGTGAAGTGCGGCGGAGTGTGCTTGCAACGCGCGCCACACCGCCTCGGGGCGCACCCGAAACCAGAGCTTTGCCGGCATGCCTACGAGTTTTTCTTCCACAAACCCCGCGCGTCGCAACGCGCGCCTCGCCGTTTCCTGCTCCCAGCGTGTGAGCCCGGTTTCGTCGGTCCACTGCTCCTGGGACCTGGAAAACCATCCGCTGGCTGCGGGCTCGATCGTCTGCGTTGTCCAGATGGCCTGGGAGAGCATCAGCGCCGCGGTCACGCCGCCCGTTATTGGGACAAGGCAACGGTGAAAACTCACGGGAAGGTCGAAGACTTCCAATAGGAGTTCCGCGGTAATCCCGGAACGGACTGCAGCGGGGTTCTTCATTGGTCCGCCTCGAATTCGTGCGCGACGGCTTCAAGAACGGCGATGGAGAGCTGCGGGAAGGCTTGATGCAACCGGTAGTAGCGGACGCGGGGATTCGGGTCCTCGATGGCGAGCCATGCGCGGAAAATGCGCTCGCGCACGGGGTATGCAGGAAGATGGAGGCGGCCCGAAGGTCTCCAGGCGCCGCAGTCGCGGCGACGTTTGAGCGTCACCTTGCGCCGAATCTTGAACAGCGCACTCATCATCTTCCATGAAGCCCCATTGCGGATGAAATAGGCCTCCAACGCCTTGGCTTCGTTGACCAGCGCGACGGCGCGCAGCCCCGCATTGAGTCCGACGGCGTCGAAGGTGACACCAATGGTCAGATCGCGCATCGCGGCGAGGCGGTTCAGGTCGAGCGCGGAGAGTTGCCGCAAGCGCGCGAACTGTTCGTTCTCGATGCCGGCGGCATGAAGGTCGGTCGGCGTGGCTTCAGCGAGTCGCACGGCAACGTGGTTGAGGAGCAAAAGACGAACCTGCGCGTCGAGTAGCGGCAACATCAGGCATTCCCCCGCGCCGGATCGGGGACACTCATCGGGTGACACGCAGCAGTCGAAGACCGCGAATCCCTGATAAGAGCCAGGATATTCCAGAAGGCGCTGGCCTTCTCGTCGTGTGCGTCAACGAGCCATCCAAAGAATTCAGCATCGAAAGCGCAGGGGTTCACGGGATCGGCTTCGGTTGAGCCTTTCGGCACGGCCACCGATACCGAGTGGTCGAGTTGTCCGGCGACCAACGCGAGCAGCCACCAGGCTTGTTGCCGGCTGGGCGGCAGAGACTCCTCCTCGCCCGGTACCGGGAACGTATCCATGTAGAAGCCCAATGGCGCGGCAGCGTGAAGGCGCAAACAGTCGCCGATACCGGCAAGACTGGCGAATGACTGCACGTGCTCGATGATGTGCGAGCGCACCACGGTGTTCTCGTCATGCGATGCAAGCGGGTCTGCCGGAGGGTCGGAAACAGTGTTCGCCGCGTTAGCTGTGCTAACAGCCCGATCGGACCGAGACGGATCACGAACAGTGATCGGCGCTATCTCCGCCGACTCAACGGGTCTGTCCGCACCGACCGGTGCAAGCGAGATTTCCGGCGAGGTCTGCGACGACCGTGGCGGCGAGTCGAGCGCGAGGCGGATATGCGCGACAGGTTCGCCGAGTTTCCGGGCCAAGGCCTCCTCGCACGCTCCACAGACCTCTGAAGCGCTGAAGGCACGTGACTGGCGATACTGGTCCACCACGTTCTGAAAAACCGGCTCGAAGACCTTCGCGTAGAGATCTGCCTCGGCAAGCGCCGCGCGCATCTGCGCATAACGCTTCATGGCATTGAGCCGTGGCTGCATGGTCTTGACGTCCAGACCAGACAGATCGTCAACAGCCTGTCCCAGGGTTCGCAGCCGCTCAACGGCGAACAGGCAGTGGGCAAGCGTTGCTGTGTTCACGGACAGCCCCAGGCCCTTCATCTCGTCTTCGAGCTGTCTCAGCGAGAGCGCCTCACCCCTCTCGTCTTCGAGTCGCCCTTTCAAGGCCACGACCCCGCTCGCCTTGTCCCAGAACGTCATCTCACCGCGCAGCTCGTTCTCGATGAGGTGCGAGGTAAGCACGTGACTTTCGGAGCGCCACGGTCGAAACAGCACGATGAGCCTCTGGAAACGCGCGTCGCGCGTTTCGGCCCAGAGCTGTTGGATCGCGAGCAGGCGCGTGTTACCACCGGCCTCGACGATGAAGTGCTCGTCGCCGGGTCTGCGCGTGATTGTGAGCGGGTTGCGGATTCCGCTCGAACGAATCGATTCCTTGATTTCCGCGAACCTGGCGTTTCCGGCGCGACGCGGATTGTTCTCGTATGGGCGTATGTCATCGACCGCAAGCTCGATCTGGCAGTCATGCCGCGGATCGGCCTGCGTGGGAAGCTCCCTGGAATTGTTTCCGGGGTTGCCGACCCTCAAGGACTCGGCGACGAGACGACGGCGTTCCTCGATTGACACGTGGCGTCCGGACGAACCGGAAGCCGGTGTGGCAGGGACGCTGTTGGCGATACCGCTCTTCAACGCATCTCCGCTCACGCGATTCTCTCCTGCATGCGAATCGATTCCGCGTAGACGCCCTGCAGACTGGGTATCAGTTCCCAGGCAAGCTGATGCATCACCGTGCAGGCGCTCGGTGCAACACCCTCGCGTTTGCGTTCGTGGCGGTGCACGGGTATGCGCAGTGTCGCCGCCTCCTTGTAGGCCTTGGCATGCGGGACCACGGTGTCTAGGACGGAAACACGACCTTTGAGCTTGATGAAGTCGTCCCGGATGCCGCTCGCGATGACGCGCGCATCGGCGGTCCGGTCCTGCCGGTAGATCACCGCCTTCATCGGCCCCAAGGTCGCGCCGAGCGCACTGCCGGGTTCGAGCCGGTCGAGCAACTCCATCGTCCCGTCCTTGAACTCTCGCGCCGAGAGGATCTCCGGGGTGATCGGCGAGACGAGGATGTCGGCAGCCAGTACCGCGGCGTCCTGCAAGGGGCCGACGGCGCCTTGCGTATCGATCAGCACGCAGTCGTAGACACCGGCCACCGCCGGCGACTGAAGCGCGAAGCGCAATCGAAAGCCACGGTCGATGCGATTCAGCAGCCAGTGCGGCAGATTGCCCTCGGGATCGTCGGAGACAACGATGTCGAGGTTTTGATAAATCGTCGCGGTGATGCAAGGCACCGTAACCTCGCCGCGAACGATGACCTCGGTCAGCCCGGCGGACGGCTTCGATGTCGCGAGCGGAAAGTACTTGGACAGCGAAGGCTGCACATCCGCGTCGATCAGCAGGACACGCAACCCCATGTCGGCAAGCAACGCCCCCAGGTTGGCCGTGAGGGTGGTCTTGCCGACGCCGCCTTTGGTGCTAATTACCGTGAACTTGATCATCGAATCCAGGCCGATTTAGGTCCCAGATCAGCAATACGGAATCCTTTCAAAAAGTGTCGGCCTACCTTTACAGATAGTCCCCAAGCCCGTGATCCGCGAAGCTCTTGCGTATGCGCTTTATTTCCTCGTAGAGGGTGCCGCGCGGGATTCGGAGCCGCTCCGCGGCCTCTTTGATCGAAAGGCCCTCCTCGCCCAGCAACATGCAGAGGCGCCGCTGGCGCGGCGTCAGTTTTAGCAGGGCTTTGGCTATGTCGATGCGCGCATCGTTGCGATCGACGGAGTGCGCATCGCCCGGCTCACGACTCTTCGCTGCATCAAGCAGATCCGCGAAGGTGGGCGAATCGTCCGATTCGCTCACTGCAGCGTCGAGAGACACCGTGTCGAAATCATGCGCCCTCTTCGCGGCTGATCGCTCGCGGAGCAGATCGGTCAGCTTGTTTCGGATGACGCGTGCCATGTATGCAATTGGTGGTCCTTCCGGATCCGGGTCCAGCTTGCGGCGGACTTCGAGCCAGTGCGCCAGGCATTCCTGCAGAAGGTCGTCGAATTCCTCGCGTGCCAGGCTTCGCGACCGCCTGCGGAATTCACCGACCAGTTTCTTCGTTACTGCAATCTCCCATCGCTGGAGTTCTTCCCCGTGTTTGAGCGCCATTTCGTTTCTCCCTTTGTCACGTGACAAAGAGATGAACGAACACCGATCAGGGAGTAATCAAGGGAATAGTTTTTGAGAATCAATTACTAAGGAGTCGCAAGCCGTAGATCTCCCGACACTTTTCCGGGCGAATCCGTATCCCGAGAACAAGGCGTTCCCGATAGATGGCGATAGACGGCGAACCATAGCGACAGGTGCCGGAATGCCTGCGCAGAGCACCGCAGGGCGTCTGCCGCCACTCCGGTAGCGCGCGACATGGCAGTCAAACCAACAGATCGGCCTAGCCGCCACGGGAGGCGCAGGGCCGGGAAGCCTGATCGGCTTAACGAGCGAGGATGGAGGTGTGTATGAAGCGAGGAATGCAGTACACGACCCGGATGGAGTCGATGGTCGCCGGTGTTCGACCAGCACCGCCCTCGTCGAGCGGCGTGAAAAATGCTCAGGAGCGCCGGAGAATTCGATGATTACATCGCGAAACCCAAGGCCCTCGTCGAGCGGCGTGAAAAATGCTCAGGAGCGGCCGGAGCGCGGGGCCGACATCAGGAAGCCACTCACCGCACGCGACGCTGCCGCATCCGGCGACAGCGGTCGTGACTTCGACGAGCGCGCCTTTCTCGAACTCGCGCGGACGGTTCCCGCAAACCGTACATCGCTGCGGCGAAACATCCGCCGCACCGAGCTACGCCAGCTCGTACCTCTGGCGGATACGACGATCTACGAGATGGAGCGCCGGGGCGAATTTCCTCACCGGTTCTGGCTCACAGAAAGGTGTGTGGTCTGGGACCTGGCCGAGGTCGAGGCGTGGATTGAGGCGCGGCGGAAAGTCGGCGTTACAGGGTCAATGACAAAGATGGCGAAACCCGATGTGCGGCAGAGGAGAAGCAGACCTGTCGGTGGCAATCTATAGCGTGATGCGTCGGGTTGTCTTTGCGGCCCAGTTCCCAATAATGCGGCGACCCGGGATCTGAAGCCCCAAGCATCGCTGCCGCTCAGCCTCGCGCTTCAAATCGGCGCAGCCGTAGTCACCATTTTCAAGGTCGGCGGAAACAGCGTCGGGGTATGCGACTTCCCCGATACCCAGGCGTCGATCATGTCCGCCCACTCCTGCAGCATGTGGCGGCGCTGCTCGCCATATTCCGCCTTGTTGTAGACCCCGCGTGACGACCGCCCATCCTCGTGGGCAAGAGCCTTCTCGATCCAATCGCTGTTGAAGCCCAGTTCGTTGAGAATGGTGGAACCCGTGCGGCGCAGATCATGCACGGTGAAGGGATCCAGCGGCATTCCCAACTGCTTGGCCCGCTCTGCGCAGACTTGTGTGACCCGGTTCAGGGTCGCCTTGGACATGCAGTGGTCGGCGTCATAGCGTGACGGCATCACGAACTTCGAGCCGCTGGCGCAGGTGCGAAGCGCAACCATGATGTCCAGCGCTTGCTGGGACAGGTAGACGTTGTGCGGCTTGGCGCCCTTCATCCGGCGCTTCGGGATAGCCCATAGGGCGTTCTCGAAATCCACCTCGTCCCACGTGGCCTCGACGAGTTCGCTCTTGCGCACGAGGGTAAGCAGGATCAGCCGCAAGGCCAGCCGAATCGTGGGCTGCGTGGCCGAAGACTCCAGCACCTTGTGCAGGACACGGATCTCGGTGGGCGATAGCGCCCGGTCCTTGGCGACGAACGTGGCGATCGACGCGGGGCTGACTCCGTCCGCCGGATTCGGTGTCTGATCCCCGTGCAGGGTAGCAAACGCGTAGACCTGCTTGACGATGTCACGCACGTGAATCGCGGTGGCCGGCGCGCCGCGCGCTTTGACCTTATCGCATAGCGCGCGCAGGTCCTCCGCGGTGACCTCGGCGAGAAGCCTGTTCTTGAACGCCGGCATGATGTCCCGGGCGATGACGCTCTTTCGCATTGACCGGGTGCTGTCCGCCATTCGGGCGTCCTCGAGCCAGAGGTTGGTGAATTCCTCGAAGGTCTTGGCGTCGGCCACGCGGCGCTTCTCGCGCTGCTTCTCATGGCTGGGCGAACGACCTTCGGCAATCGCGCGGCGTGCGTCGACGCACAGCTCTCGGGCCATTTGCAGGGACATACCGCGACGGGCGCCGTAGCGACCTATGGTGAGTGTCTCGCGGCGCCCGTTGATCCGGTAATCGAATCGGAACGTGATCGTTCCCTTCGGCGTGACGGTCACGTACATCCCGTCTCGATCCGCGAGTTTGTAGTTGGCAGCCTCTGGTTTGATGTTCCTGAGCGTGGCGTCGGACAGCATTGGCGATCTCCCTTACGCCAAAATTATACCGTCACGCGATAAAAACAGCCAATAATTTGTATGTTACTGTTTTATCTTGTTTTATTCTTATTTTTCTACCGTCGAACCACAATTCTGGTTGACGGTATATTTTTTCTTGCCGGAACGCTTGTGATTTCTACCGTCAGATATACCGTCAGATTGAAGCGGGTACCACCGATAGGTAGCGATAGGTACTGAAAGGCATTATTACTTTCTATCATCAACTTACGTCACTATTTCGATAGGTACCGATAGTCCCAGAAAGCAGGAGTTTTATTCCCACTCGATGGTGGCGGGGGGCTTGGACGAGATGTCGTAGGTGACGCGGTTGATGCCGCGTACCTGATTGATGATCCGGTTCGACACCCGCGCCAGCAGTTCGTGCGGCAGCGTGGCCCAGTCGGCCGTCATGAAGTCCGTTGTCTGCACGGCGCGCAGCGCGACCACGTAATCGTAGGTCCGGCCGTCGCCCATCACGCCGACCGACTTTACGGGCAGGAAGACCGCGAACGCCTGCGCGGTCTTGTCGTACCACCCGGACTGCCTCAGCTCTTCGATGAAGATGGCGTCCGCCTGCTGCAGCAGCTCGACGTACTCCCGTTTTACTTCGCCCAGAATCCGAACACCGAGGCCGGGCCCCGGAAATGGGTGGCGGAAAACCATCTCGCGGGGCAAGCCAAGCGCCAAACCGAGCTCGCGCACCTCGTCCTTGAACAGCTCGCGCAGCGGCTCAAGCAGCTTCAGGTGCAGCGTCTCGGGCAGGCCGCCCACGTTGTGGTGCGACTTGATACTGGTGGCTTTCTTGGTCTTGGCGCCTGCCGACTCGATCACGTCGGGATAAATCGTTCCCTGCGCGAGCCACTTCGCGCCACTGATCTTGGCCGCCTCGCGCTGGAACACTTCGATGAAATGCCGGCCGATGATCCTGCGTTTCTGTTCCGGATCCGCGACGCCCTTCAGCGCGGCGAAGAATTCGTCCGCTGCGTCTATGTGAATGACCTTGGGATGCATGTGACGTGCGAACGTTTCCAGCACCTGAGTCGCCTCATTCAGGCGCAGTAGGCCGTGGTCGACGAACACGCAGGTCAGTTGGCTGCCGATCGCCTTGTGAATGAGCGCCGCGGCCACCGACGAATCGACCCCGCCGGACAGCCCCAGGATCACCTCTTCCTTGCCAACCTGGGCCCGGATCGCGGCGACCGCCTCGCCCACGTAGTCTGGCATGTTCCAGTCGCCGGCGCAGCCGCAGATGTCGAGCACGAAACGCTCGAGCATGCGCTTGCCCTGTGTGGTGTGAGTCACCTCGGGATGGAATTGCACGCCGTAGAAACGCCGGGCCTCGTCCGCCATGCCCGCGATGGGACAGGCCTCGGTCGAGGCCATCAGCTTGAATCCTCGCGGTAGCTCAACGACCTTGTCGCCGTGACTCATCCACACCTTGAGCAGCCCGTGCCCTTCGGCGTTGCGTAGATCCTCGATCCCATCCAACAGGCGCGTATGCCCCCGGGCGCGCACCTCCGCGTAGCCGAACTCGCGCACTTTGCCCGGTTCGACCTTGCCGCCCAGCTGTTGCGCCATCGTTTGCATGCCGTAACAAATACCCAGCACCGGGATGCCGAGTTCAAACGCAGTCTTCGGCGCCTGCCCGGTGAATTCCTCGTAGGCGGACATGTGGCTTCCGGAGAGAATGATTCCACTGGCGCCGAATTCGCGTATGAAGGCGTCCGAAACGTCACAGGGATGGATTTCGCAGTAGACCCTGGCTTCGCGCACCCGGCGCGCGATAAGCTGCGTGTACTGTGCGCCGAAGTCGAGAATCAGGACCTTGTCGTGCATCCCGTTCTCATTCGACGCGATAGTTCGGCGCTTCCTTGACGATCTGCACGTCGTGCACGTGCGATTCGCGCACGCCGGCCGAGGTGATCTCGACGAAGTGCGCCTTGGTTCGCAGCTCGTCCACCGTTGCGCAGCCGGTGTAGCCCATGCTCGCCCGCACACCGCCGAGGAGCTGCTGCACAACCCAGATTGCCGTGCCCTTGTAAGGCACCCGACCCTCGACCCCTTCTGGCACCAGCTTGTCGACATTCATCTCCGAGTCCTGGAAGTAGCGGTCGGCGGCGCCCTTCTGCATCGCCCCAAGCGAGCCCATGCCCCTATACGACTTGTAGGAGCGACCCTGATATAGCTCGATTTCGCCCGGCGCCTCCTCGGTGCCGGCGAAAAGTGAGCCGAGCATCACGCTGTGCGCCCCGGCGGCAAGCGCCTTTGCCACGTCCCCCGAGTAGCGCACTCCGCCGTCCGCGATCAACGGCACGTCGCTGCTCTTGAGCGCGTCCGCGACGTTCTGTATCGCCGTAATCTGCGGCACCCCTACGCCGGCGACGATGCGGGTAGTGCAGATCGAGCCGGGTCCGATTCCGACCTTGACCCCGTCTGCGCCGTGGTCGACAAGCGCCCTCGCGCCGTCTCCCGTGCCTATATTTCCGCCCACGACCTGGACAGCCGGGAATTTCTTCTTGATCCATTGGACGCGGTCGAGCACACCTTGCGCGTGCCCGTGCGCGGTGTCCACAACCAGCACGTCGGCGCCCGCCTCGATCAGTATCTCCACGCGCTCTTCGGTGCCCTCGCCCACGCCGACCGCGGCGCCTACGCGCAGCTTGCCGCTCGGATCCTTGCAGGCGTTGGGATTCTCACTCTCCTTCAGGATGTCCTTGACCGTCACCAGCCCTTTCAGGCGGAAATCCTCGTCCACCACGAGCACGCGTTCAAGCCTGTGCTTGTGCATGAGCTGCATCGCTTCCTCGCGGCTGGCGCCGTCGCGTACCGTGATGAGCTTGCGCTGCGGAGTCATGATCGACTTGATTTGCTGGTCGAGCTTCGCCTCGAAGCGCAGGTCGCGGTTGGTCACGATTCCCACTACTTTGTCGCCCTTGAGGACTGGAAAGCCCGAGATCTTGTGCTGCTGCTGAAGCGCGATCACGTCGCGCACCGTCATTTCGGGCGTTACCGTCATCGGATCGCGCAGCACGCCGGACTCAAACCGCTTTACCTTGGCCACTTCGGCCGCCTGGGCCTTCGGCGTCAGGTTCTTGTGCACAATTCCGATTCCGCCTTCCTGCGCGATGGCGATCGCCAGCCGCGCTTCCGTCACGGTGTCCATGGCAGCGGATACGAGCGGAATGTTCAACTCGAGCGTGCGGGTAAGGCGGGTCTTGAGGGAAACATCGCGCGGCAGGACGCGCGAGTGGGCGGGAAGGAGAAGAACGTCGTCGAAGGTCAGCGCCTTCTGGATGACGTGCATTTAGGCTTCCTTTCTCGCAAAAACGCATTATACGCGAGGCCCGCGGCGGAAATAGTTCACGAGCGCGCGGCGGCGTTTGACGACCACCGTGAAAGTCGATACCGTCATTGTGTCTGCGGGGCGGTACTCGGGCGCGTACAGCCCCCAAGACCGGCGCACGAGGAGAGAGCATGAAGCGATGGATATGGATTGCCCTTGCGGCAGCCGCGGTCGGTACCGCGCACGCCCAGGCTTACAGGTGGGTGGACAAGAACGGGCACGTCGGCTACGGAGACACGCCCCCGCCCGGGGTCAAGACAACGCCTTTGCGTATCGTCGTGCCCGCCGCCCCGTCTGCGCCGGCGGCGCCCGACCAGGACGCCAACGGCGGCAAAAAAGCGAAACAAGGCCCGCTGACGCCCGCCGAGAAGGAACTCGATTTCCGTCGCCGAATGAAGGAAGCCCAGGAAGCCGCCGCCAAGGCAGACAAGGAACGCCAGGACGCGGAGGCTAAGAAGGCCAACTGCGAAACCGCACGGCAGTCGCTGCGAACCCTCGAGAGCGGGCAGCGGATCATGCGAGTGGACAGCAAGGGCGAGCGTTACTTCATCAGCGACACCCAGCGTGCGCAGGACACGGCCAGGGCGCGCGAATCCGTCAGCGAGTGGTGCAAATAGCCGGCTAGCGACGGCGTTCGGCCGCGCGCCGCTCGCGCGACGACTTCGGGTCGGCGACGAGCGCGCGATAGATCTCCACCCGATCATCCTGGCGCAGCCGTTGATTCAGCTTCGCCCTGCGGCCGAAGATTCCGACGGCCTGGCGGGCGATGTCTATTTCGGGGTGCCGTGCGCAAATGCCCGAGGCTTCGAGCGCATCGGACACGGTGGCGCCCGGCGCGAGGCCGAGGCTCAGTACGTGCTGCGCATCGGGCAGCGCATAGACGACCTCAATCCGGAGCTTTTCCATATAGCTTGTCCGCCCTGCGGCTGAACGCGGTCACCATGGTATCGGCAATCCGGTGGAACAGCGGCTCGAGCGCTTTACCCAGCACTTTGCTCGAAAACTCGTACTCCATCGAGAATTCTATCCGTACCGCATGTTCATCCAGTGGGGCGAAACGCCAGGCAGCCGAGAATCTCCTGAACGGCCCTTCCACCAGCCGCAGATCAATTCCCTCTCCGGGGCGACCTGCGTTCTCGGTGGTGAACGACTGCCTGATGCCGCGCACGCCGACGGTGAGCCTAGCCACGGTTCGGCTCGGGCCGCGCTCGAGCACCTTTGCGCCTCTGCACCAGGGCAGGAACTCGGGATAGGATTCTATATCGTCGACGAGGGCATAGACCGTCGCCGCCGAATGCTCGACGATGGCTGAGCGTAGCACCCGTTTCAAAGCCCTGTCCGTTGCGCTGATACAATCAGCGCCCGCACCGGTGCACTCTCATGTCGATTGCCCAGAACCGCAAGGCCTTCCACGACTATTTCGTCGAGGAGCGCTACGAAGCCGGCCTTGTCCTGGAAGGATGGGAGGTCAAGGCAATCCGCGCAGGCCGGGTGCAACTTGGCGACGGCTACGTACTGGTGCGCAACGGCGCCTTGTGGCTGGTCGGCGCGCATATCAGCCCGTTGCCCACCGTATCGACGCACTTCGTGCCAGACCCCACCCGCAGCCGCAAGCTGCTCATGCATGTTGAAGAAGTCCAGCGGCTGATCGGGAAGGTCGAGCAGCGCGGCTATACCCTGATTCCGCTGGACATGCATTACAAGAAGGGCCGGATCAAGCTCGAGGTCGCGTTGGGGCGCGGCAAGCTCAAGCACGACAAGCGCGCGGCAGAACGCGATCGCGAATGGGAGCGCGACAAGCAGAGGCTGCTGCGCAGCCGCTCCTGAGGCAATCCTCGCTCAAGCGGCGGTCGACCGCGCCTTCTGCGGCAGATTCGGCGAACCGTGCTGCTCCGCAAGCGAAAGCCAGGTCGACACCACGGTATCCGGATTTAGAGACAGGCTCTCGATCCCCTCCTCCATCAGCCAGCGCGCGAGGTCCGGGTGGTCCGACGGCCCTTGGCCGCAAATGCCGACGTACTTGCCCTGCTTGCGACAGGCGCGTATGGCCATCGACAGCATCGCCTTTACTGCCGGGTCGCGTTCATCGAAGATCTCCGCCACCAGTCCTGAGTCACGGTCGAGGCCGAGCGTGAGCTGCGTCATGTCGTTCGAACCAATCGAGAAGCCGTCGAAATATTCCAGGAACTGATCCGCCAGGACAGCGTTCGAGGGCAGCTCGCACATCATCACGATGCGCAGTCCGTTCACGCCCCGATTGAGCCCATTCGCGGCAAGCAGATCGATGACTTGCTTCGCTTCGTTCAGCGTGCGCACGAACGGTACCATGAGCTCCACGTTGGTCAGCCCGATTTCTTCGCGCACCTTGCGCATCGCGGCGCATTCGAGCTCGAAGCAGTCCCGGAAGGCGGACGAGACGTAACGCGACGCGCCGCGAAACCCGAGCATGGGATTCTCCTCGTCCGGCTCGTAGCGTTCGCCGCCGATCAGCTTCTTGTACTCGTTGGATTTGAAATCGGACAGGCGCACGATTACCGGCTTGGGCCAGAACGCGGCGCCGATCGTCGCCACGCCTTCGACCAGTTTTTCGCTAAAGAAGGTCTTCGGATCGCGGTAGCCTCGCGCCGCGGCCTCGACCTTCGCCTTCAGCTCTGCGGGCAGGTCCGGATATTCCAGACAGGCGCGAGGATGAACTCCGATCTCGTTATTGATAACGAATTCGAGCCTCGCCAGACCGACCCCCGCGCTTGGCAGCTGCGCAAAATCGAACGCGAGCTGAGGATTGCCGACGTTCATCGCGATCTTCACCGGAATCTCGGGCATTTCCCCCAGTTCCCTGCTGGACACCTCGAATGGAAGCGCGCCGTCGTAGACGTTGCCGGTATCGCCCTCGGCGCACGAAACCGTCACTTCCTTGCCCGCCTTGAGCCGCTCGGTGGCGTCGCCGCAGCCGACGACCGCCGGGATGCCGAGCTCGCGCGCAATGATCGCTGCGTGGCAAGTGCGCCCGCCGCGATTGGTCACGATCGCGGAAGCAATCTTCATCACCGGCTCCCAGTTGGGATCGGTCATATCGGTCACCAGCACATCGCCCTTCCGGACGACCGACATTTGCGACGCATCTGGCACGATCCGCACCGAACCGGCACCAATCTTGTGCCCGATTGCGCGACCGCTGACAAGTACCTTGGAGCGCCCCTTGAGCGTGAAACGCTCGCTGGCGGCCCCCTTGCGCGATCTGACCGTTTCGGGCCGCGCCTGCAGCACGTACAGCTTTCCGTCTCCTCCGTCCCGGGCCCACTCGATGTCCATCGCCCTCTTGTAGTGTTTCTCGATCGCCACCGCGTAACGCGCCAGCTGCAGCACGTCCTCGTCCTCGAGCGAAAACCGGTTGCAGTCGGCCTGCGGCACCTCCACCACCCTGGTGGAGCGACCCGCGGAGTCCGCGTCGGCGAACACCATCTTCTGCCGCTTGGAGCCTAGTCCGCGCCGAACGATTGCCGCGCGGCCTTTCTCCAGCATCGGTTTGTGGACGTAGAATTCGTCCGGGTTGACCGCGCCCTGGACCACCATCTCGCCCAGCCCGTAGGAGCTGGTGATGAAGACGACGCCCGGGAACCCGGATTCCGTGTCGAGCGTGAACATCACGCCGCTCGCCGCCAGGTCGCTGCGCACCATCTGCTGCACGCCAGCCGACAGGGCGACCTCGGCGTCGGCGAAGCCGTGGTGAACGCGGTAGGATATCGCGCGATCGTTGTAGAGCGAGGCGAAGACCTGCCGGATTGCGTCCAGCACGTTGTCGATGCCGCGGATGTTCAGGAACGTTTCCTGTTGTCCGGCGAACGACGCATCAGGCAGATCCTCGGCCGTCGCCGAGGAACGGACAGCGAACGATATTTTACTAGAAGTATATTCTGTAAGCTCTTGATAATAGGATTTAATAGAACTCTCGACCGAACCGGGAAAAGGTGCTGATTCGATCCAGGAACGAACTTCGGCGCCACACTTCGCAAGCGCCTTGACGTCGCTCGGATCGAGCTTCTTCAGGCGTTCGGCGATGCGGCGGTCAAGCCCGTTCGCGGCGAGAAACTCCCGATAGGCTTGCGCGGTGGTGGCAAAGCCGCCCGGAACCATGATTCCCGCCTCCGCGAGGCCGCCGATCATCTCCCCGAGCGAGGCATTCTTGCCTCCCACCTGATCCAGGTCGGCCATTCGCAGGTCCTTCAGCCAAGCTATGTACACGATCTCGCCCCCTCGTGGTTGCCGCGCACGGGAAAAGCCTCTATTTTATCGGCTCGCTTCGTGCCGCGCAGCACAAACTGCGCCAACCCACCCCGCGCGATGACTGCCAGACGCACCGTATTCTTCGTCTCCGACGGAACCGGTATTACCGCCCAGATGCTCGGCCACAGCCTGCTGACGCAGTTCGAGGGCACCGAATTCGACCAAGTCACCCTGTCGTTCATCGACAGCGTAGACAAGGCGCGGGAGTGCCTCGCCCGCATCGAGCAGGAAGCGTCCAAGGGTAACGGACAGCCAGTCGTGTTCTCGACCCTCGTCAACAACGACGTACGCGAAGTGTTGCGCAAGGCCAACGCGTTGTGCCTCGATTTCTTCGAAACCTTCATTGGCCCGCTGGAAGCGGGCCTGGGCCTGCCCTCGAGCCATACCATTGGCCGCTCGCACAGCGCCCAGAACAAGCAGAACTACTATGACCGCATCGAGGCGATCAACTATGCCATGGCGCATGACGATGGCGCCACCGAATTGGAAATCGACCAGGCTGACGTGATCCTGGTCGGCGTATCCCGCAGCGGCAAGACCCCCACCTGCCTGTACCTCGCGCTGCAATTCGGCGTCAAGGCCGCCAACTACCCGCTCATACCGGAGGACTTTGACCGCAAGCAGCTGCCGCGCGCGCTGCGCAGCCGCAAGTCCACGCTGTTCGGGCTGAGCATTGCGCCCGAGCGCCTTACGGAGATCCGGGGATCGCGTCGACCGAACAGCAAGTACGCCGACTTGGATAACTGCCGCTACGAGGTAGAGCAGGCCGAGATCCTCATGCGCCGCGAGGGCATCCGCTGGATCGATTCGACCGCAAAGTCGATCGAAGAGATCGCCACCACGATTTTGCGCGAACTCAGGATGGAGCGTCACCTCTACTGAGCTGCCGCCGGGCCTCGTACAGGCAGATCGCCGCCGCGGCCGCGACGTTCAACGATTCCGCCCCGGCCGCCATCGGGATCGTTGCGCGATACGCAGCGCGCGCCGCCAGTGCCTGGCTTACCCCCTGCCCCTCGCTGCCGAAAATCCAGCCCAGGCGGCCGCTCAAGTCGAGCGCGTGCAAGGGCTTCCCGCCCCGCGCGACGGCGCAGATTGTCTTGCCGCCGAAGCGTGCGATCGCGGCCGCAAGGTCCTCGCCCTCAATCACGCCGAGCGCGAAGTGCCCGCCCATGCCCGCTCGAAGCGCTTTCGGCGACCACGGGTCGGCGCAGCCTTTTGCCAGTACCACGTGGCCGACGCCGAAAGCCGCCGCGCTGCGGATGATGGTTCCCACGTTACCGGCGTCCTGAATGCCCTCCAGAAAGACGCAGCCGCTCGACTCCTGAAGCCGATGCCCGCCTTCCCAGAGATCGATTTCGGCCGCAATGCCCGGTGGCGCTTCCGTGTCTGCAATCGAACGGAACACGGATTCTGACAGCAGCACGGGTTCGATCGCCGCACGCCGCACCAGAAGCGCCACCTCGGTCCGCCGCAATCCGTCCTCACTGACCAACACCGCCTTGGGGCGACCACCCTGCTCCAGGTAAGCCGCCAGCAGGTGCGGGCCCTCGATTAGCACGCAGCGCTCGCTGCGTCGTGCGCGCGCATCGCTCACCAGCCGCTGCCAGCGGCGGACCCGCGGATTTGCGCGCGAGCGCAGGCCGCTCATTCGAGTAGCCGGCGGACCGGGGAGAACGAGCGGCGGTAGATCTCGCACACGCCGAAACGCCTCAGGAGGGCGAGATGCTCGCGCGTGGGATAACCCTTGTGGCGGTCGAGTCCGTACTGCGGGTAGCTCAAATGCAGACGGCGCATCTCCGCGTCCCGCTCCGTCTTGGCGAGAATTGATGCCGCGGAGATGACCGGATGCAGCCTGTCGCCGCCGACGATCGCCCGGACCCTGCAATGAGACAGCCTCGGGCAGCGATTGCCGTCTATCCAGGCTTCCTCGGCGGGCAGCGACAGCCCCTCCACCGCTCGACGCATGGCCAGCAAAGTCGCCTGCAGGATGTTCATGCTGTCAATTTCCTCGACGCTCGCGCTGGCCACGGACCAGGCGCTCGCGTGGGCGCGAATCTTCTCTGCCAGCCTCTCCCTGCGCGCGGGCGCGAGTAGCTTGGAGTCCGCCAGCCCATCTACCGGCCGCGCCGGATCGAGAATAACCGCGGCGGCGTAGACCGGCCCCGCGATCGGCCCTCTGCCCGCTTCGTCTACCCCGCAAACGCGCAGGCTAGGCATGGGCCGAATCGAGCATCCGGAGCACCACGTCTGCCGCCTTCTGCGCGGTGTTCTGACGCAAGTCCCGATGGATCTCCCGAAAGCGCGCTACCTGCCTGCGTCGCCGATCCGCGTCGTGCATCAGTTCGATAAGTGCGGCGCTAAGCGCCCCGGGCGTTGCTCGATCCTGCAGAAACTCGGCGACCAAAGCCTCGTTTGCGAGAATGTTCGGCAGGCCCACGTAAGGCAGACGAATCATGTGCCGCATCAGTGCCCACGTAACCGGGGACATGCGGTACGCAACGACCATCGGGGTCTTGAACAGTGCCGCCTCGAGCGAAGCCGTGCCGCTGGCCACCAGAGCGATGTCTGCCGCAGCCAGCGCCTCGTGAGAATGACCGAACAAGAGCGTGAGCGGCAGCTCGCCTCCGGCGTGGTGACGAATCGCCGTCTCGAAGATATCCCGCGTTTCTCGCGTAGCCATGGGGCAGACAAAGTGAATTTCCTTGAATTCTTCGTACAGCCGACGGGCCGTCTTTACGAACGTTTCCGCCATGTAGTGCAGCTCGGATTTTCGGCTTCCAGGCAGCAAGGCGATGATCGGATACCGCATCGGCAGCCTTAGCTGCGCGCGCGCCTCGTCCTTGTTCACCTCCAGCGGAATCAAGTCCGCCAGCGGATGGCCGACGTAGGTTACCGGAACGCCGGCCTTCTCATAGAGCGGCGCTTCGAAGGGAAACAGCGCAAGCAAATGGGATGCGGCCGCTGAGATCTTGCCCATGCGGCCGGCGCGCCAGGCCCAGATCGACGGGCTGACGTAATGCACGGTCGGCACGCCTGCGCTCTTGAGGCCTCGCTCGAGGTCCAGGTTGAAGTCCGGCGCGTCCACTCCAATGAAGATCGATGGACGATCCTCCATCAGGCGGGCAGCGAGCTGCCTGCGGATGCCGGTGATCTCGCGGTAGTGTCGCAACACCTCTGCGTAGCCGCGCACCGACAGCTTCTCCATCGGATAGAGCGATTCGAATCCTTCCGCTTGCATCTTGGGTCCGCCAATTCCGGCAAAACGCAGTTCCGGCCGGTGCCCGGCGAGCGCGGCAATGAGGTGGGCGCCCAGCAGGTCGCCCGAGGCCTCGCCGGCAACCATCGCGACCCCTAACCGGTCGGGCACGGCCTAGCGGATGATGCCGCGCGCCGAGCGCGCGAGGAACTCGAGGATCGGCCGTACCGCGCTGCACCTCTCGGCGAGCCTCTCCAACTCGCGCCGCGCCTCCTCGAGGCCAAGCCCCGATCGGTACAGCGCACGATAGGCGCGTTTCAGCGTGGCGATGGTTTCCGCATCGAACCCGCGCCGCCGCAAGCCTTCGCTGTTGATACCATACGGCTTCGCCATATTGCCCGCCGCCGTGACATACGGCGGCAGATCCCGCGGCAGGTAGGTACCCATGCTGGTAAAGCTGTGGGCGCCGACGCGCACGAATTGGTGCACGAGCGTCATGCCACCGAGAATGGCCCAGTCCTCGACATGAACGTGTCCCGCGAGTCCGCAGTAGTTGGCGAATATAGTGTGACTGCCGATCTGGCAATCGTGCGCGAAATGCACGTACGCCATGATCCAGTTGTCGTTGCCGATCCTGGTCACGCCCGCGTCCTGCACCGTGCCCCGGTTGATCGTCACGTATTCCCGAATCGTGTTGCCGTCGCCGATCTCGACGGCCGTGTCCTCGTCGGCGTACTTCTTGTCCTGAGGCGCGGCACCGATCGAGGCAAACGGAAATATGCGATTGTTTCGTCCGATGCGGGTTCGGCCTTCGATCAAGACGTTTGAATCTACCCACGTTCCCGCCCCGATTTCAACCTGAGAGCCGATGATCGCAAACGGCCCCACCGCCACGTCCGGCGCCAGCTTGGCCTCCGGATGAACAATCGCCGATCGGTGGATCATGCACCCTCGGCAGCGAACGTGCGCCCGGTGCAGAGAATCTCGGCCTCCGCCACGATCGTGCCACCTACCCGGGCAGCGCACGAGAACTTCCAGATGCTTCGCTTGCTGCCGATGATTGCGACTTCGATTTCAAGCTGATCCCCGGGAACGACCGGTTTCCTGAAGCGGGCCTTGTCGATGCCCGCGTAGTAATACAGCCCGTCCTCCCCCGGCTGCTCCCCCACCGTTCGGAACACCAGAATTGCAGCCGCCTGCGCCATCGCCTCCAGGATCAGCACCCCCGGCATGATCGGGCGGCCGGGGAAATGACCCGGAAAATAGGGTTCGTTAACGGAAACGTTCTTCAGTGCGACGATCCGCTTCCCTGGCTCGCATACTTTCACCCGGTCGACCATGAGCAGCGGAAAGCGCTGCGGTAGGTGCTTGAGCACGTCGTAAACGTCCATCTCAGCCATTTTTTTCCTTTGTCCGGAGTAGCTCTTCTAGCGCACGGACGCGGTCCGCGAGGTCGGAAAGGTGACGCAGCAGGACGGCGTTACGCACCCAGGATGCATTGCGGTCGAACGGGAAGACTCCCGTATAGGTACCGGGCTCGTTGATCGAGCGCGAGATGAGCGTGCCCGCCGAAACATTGACTCCGTCGGCGAGCTTGAGATGACCCAGAATCACGGCCGCCCCTCCTATCGTGCAGTGCCGACCGATGTTGGCGCTGCCGGCTACGCCGACGCATCCTGCAACGGCGGTATGAGCGCCGATTCGCACGTTGTGCCCGATCTGGACCTGGTTGTCGAGCTTTACCCCGTCCTCGACGACGGTATCGTCGATCGCCCCGCGATCGATGGTCGTATTGGCGCCGATCTCGACGTCGTCGCCGATAATAACGCCGCCGATCTGAGGAATCTTGATCCATTGCCCGGCATCTTCGGCGACGCCGAATCCGTCCGCCCCGATCACCGCGCCGGAGTGGACGATCGCGCGCCGTCCGACCCGGCATTCATGGTAGACAATGGCGCCCGGATACAACCTGCTGTCCTCGCCGATCGAGCTGCCATGCCCGACGTGGCAGCCAGCCCCGACCCAAACCCGTTCGTCGATGTGTGCCTCGTCTTCCACGATTGCGCCCGCGTCGATCCGCGCCGAAGCGGCGACGCGTGCAGCGGGCGAGACCTGCGCCGTCGAATGCTGGCCGGGCTCCGGCGTCGGCACCGGGTTGAACAGCTGCGACACCCGAGCGAAATATGCGTAAGGGTTCTCGCAGACGATTCGCGGAATGACCGTAAGGCTCTGCGCGCCATCGTCGAGAACGACAGCACCCGCACGCGTTGCCGCGAGCTTTCCCTTGTTCCGGAGATGCGAGAAGAAGGTAATCTGGTCCGCGCTCGCGTGCTCCAGAGAGCCCACCTGCCGGATCAGAGTATCCGGGTCGCCGACCACGCGGCCGCCGAGGCGCGAGGCGATCTCCGCGAGCGTGTAGGGCACCAACATGTCATTTCGCGGGCGGCTTGCCCTCCAGCGCCTTGATAACCTGGTCGGTTATGTCAATGCGCGGATTGACGTAAACCCCATCCTGCAGGATGGCATCGTAATGTTCTTGCTCCGCAATCTGCCGGATTACCCGATTCGCCTTGTCGAGCAGCTGCGCCATCTCCTCGTTGCGGCGTTGATTAACCTCGTCTCGGAAGTCTCGGTCTCTGCGTTGCAACTCCCGGTTGAGCTCGTTGAATTCGCGCTCCTTGCTGCGGCGCTGCGTGTCCGACATCGTCACGGCGTTCTTCTCGAGATCGCTCTGCATCTTCTTGAGCTGATCGGAGAGCTTCTGCAAATCCTGCTGCTTCTTGGCAAACTCGCTTTCCAGCCTTTTCGAGGCCTGCGCCGCAGGCGCCGAATCGCGCAGGATCCGCTCCGTGTTGACGAAGCCGATCTTGGTTTGGGCGAATGCAGAAGTCGGCACGATAACCGCCAGCACGACGGCCGCGGCGAGAACTGTGGGAAACCGCATGTTGGTCATATCCGCGCCGAACTCAGAAGGCAGTGCCAAAAGTGAATTGTAACCTCTGCACGTTGTCACCTGGCTTCTTGTTGAGCGGAATGCCCAGAGACAGACGCAGGGGACCGAACGGAGAGCTCCAGTTGAGGCCCAGGCCGGCCGAGTAGCGCAGTTCGCTCAGCGAGACCTTCTCACCTTCCCCGTAGACTTGCCCGCCGTCGACAAACGCGCTCAGTCGTAGCGATTTGTCGTTCGCGGCGCCAGGCATCGGGAACAGAATCTCGGCGGTGGCTAGCACCTCGCGACTGCCCCCGAGGGCGTTGTTGAGAGGATCCCTCGGACCGAGCGAGTACGTCGCGTACCCTCTAACCGTATCGGGCCCGCCAGCGTAGTAGTTCTTGAAGAAAGGCAGCGGCTTGTTTCCGATTCCACCCCCGTAGCCCAGCGTCCCCGCCAGGCGCAACGTGTATTGGCGGCTGAGCGGCTTCAACCATTGATTCGCAAAGCTGAGCTTGTAGTACTCCAGGTCCCCGGCGCCCACTTCGAGGCTCGCGCGCGAAAGCACGCCCGAGGTTGGAATGATTACGCTGTCGCGAGTATCGTGCGCCCAGCCCAAGGTCGTTGCCCCGTAGGTGTATTTGTCGCCGAACTTGTTGGCAAAATCGGTGTACACAAACGGACTGTTGGAATAAGTGGTCAGCTTCACGTCCTCCGCGTTGAAGCCCAGGCTGACTGAATCAGTTTCGCTCAGCGGATATCCGAACTTGACTCCCGCGCCGATCGTCTTGGTCTGGTAGGCGCCGACAAGAAGCGTTGAAGCGTTCACGTCGCGCTTGTAGATATCGAACCCCTGACTGATGCCGTCGACCGTATAGTAGGGATCGACGTACGACAGCGAGTAGATCTTGTTCACGCTGCCGCTGTTCAGTTGCAAGGAAAGGTATTTGCCGCTGCCGAATACGTTGGGCTGCGTGATCGAAGCGGAAATAATGAGCTTGTCGACGCTCGAAAATCCCGCTCCGAGCAGCAGCGCTCCGGTGGGCTTCTCCTGCACCGTAAAATCGACGTCCACCTGGTCGGACCTGCCCTCCACGGGCTCGGTGTTTACCGTGACATCCGAAAAGTATCCCGTCCGGTCGATGCGTCGGCGCGAAAGCTGGATCTTGGCCGCATCGTAGTAGGCTCCCTCGAGCTGCCGCATCTCGCGCCGCACCACTTCGTCGCGCGTCCTCGTGTTGCCGCTCACCAGTATCCTGCGCACGTAGACTCGCCTGCCGGGGTCGATCAGAATCGTAAATGCGACGGTGCGTTTTGTCTTGTCGATCTGGGGCACGGCATTCGCGTTCGCGAACGCGTATCCATCGTTGCCTAACCGTTCGGAGATCGCCTTCGTTGTCTCGTTCAGCTTCGCGCGCGAAAAGACGTCACCCGGCTTGATCTTGACGAGCTTTCTCAATTCGGCCTCTGGTACGAGCATTTGCCCGGCCAGCTTCACGTCGGAGACCGTGTATTTCTCTCCCTCCGTGACATTCACCGTGATGTAAATGTCCCGCTTGTCGGGCGTAATCGATACCTGGGTGGAATCAATGTTGAAATCCAGATAGCCGCGATCCAGATAGAAGGAGCGCAGCGTTTCCAGGTCGCCCGCCAGACGCTGGCGGGAATACTGATCGTTCTTGGTGTACCAAGTGAGCCATCCCGGGGTCCGAAGGACGAAAAGCCCGAGCAGCTCCTTCTCCGGAAACGCGTGCGTGCCGACGATATTGATCGATCGGATCTTCGCGACATCGCCTTCGGTGACCGCAATATTTATCCCAACGCGATTGCGCTCCAAAGGCGTTACCGTGGTCTGGACCTCTGCCGCATAACGCCCTTTCGACAGGTACTGGCGCTTGAGCTCCTGCTCCGCTTTGTCGAGCACCGCGCGGTCGAAGATGCGTCCTTCGGCCAGCCCCTGCTCGCGCAGCACCTTCTTTAAGGCTTCGGTGCTGAATTCCTTGACGCCGGAGAAGTCGATTTGCGCGATCGCCGGACGCTCTTCAACGACGACCACCAGAACATCCTTGTCAACCTCCAGCCGCACGTCCTTGAAGAACCCGGTGGCGAACAGCGCGCGCACTGCCTGCTGCGCCTTCGCTTCGGTCATGGTTTCGCCCACCTTGACCGGGAGGTAGCTGAACACCGTCCCGGGCTCGGTCCGCTGCAGCCCCTCGAGACGGATATCCTTGATTACGAATGGGCTGAACGTCTGCGCCGCAACGCTCATCGCGAACGCGAACAGGCCGCAGCCGAGCGCGCGGAGTAGTCCTTTGCGCATCGATCAGCCGGAGAGCAGGCGATTCAGGTCGTTATAGAACGCAAAGGCCATCATGACCAGCAGTAGCGTCAGCCCAACGCGCTGACCGAGTTCCATCGCACGATCTGAAACCGGGCTGCCTTTTATTATCTCGACAGTATAGTACATCAAGTGTCCACCATCGAGCAGCGGGATCGGCAGCAGGTTGAGAACGCCGAGGCTGATGCTGATTAGTGCGAGAAAATTGACGTACGGAATCCATCCCAATTGCGCAGATTGCCCGGCGAAATCGGCGATCGTCACGGGCCCTGACAGGTGCCGCCAGGACACCTCGCCGAGCAACATCTTCCCGATCATTCTCAGGCTGAAGACGGCGATGTCATAGGTCTTTCCCGCCGCCTTGAGCAAGCTTTCCAATGGGCCATAATGTACCCGTACCAGCATGCGATCGGCATGAGCAGCAGGGACATAAGGTGCCGCGCCGATGCGCCCGAACTTTTCGCCGTTCGCCTCGACTACTTCCGGCCGCACCTCGAGCCGGAGGGTCGCGCCGCCACGGAGGACATCGAGCCTGAGGGCCTTATCGGGACTGGCGCGAATCACGTGCACCAGGTCTTCCCAAGTTTCGACGAGAACGCCGTTCACGCGAGTGATTCGATCTCCGGGCGCAAGCCCGGCATGTTCCGCAGGACTACCTGCGACGAGTCTTCCGAGCACCGGCGCCAGCGTCGGGCGGAAGAGTTGCAGACCCAGACGCGCGAGAAGATCGCCCTCGACTTCCTTGTCCGTAACGGCGCGCAGATCGAGTGTCAGTACCGATATGTGCTCGCGCTCATCGACGGCCACGACCGAAAGCACTTCGTGCTGCAGGGCGGCCTCGAGCACGCGCCACCTGACCTCTCCCCACGTTCTTACGCCTTTGCCGTCGATGGCCCGCAACGTCTCCCCCTCGCGAAATCCTGCTTGCGCAGCAAGCGTACCTGCAGGAGGCTGCGCGATGACCGGGCGCACTTCGGGCAGGCCATGCATGAACAGGCCGGCATACACAAGCACCGCAAAGACGAAATTGAATACGGGCCCCGCCACAACCACCAGAAAGCGCTTCCACACGTTCTGCCGGTTGAACGCCCGCGGCAGGTCCTGCGTCGCGACGAAACCCTCGCGCTCATCCAGCATCTTTACGTATCCGCCGAATGGCACTGCGGCGATCGTCCACTCGGTACCGTCGCGCCCACGACGCCAAGTTGCGATCGGCCTGCCGAAGCCAACCGAAAACCGCAGGACTTTGATGTTGCACAGCCGCGCCGCAAGGTAGTGGCCGTACTCGTGCACGACGATGAGAATACCAAGCGCCACGACGAACGCGACTACGGTGTGCAGGAAGTTCATGCGGCCCGTCCCATCATCCGCGCGACGGTCGACGCCGCGGCCGCACGCCCGCGCGCATCCGCGTCGAGGACGCCGGCCAGGTCGCCGGCGGAACCCGTTGCCACCGTCTCGAGCGCAGCCTCAATGACCTCCGGGATTCGGGTAAAGCGCAGTCGCCCCGCCAGGAAAGCCTCGACCGCGATCTCGTTCGCCGCGTTCAATACTGCTGCAGCACTGCCACCCTCGCGCAGCGCCGCGTAGGCGAGCGCCAGGCACGGAAATCTGCCGAGATCGGGCCGCTCGAAAGACAATTGGCCGATCGCACCCAGATCGAGCGGGCTTGCTCCCGAATCGATCCGATCGGGGAATCCGAGCGCGTGCGCGATCGGCACCCGCATATCCGGGTTCGAGAGCTGGGCGATCATCGAGCCGTCCACGTATTCGACCAGCGAATGGACGATGCTCTGGGGATGGATGACGACTTCGATCCGTTCCGGTTCCATGTCGAACAGCCAGCGCGCCTCGATGACTTCCAGCCCCTTGTTCATCATGGTAGCCGAATCGACCGATATCTTGCGTCCCATCACCCAGTTGGGATGAGCGCACGCTTCGTCCGGCGTTACTCCCCCGAGCCTGTCGAGCGGAACCGAGCGGAATGGTCCGCCCGAAGCGGTGAGCAGGATTCTCCGTACCGCCCCCAGCATGGGCCTTGCATGCACTCCATGCGGCAGGCACTGGAACACCGCATTGTGCTCGCTGTCGATCGGAAGCAATTCCGCGCCGGCGTTGCGCACCGCATTCATGAAAAGGGGGCCGGCCATGACCAGCGCTTCCTTGTTTGCGAGCAATACACGCTTTCCTGCGGCCGCGGCCGCAAGTGTCGGCGCGAGCCCCGCCGCACCCACGATGGCCGCCATCACGACGTCCGAATCGACGCCGGCGGCGACCTCCCCGAGCGCCTTGGCGCCGAACAGCAATTCGCAACGGCAACCTGCGTCGGCGAAGCGCTTCCTGATAATCGGGCTCTCGTCGAGTCCCGACAGAACGGCGTAGCGCGGCTGGTGCCGGGCACACAGCTCGCGCAGTGCATCTGCGGACCGGTGAGCGGTTAACGCGAATATAGAATATCTGTCGCCATGGCGCGCGACGACATCGAGTGTGCTCGCCCCGACAGATCCGGTAGCGCCCAGGACGGTAAGCCCCAGGGTGCGTCGGTTTCGTCCCGCCCGTGGTTCAGTGGCGCTCACGTCCTTGTCATCCAATACAGTAGCAACGCGGCAATCGGCAGCACGGCTGTCGCACTATCTATCCGATCCAGCACGCCCCCGTGACCGGGAAGCAGTGAGCCGCTATCTTTGACCGACGCTTGCCGTTTAAGCGCCGATTCAAACAAGTCACCGAGAACACTTGCAAGCAAGAGCACTTCGGCGCCCACCAGATACACCAGCCAGACTGTACCCCGCACGCGCTCGGCAAGCTGCGGGACCAGTATCGCGCAAATAATAGCGTAGGCCGCGGTCGCCAAGGCAGCGCCGGCCACGCCCTCCCAGGTCTTTCCGGGACTGATGCCGGGCGCGAGCTTGTGCCGACCGAGCTTCCGACCCGTGAAATAGGCAGCGGTGTCCGAGACCCACACCAGGCCCAGCGCCAGCAGGAGATCCATGCGTGGCATGACGACCATGGCCAGCGCCGCCGGCAGCAGGACGCAGACCCCGGCTACCGGCAACAACCACTTCGGACGATCGCGCACGCCGGCGCGCAACCAGGCCGGCACGGCGCCCAGCCACAGCAGCAGTGCGCCGCCGAATAGGGTTTCCTGCGCGGCCCAAGCTTCGTCGATTGAATCAAGTATCCACAACGAGGCTGCAAAAGCGATCGTCATCGTCACGGCGTACAGCGCTGCCTGACCTGGCGCGAAGTGGGAAAGTTTGCCCCACTCGAATGCGCCCAGGCAGACCAGTAGCGCCACCAGCACGGCGAACTGGTTTCGGCCCAACAGGATGAGTGCCGCGCCGATGGCGACCAGAAGTACTACCGATGTCAGGATTCTGGTTGAAAGCAAACCGCTTAGGCCACCGCTCCGGTGGCTGGCTCCGACCCGGAAGCGGCACCCCCGCCAAGCTGCTCACTGGTGCGACCGTAGCGACGCTCACGCTGCCGATAAGATTCAATCGCGGCCTGCAACGCGTTCGCATCGAAGTCCGGCCAAAGGGTGTCGGTGAAATACAGCTCCGTGTAGGCCAGCTGCCACAAGAGGAAGTTACTCACTCTCTGCTCCCCACCCGTACGAATGAACAGGTCTGGCTCTGGCGCATAGCTCATCGCCAGATACGGGGCAACCGCCTCCTCCTGTATCGGGCCCAATGCGACATCTGGGCGCTCGCGCAGTAGCTTTGACAGGGCCTGGAGAATGTCCCATCGACCGCCGTAATTCGCTGCGATGGTCAGCGTCAAGCCCGTATTGTTCGCCGTCAGCGCCTCGCCACGATCGATCAAAGTCCGGATCTTCGGACCGAATCGCTGCGTATCGCCGACCAATTTCAAGCGGATGCCATTGCGGTGCAGCTTTTCGACCTCGTTGCTCAGAGCACCATGCAAGAGTTGCATCAGCAGTGCAACCTCATCGGGAGGGCGCCGCCAATTCTCGGAGCTGAAGGCGAACAAGGTAAGGTACTCCACGCCAAGCTGGGCGCACGCCTTGACCACTGCTCGCACGGACTCGACGCCGCGTTTGTGTCCCGCGAATCGCGGCAGATGGCGCTGCCTGGCCCAGCGACCGTTTCCGTCCATGATCATGGCAATGTGTCGCGGCAGATTGCCGTGGACCGGAATTTCACGGGTCGAACTCGCGTGTGTGCTCATCGCAACCTCATACCGCCATCAGTTCGCTTTCCTTCTGTTGCAGGAGGGCATCGATCTCCGTCACATGGCGATCGGTAAGCTTCTGCACTTCGTCCTGAGCGCGGCGCTCGTCGTTTTCCGACACTTCCTTCTTCTTGAGCGCTTCCTTGAGTGCGTGATTCGCGTCGCGCCGCAAGTTGCGCACCGCGACTCTGGCATTCTCTGCCTCATGGCGCACCACCTTGATGAGCTCCTTGCGTCGCTCCTCGGTAAGCGCAGGCATGGGGACCCGGATCGTCTCGCCCATGGCGGCGGGGTTGAGCCCTAGATCGGATTCCCGAATCGCCTTTTCCACCGCTTGCACCATCTTCTTCTCGAACGGTGAGACCCCGATCGTGCGTGCGTCGAGCAGGGTAACCTTTGCCACCTGGTTCAAGGGTGTTGGCGTACCGTAATAATCGATTATGACGTGATCTAGGATACCGGTATGCGCGCGTCCGGTTCGGACCTTCGACAAATCCGACTTGAACGCGTCGATGCTCTTGCCCATCCTCTGCTCGGTGCTCTTCTTGAGTTCCGGAATCATGTCGGCCTCCTTTGCAGACTCACACGTGCACGAGCGTGCCCTCGTCATCGCCGAGAACCACTCGCTTCAATGCGCCTTTCTTGAAGATGCTAAAAACGTTGATCGGGAGCTTCTGGTCGCGACAAAGTGTGAGTGCCGTCGCGTCCATTACCTTGAGGTTGCGGGCGATCGCCTCGTCGAAGCTGATACGGCCATATCGCGTCGCCCCTGCATCCTTCTTCGGATCGGCGGTGTACACGCCGTCGACCTTGGTCGCCTTGATTACGATCTCGGCGCCCATCTCGCTTCCCCGCAGGGCTGCAGCGGTGTCGGTGGTGAAAAATGGGTTCCCCGTGCCCGCCGCGAAAATCACGATTTTGCCCTCTTCCAGGTAGCGAATCGCCTTGCCTCGAATGTAGGGCTCGACAATCTGCTCTACGTTCAATGCAGACTGAACCCGGCTTGCCAGTCCGGCGTGGCGCATGGCGTCCTGCAATGCTAGTGCATTCATGACGGTTGCAAGCATTCCCATGTAGTCAGCCGTGGCGCGATCCATGCCTGAGGCACCGGGTGCCACGCCGCGGAAGATATTGCCGCCGCCGATCACGACGCCGATTTCGACGCCCATGCCCGCGACCTGCGCGATCTCTGCGACGATGTCTTCAATCGTCTGGCGATTAATGCCATAAGGGTCGCTCCCCATTAGGGCTTCGCCGGAAAGCTTGAGCAGTATGCGTTTGTACTTGGGTTCCAAGGCTTTGAATCTCCGTCGCGGTGGCTGTGCCCGGCTAGCGCGCCAATCCCGCCTGCGCCTGGACTTCCGCCGCAAAGTCGTTCGTCTTCTTTTCGATTCCTTCGCCGACGACGATATATCTGTATCCGTGCACTCTGGACTTGTTGGCGGCCAGCATCTTCTCGATGGTTTGCTTGTTGTCCTTCACAAACGGCTGCCCGAGCAAGGCGATCTCACCGAGGAACTTGTTCACCCCGCCTTCGACCATCCTGGTCACGATTTCAGCCGGCTTGCCCGATTCCTTGGCCCGCGCCGCAAGGATCTCGCGCTCACGTGCCACCACGTTCGCCGGCACGTCAGCCTTGGCGAGAAACGCAGGCTTGGCGAACGCAACGTGCATTGCGAGATCCTTGCCGACCTGTTCCGGGCCGTCGTAATCGACGATTACGCCGATCTTGGCACCGTGCAGATAAAGCGCGAGGCGCGACGCGCTCCGAAGGCGTTCGAATCGGCGAATGGAGATGTTCTCGCCGATCTTTTGCACCAGGCTTTGCCTGCGCTCCTCCACCTTGGCGCCATCGAGGTCCAGAGAAGACAGCGTATCGACGTTCGCCGGATCGGCATTCGCGATCAACTCTGCCACGCGGTTGGCGAAGGACAAGAAATCCTCGTTTTTCGCCACAAAGTCGGTTTCGCAATTGACCTCAACCAGCGCACCCAGACGGGCGCCCGGGGAAAGAAATGCACCAACGACGCCTTCCGCCGCGATTCGCCCCGCCGCCTTGCTCGCCTTGGCACCGCTCTTTATCCGCAGAAGCTCCTCCGCTTTCTGCACGTCACCCGCAGTCTCGCTAAGCGCCTTCTTACATTCCATCATGCCAAGCCCGGTCATTTCCCGGAGCTGCTTCACCAGGCCCGCCGTAATCTCTGCCATTGCCGACTGCTCCTTGTCAGGGGCTAGCCAGCCCCGATTGGTCGAACTCGAGTTCCAGGTTGAAAAAAGGGGCCATCGGCCCCCTTTTCAGACCACGGGCTGCGCCCGCATCAATCCTCGCCCGCCTCGTCGTTCACTTCGACGAATTCGTCGCGCGACGCTTCAACGATCTCTTCCACGGATTGAGAACGCCCCTCGAGGACGGCATCGGCCACTCCGCGCGCATACAGCCTGATCGCGCGGCTAGAGTCGTCATTGCCCGGAATGACGTAGTCGATGCCCTCTGGCGAATGGTTGGTATCGACCACGCCCACGACCGGGATGCCGAGCTTTACCGCCTCCGCGATCGCGCCCTTCTGATAGCCCACATCGATTACGAACATCGCGTCGGGTAGGCTCGCAAGATCCTTGATTCCGCCCAGGGAACGGTTCAGTTTTTCCATCTCTCGCTGCAGTCCCAGCGCTTCTTTCTTGGACATTCGCTCGAAGGTACCGTCTTGCGCCATTTGCTCCATTTCCCTCAAGCGCTTGATGGACTGCTTGACGGTCTTGAAGTTAGTCAGCATTCCGCCGAGCCAGCGGTGATCGACGAACGGCATGGCACAGCGCATGGCCTCTTCGCGGATAATCTCGCGCGCCTGCCGCTTGGTGGCGACGAACAGCAAATTGCCCTTGTTGGCTGCAAGACGCCGAACGTACTTGAGCGCGTCCTGGTACATTGCCAGGGTCGTCTCAAGATTGATGATGTGGATCTTGTTGCGATGACCGAAGATGAACGGCGCCATCTTCGGATTCCAGTATCGAGTCTGGTGCCCGAAATGGACGCCCGCCTCGAGCATTTGACGCATGGTCACTGACACTATTGCTCCTCTTTAGGGTTAAGTCTGCCGCGCGGCCGAACCGTCAACCCGGCAAGAGCCGGGCACCCTAACCAGCCGGGCAGGAAATTTAGCCGGGACAACCTGTCTAAACGCGACCCCGACTAGCCTAAAATTCTAGCATAATCAGGTATCAACCCTCAATAGAATTGCTTCCAGAGAGTGATTCTCGTATCCTCGACGCCTTTTGCCAGCCTATGGCCGTCACCCGTAAGACGCTCGACGAAATCGCAAAGATGCGGGTCGCCGGTCGTCTCGCGTCCGAGGTGCTGGATTTCATCGCACCCCACGTGCGCCCCGGCGTGTCGACGGGCAAACTCGACGCCCTGTGCCACGAGTACATGGTAAAGGTGCAGGACACCGTCCCCGCGCCGTTGAACTACGCGCCCCCCGGCTACAAGCCCTACCCCAAGTCGATCTGCACTTCGGTGAACCATCAGGTCTGCCACGGCATCCCCGGCGACCGCGTGCTGAAGAACGGGGACATCCTGAACATCGACGTGACGGTCATAAAGGAGGGCTTCCACGGCGACTCGAGCCGGATGTTTTACGTGGGCGAGCCGGGTGTCCAGGCGCGCCGGCTGGTCGACGTCACGTACGAATGCATGTGGCTCGGCATCGCGCAGGTACGCCCGGGAGGGCGCCTGGGTGACATCGGTGCGGCAATCCAGGCAAATGCGGAAAAGCACGGTTTCTCCGTCGTGCGGGAGTTCTGCGGGCACGGCATCGGGCGCAATTTCCACGAAGAGCCCCAAGTCCTGCACTACGGCAAACCCAGCACCGGATTGGTTCTCGAGCCCGGCATGACGTTTACCGTCGAACCGATGATTAATGCCGGCAAAGCGGCGATCCGCGAACTGGCCGACGGCTGGACGATCGTCACCAAGGATCACAGCCTCTCCGCTCAGTGGGAGCACACCGTACTCGTTACCGAGTCGGGCTACCAGGTGCTGACGGTGTCGTCTAACTCGCCGTCGCCGCCTGCCTTCGCTGCGTAGACGACGGCTGCGGTGCAGCCCGAACCCGCCACACTGATCGCGCAGGTTCGCGCCGAGTTGCAGTCAGCACGGAGTGCTCTGCGCGAGGCCTACCTGCGGCGACCGCGACCACGCGCTCTGCTGCGCGGCCACTCGAACCTTATCGATCGCACCATCAAGGCGCTGTGGCGCGCATTGCAGCCCGCGGCGGGCGCTGCGCTGCTCGCCACCGGCGGGTATGGCCGCGCAGAGCTGTTCCCGTTCTCGGACATCGACGTACTGATCCTACTGGCAAGAGAGCCGTCTGCCGAGGAGCGTACGCGGCTCGAATTGCTCGTCGGTCAGCTATGGGACGTCGGACTCGAGGCCGGCCACAGCGTGCGCACCATCGAGACCTGCCTCGAGGCGTCCGAAGCCGACATTACCGTCCGCACAACCTTGCTGGAGGCGCGCTTTCTCGCAGGTAGCCGCGCGCTGTACCAAAAGCTCGAGAGGGCCCTTCACCAGGCGTTCGACCCGGCGTCATTCTACAAGGCGAAGAAGCTGGAGCAGGAACAGCGTCATGCCAAGCACCAGGACACCCCCTATTCTCTCGAGCCAAACCTGAAGGAGGCGCCGGGCGGGCTGCGCGATCTGCATGTGATTCAGTGGATCGCGCGGGCAGCGGGAATCGCGCGCAACTGGCGCAATCTCGAGATCCACGGTTTGATCCAGCACGACGAGATGCGACAACTCTCGCGCTGCGAATCCGTGCTGCAGAACTTGCGAATTCGCCTGCACTACCTTGCGGGGCGAAGGGAAGACAGACTCGTATTCGACCTTCAGAACGCGCTCGCCGAGCAACTCGACGATACCGAAACTCCGACGCGCCGCGCCAGTGAAGTG
>JADEYI010000541.1_pt1 | contig 49353 bp, 43 predicted proteins | sample 8542331 | NCBI WGS metagenome assembly JADEYI01 (sample SAMN16510988, study PRJNA670497) | mine drainage metagenome | isolation source: biofilm near Copperflume 1 | place: Germany: Marsberg coppermine Kilianstollen | collected 2018-02 | reverse complement strand
GCCTTATCTTTTTTCTTCTCCGGCTCGTCTCTATTTTTAGCTTTTCCTGGCATAAATAAATCGGCGCTCTCTTATACTGCTCAACAATAGCAAGCAATGGGCCGCCCTCATCACTCGCTATTCGCCTCCATAAGACGCTTCAGCCTGCGCATAGCCTCCTGTGCACTATCTCCTATCTGTCGATGAATCACAAGCGCATCAAGCAGGAGGAGAAGTGGATTGGGCAGCCAGTATCGCAAGTCGCGATCCAGGAAAGTGCCATCCGGGTCGCTCCTTAGCTTGTACGAGGTAAGCCCACCCCCACCTCCCGTCACACGCCCTTTGATAGACCAGTAATAAGGCGCTCTCCGCTCCATAGCTGTCCAAACGATAGTGCCGCGTCGCCCGCCCAGGGCAAACTCCTCCAACACCTGCTGACCAGGCCGGAGCGAACTATCGGTAGAGCCGCTCACCTCTACGGATGAGGGCTGCCACCTCGGCCACGTTCCAGGCGTGGTCACATAGGCATAGACTTCATCTATAGGCTTGCTGATATAAATAGCAGTGTGAATACGTGTCACATCAGGTAATAAAGCAAAAGAATTGCAGATTGCGATAAACCCTTTTCTGCTCAGACGGTATCCTCCTCAGATCGGGAGAAGACAGCCAAGAAACGAAAGCAACAAGGATCTCTATATTATATGTGAGTTGAAGAGTTGTACACAGCAAAAGGTGAAGTAAAGATTCAGAGTAAGGGTAGAACCAAGTTCAAGCCCTATATAGGCACCTTTACAAGGTGGAGTAAACAGCTATGCGTCGGGTAAAGAACGCCCGTAGCAGATAACACACGCACGAAAAAGCCAGTATTCGGTCCTTGAAAGACTGGATACTGGCTTTTTCCCACCTATCTCGCCGGAAGCCCACACAAGGCGGGCAGCCCTATGTCACATAAGTGCGGTAGCTAAAACCATCTACCCATCGTTCCCACGTCCATTCCCACGTCCATTCCCTCCATTATCATCGCCACCGTTGTCTCCCCCACCATCTCCGCCGCGACCACGCCCGTCGGACGGCTGAGTTGGTGATGGCGCAGGGGGCACACGCGTCGGGGCTGGCTCACGTGTTGGAGGCGGCTCCGCCGTCGGCTTTGGAGCAGGAGGTACGCGTGTCGGCTTTGGCTCTTTTGTCGGTTTTGGCTCACGAGTAGGTTGAGGCGGCTCTGTTGCAGCGGGCGGCGGTGGCTGGCGTGTAGAAGTAGGTGGTACGAGTGTAGGAGGAATCGGGCGCGTAGGCGCAGGTTGGGTTGGACGCGGAGCAGGCGGAGCCGGGGGGCCCGAACTCGTCGCTGATGGCACAGGCGACTTCCCCACGGTGGGTCTTGGCCTACTCTGGCGTGTAGGAGTTGAGCTTGGTCGGGGCCTGTTCGTAGCGGTGGGCATGGGGCGGCGCGTGTTAGTGAGTTGTGGAGTAGCTGTAACTGTTGGGAGATGCATAGGGGTCTTAATGGCTGTGGCTGGCGCATGCGTCTTCGTCGGCTGGGCAGCTGCAACAATGGGCTTTGTAGCTGTAGCGCGCGGCCTCGGCGTCTTGCTGGCTTGCTTCTCTACAGGCGATCCAGCGCCCGCTACCGCAGCGGGCGGCGCCGTTGGCGTCAACCAGAGCGAGGGCGCTACGTTGGGCATGAGGTCGTTCATCGTGGAAGGCTCGAAAAGCCCCTTATCGTTCGTGATGGCAGCGCCGATATCAGCCTTAAGCGGCACAAGGGCGAGCGGCGCAACGTCCCGGCTGTAGTCAGCAACCACCGGTGCGCCTATGATGCCGCCAAGTTGCCCTACACTGGGCGATTGCAATGCCAGGCCGCCGACGGCACGCAGGCCAGCCAACGCCAGTGCACCCAGCATCACCAGGACCAGGTCTCCACGCAGAACTGCGTTAGATACTTTGGAAACAGGTAAGGCTACTCGCATTATCTTCTTCGCATAGCAGGAGCAACCCGGCTTCCACCGCTTTTCCCTGCTAGCACGCCGCTTTTTGCTCCGATGGGCAAGGCCTCTACTTCGGGCGCGGAGCCAAGCAAAGCGTATATGTGCACTTCCTGCTGCTTACCACGCACCTCAACAAGCCCCTGGTCGCTAAAATTGAAGTTGGAAGGATCAACAATAGCAGCATGGGTTGCTTCACTGAAAACGATATCGCAGCCGGGCAGATCCTTGGTCATTGCCTGCAAGCGTGAGGCCAGGTTGACCGCATCGCCGATCACTGTATACTCCATGCGGTCTTCCGAGCCGACCTGTCCGGCAATCACAGGCCCTGTGTTAATGCCGATGCCTTGCCGTAACACCTCCCAACCCTCCAGGCTACGATGAGCGTTCAGCGCGGCTAGCCCATTGCGCATGGCGATGGCGGTTGCCAGCGCACGGTCTGCATGGTCCGCCATATCCATTGGAGCGCCGAAGACTATCAACGTCGAATCGCCGCCGAACTTATTAACGATACCGCCGTTCTGCCGAGCAGCGTGAATGATTATGCGAAAATATTCGTTGAGCAGGTCCACGATCTCATGAGCCGAGTGCTCCTCCGAAAGTCGGGTGAATTCGCGCAGGTCGCTGAAGAGTATAGTTACTGTGCGCTGCTCACCTCCAAGCTCTACTTGCCCCCCCAGGAGACGGGCAGATACTTCCGGCGACACGAAACGGCCAAAGAGGTCCTTAACGAAGAGAAGTTGCCGCAACCCGTCCACCATATCATTGAAGCGCATCGCTAACACGCCAAGCTCATCGCGCCGCGCGGTAGAGACCGATATATCCAGGTTGCCTATCGCTACCTGGCGCGAGGCTGCGACGAGCTGGTTCACAGGTCGGTCAATCCACGTTGCTAACAGTCCGCCTGTCACTATAATCGCAACAAGAGCAAAGCCAAAGACCAGGAGCAGCAGCCCCAGGTTGTCTTGTAGTCTGCTATCGAGAGCGCGGGTGCTCAACATTACGCCATAGACACCCGGTGGTTGGTTGCTCATACCCCGCCCCTGCACTATTCCTAAAGCCTCCAGGTAGGTGCCATCCGGTAGAGACAACGTGCGAAAGCGTACAGGAGCTTGCGGGTTGGCGACTATATCATCGTACCAATTAGCAGGGAGGGGGGTAATGCTCTGCGGTGACTTCGCGACAGTTAGCGCCTCGTCTACGGGTGCGCCGGCGCGCCCGTAGAAAACCGCCCCGTCGCTCAGACTATCGCGCTCTACCTGCCGGAGCAGACGGGCGATATCGGTGCCCACCAGCACCGCCCCCACTGTCTTATCGCCGGAACGTACAGGGCCTGCTGTGTAAAAAAAGCTGCCATCAGAAGTGCTCACCAGGGCCGACACCTTGTCGAGCGTTCCAAACGGGTGGAGAGCAGCATTCGCGAGTGAGGTCAGAGCAGTAGGGACAACAGCCGAGTTTTGGCCCGGCTGCTGGGGTAGAACAACCAGGGGCACAGCATCGCTCGACACAACTACCACACGATCGAAGCCGTAATTGAGGGCCTGCGGTGCAGCCAACTGCGACAGCTTGTTACGGTTACCGCCACTGAGGGCTTCCGAAAACCCCTCGGTGTAGATCATAGCGCGCAAGCCCGCGATCTGCTGCACTTCTGATTGCGCTAAACTATCGGACGCCCCTTTAGCCGCATCGAGGAGTTGCTTGTTGAAGCGCTCGTGCAGAGACTGGTTAGTCGAGTTTACAAGCAGGTATGTCCCCACCATCGCGAGAACTGTTGCCAGCACCAAATAGGGTATAACAATCTGGTGGCGAAGGCGCCTGGTGAAAAAACCTGTGAATGCCGAGGTGATAGATAGAAAAGAGCGTAACACTGCAAAATCACCATTACTTTTCGTAAAGTCCATTTACTAACAAAGTGTCGCACGCCGCGTAAAATGGCTTGCCACCAGGCCCACCTTCGCGCTGAGAATACTAAATGCATTATAGCTACACAGGTAAGATGATACATCACCAATGGGTAGTACGTGTACTACCCATTGGTCATAGTACCTGAATGGGAAAATGGTACTGCGAGGCTCCCAGAAAGCCTTCTCCAGCGGGTTTCTGCGCCGTCGTTTAACGGTTCGATCTGGAGAGCGTGCGCCTGCTGCAACCCTTAGTGCAGCGGTGATGGCATTGCTATTTGGAGTTGCTCGACCCCGCGCTTCAATGTATCGAGGTTGCTCGCGCTGAGGGTGATATGCCCCAGCTTGCGCCCTGGGCGCGGAGCTTTGCCATAGAGGTGCAAGTGCGCACCCGGCACGGCCAGCACAGATTGAGCATCGGGCAGCTCGCCTATGATATTCAGCATCGCCGAAAAGCCCATGGCCGTTGTTGAGCCAAGAGGCAGGCCAGCTATCGCCCGCAGATGGTTCTCAAACTGGCTGGTCGCTGCACCCTCGATTGTCCAATGCCCCGAATTGTGTACACGTGGGGCCATTTCGTTGGCGATCAGCTCGCCGCCAACCTGGAAAAGCTCGATAGCGAGCACCCCCACGTAATCGAGCGCCTTCAACAACCGCGTGGCGTATTCTTCGGCGGCAGATTGCATGGCCGGGGCTAACTCTGGTGCAGGGGCGAGCGATAGGCGCAGGATTCCTTCGCTGTGGTGGTTCTCGACAAGGGGATAAAAAGCCAGCGAGCCCTTCCGGTCCCGCACAGCTATTACCGAAAGCTCGCGGTCAAATGGCACCAGCCTCTCAAGGATTAGCGACCTGCCACCCAGCGCATCCCACGCCTGCTCAACATCGTCCGGCCTGCGTAACAGAAGCTGCCCTTTGCCATCGTAGCCGAAACGCCGCGTCTTAAGCACAGCAGGCAGCCCAATGCGGGAGAGCGCAACGTCGAGCCCGGAGCGAGTGTCTACCTGCGCGAAATCGGGGGTGAGTATACCCAGCCGCCTGAAGAAACTCTTCTCCACAACACGATCTTGCGCCATCTCTAGAGCCTGGGGAGGTGGATAAACGGGAGTCAGCTTGGACAGCAGGCGAGCAGAGTCCACAGGGACATTCTCGAACTCGTAGGTAATAACATCTAACCCGGAGGCGAAGCGTGAAAGCACCTCTACATCGCTGTAGTCACCAACGATATGTTCAGCGAAGCGACCCGCCGCTGCATCCGGCGCTGGATCGAGGAAGCGAAAAGAGAGGTCCAAAGGGTAGCCCGCCAGCGCCAGCATCCGGCCAAGCTGCCCACCACCCAACACCCCAACCCTCGTCATCCTTCTTCTCGCGGGTCGGGGTGCTCAAGGACAGCCTGTGTCTGCGCATCGCGGTAGCGGCGCAAAGCCTCTCGCAGATCAGGGTACTTATTTGCCAGGATAGAAGTCGCAAGCAGTGCCGCGTTCACCGCCCCCGCCCGCCCTATCGCCAGTGCGCCAACGGGCACACCAGCAGGCATCTGCACTATCGAGAGGAGAGAATCGATCCCTCTGAGTGCTCTCGACTCCACAGGCACCCCAAGCACAGGCAGCAGCGTCTTCGACGAGCACATCCCTGGCAAGTGCGCCGCCCCACCAGCCCCCGCGATCAACACTTCCAGCCCACGCTCCTCGGCAGAAGCTGCATATTCAAATAGGAGGTCGGGCGTGCGATGCGCCGAAACTACGCGCACCTCGAAGGAGACCCCCACCTTCTCCAAAGTCTCAGCCGCATGTGCCATAGTCTCCCAGTCAGACTTGGACCCCATAATCACGCCAACCAGAGGTTGCATAGCCGGTCACTCCTCCCATCTGTTGCGCTGCTCAACAGGCACATTATAGCAGACAAGCGGTCAACGGTCAGTAGTACCGCCACCTCTTGTCCATATAGCGGCCATCGGCCACTCGTCTAGCGTCCTACTCCAGCAAGTACCAAAGTACGCGTCTAAACTCTACACAAAGGGCTATGGCTCCTGTATAATAGCGGCGATGGATGAGAGGCACGCCCCTGAAACCACAGGCACAGGTGCCTACCGCCAGGCAGGAGTTGACATAGAGGCGGGGAGCCGCGCTGTAGATCTCATGCGCCAGGCAGTGCGTAGCACCTTCGGCCCACAGGTACTGGCAGATGTCGGTTACTTTGGCGGCACTTATGCGCTCGATAGTGGGCCTGTGCTGGTCGCCAGCGCCGACTCCGTGGGCACCAAGCTGATGCTCACTTCAGTAATGGGGGCCTATCACAAGTCAGGGCTGGATATAGTCAATCACTGCATCAACGACATTCTCGCTTGCGGCGCTAAACCCATCTTCTTTTTGGATTATGTAGCTTCGTCACAGATCGTACCTGAACAAATCGCCGAAACTGTAAAGGGGATGGCCGAAGCGTGTCGCGCAGCACACTGCGCGCTCATAGGCGGCGAAACCGCCGAGCTGCCGGGCATCTATAAAAGAGGCGAATTTGACGTAGCAGGTTTCATCGTTGGTAGCGTGGATAGAGAGAGATTAATACTGGGCAGGGGGATCACACCGGATGACGTAGTATTGGCCCTCCCATCGAGCGGCTTGCACACCAATGGCTACACCCTGGCGCGTAAGGTCTTAGGGTTGGAGGGCGAAAGTGTCGAAGTGCGCGAGCGGCTCAACACCTATGACGAAGCTCTTGGCGGCACCCTGGGAGATGCATTGTTGGAGCCTCACCGCTCGTACCTGGGCGACATCGCGCCACTTCTCGACATGGCCCAGGAGCCACTTAAAGGGATAGCGCACATCACGGGTGGAGGTCTTATAGATAATATACCGAGGATCTTACCTGAAGGCTGCGCGGTAGAGATAGATAGAAGCTCGTGGCAGGTGCCTGCGATCTTCAGGCGGATCGAAGTCGAAGGCAGAATTGACCCTTACGAGATGGCGCGTGTTTTCAATATGGGCCTGGGTATGGTGCTCATCGTAGCGCCAGGCCAACAGCAGGCGGTCCAGGCAATATTGCCCCAGTCTATAAAGGTAGGCAGGGTAATTCGCCAGGAGGGTAGCGCACGAGTGACATTCAAAAAGGGTGAGGCTGCCGGGAAGTGAGCGATCTGCCCACAGGCCCGCGAACCCAACCGCTCGAGCTGGGCGTGCTGGTGTCGGGGCGGGGCACTAACCTGCAAGCAATTATAGATGCTATCGCCCAGGGGGAATTACGAGCAGAAGTGGCACTGGTAATTTGCAACCACCCCGAAGCAGAGGCGATAGATAGGGCAAAGAAGGTCGGCATAGCTGTCGAGCTGTGCAAAAGAGAAGATTTTCCATCGAGATTAGCGCACCAGCGAGCAATCGCAGGTAAGTTTGCTAAGGCGAAAGTAGACCTGGTAGTCTGCGCCGGCTGGGACAGAGTGCTGTCGCCTGAGGTGGTCCAAGAATTTGCCGGACGTATCATCAACATACACCCTTCTCTATTACCATCCTTCGGGGGCCGGTTACACGCGATTGAAGATGCTCTCAACTATGGTGTAAAAATAACGGGCTGCACAGTACACTTTGTCACCGACGAGGTAGACTCCGGGCCAATAATATCCCAGGCTGCGGTTCTCATCACGGCTGAGGAGACACCGGAAACTCTAGCAAAGAAGATACACGAACAAGAGCATCGCCTCCTGGTGGAAGCTATCAAGCTCTATAGTGAAGGCCGCTTGTATATAGACGGGCAGCTCGTGAAAAGGACAACTATTGCCTAGCGTCTAACCTTTGAGGACCACAGGAATAGTAAAGGTCGTCCCTCACGCATTGCGCAATACCTTGCCTTTTACAAACAGCCCGGACTGCCGAACCACAGCAAATCGCACAAAATAGTGACATGGATAGAGACGAAAACCTTGAGCCAAGAGCCAATGTCAGCCTGATCGTCAGCGAGGCGGACAGCAGGCGCATAAAAAACCAGCTCGACAGAGTGCTGCTCGAAGCAGGAGCCAATCTGACGATCCTGCTTGACAAGAGCGGCGAGGTCATCTCGGCTCGAGGCGAGCGTCTGCCTGCCGATCTGCAAGTACTCGGTGCGCTCTTTGCAGGCACCTTCGCCACGTCGCGTGAAGTGGCGCGCATGATGAACGATACTGACTTTCACTCGCTCTTTCAACAAGGCATGCGCGAGAATACGCTCACCGAGTTGATCGGAGAATCGTGGCTGGTGACGGTGATGTTCGGTAAGAGTACACACGTGGGATTGGTGCGCGACCTGTGCAGGCAAATTATGCCTGAGCTAGAGGCTGTGCTGCTACAGGTGCAGCGCCGCAGCCGCAACGTAAACGGCCTCAATCCGTCGTTCCGCACGTCTATAGAAGATACCATAGACCTGCTATTCAAGGATTAGGATGTACGTGATCTGTGATGTGCAGCCTTTAGGGCGTCGCAAGCAGGAATTGGCTTGTTATCTGAGCCGGCAACGCCACGCAGCACATACTATTCAGTATATATTGCGTGTGGAGGATGGACACTAAATATGGCACTTATCAACGTAGCGACAAAAGAAATACACTGCAAGGTTGTTTATTACGGGCCCGGCCTTTCGGGGAAGACTACTAACCTGAAGTATATATTTTCGACCGTGCCCAACCAGGCAAGAGGCGATTTGTTGTCAATAGACACAGAAACCGAGCGCACCCTCTTCTTCGATTTCTTGCCCCTTGATCTCGGTAAGGTGCACGGCTACCAGGTGCGCTTTCACCTCTACACGGTTCCAGGCCAGGTGCTTTACGAGCGAACCAGGGTCGCTGTGCTGAACGGAGCCGATGGCTGTGTCTTTGTAGCCGACTCTCAACGCTCCAAGCTCGCCGAGGACGTGCGCTCTCTCCAGGAGCTAGCCCGCAACCTCACCCAGCAGGGGAAGCGCTTCCTGGAGTTCCCGATGGTAATGCAGTATAACAAGCGTGATATGCCCGATGCCCTCCCCCTGGAAATCCTGGAGAAGTACCTCAACTCAATGCGCGTCCCCGCCTACGAAGCAGTAGCCCACAAGGGAGTAGGCGTCTTCGACACCCTCCGAACGATAAGCAAGGAGATAGTCAGCAAGCTGTAAGGCGCTTTAACCCGCGCATCGGTCATAGTCCGCTATTGCTATATTAGCTACACCAGCCAAAGCTCACGCTGCGGTGTGCTTAGCCATTCTATGCCGCTTTCTGTGACCAGCACATCTTCCTCAAGGCCGACGTAGCCGCGCCTCGGAACAGCAGTGCCTAACTCCAATGTGAAGACGTTGCCGACCTCCACTATGCCATAAGGTGTCTGCCCGTAGCGGTCCCACTTCGGACCGAGGAGGCTGGAGCCGTCGTGAGCCACACGGCCAAGATGGTGTCCGAGGGCATGCTGGTATTCAGGATAGCCTGCTTGCACCAGATACCGGCGAGCAGCAGCGTCAACTTCCCACCCCGCCACGCCAGGTCGCAACTTTGTGGCCCCGGCGTCTATCGCGCCCCAACAGGCATCCCATGCACGGCGCAGATCATCAGGCGCTTCTTTTTCTCCTTTTGCAAGAAAGTACCAGTCGCGCTGCAAGTCAGAGCAGAAGCCACTTTGCTTGACGCCGAAATCCATGTGTAAAAGCCAACCCGGTGTGGTCCTGTGCCCGCCAGGTGAGGCGTGGCCGACGGGCGAGTCCGGACCTGAGTTGACGATAGGACAATAAGGTTCGCCCCAGGCGGTGCCAAGGCCAAGCTGCTTGCGGGCTGCGGTAAGGCGACCTGCGATCTCCTCTTCCGTTTGGTCGGCGGCCAGGGTGCTGCCAATCTGCTTGTACAGCTCTTCTGTCGTGGCGATTGCAGCCTTGATAAGCGCCAGCTCGCCCTGCGATTTGCGGCCTCTGAGCGCCGCAATCAAGCTCTCTGCGGATACCAGGCGACCGGCATATGGTGTGCCTGCCAGGGTGTCAACCAGATAGAGGAACATCCCGTACGTAAGGCCATCTGCCGCCGGATCGCTCTGCGAGTAGTTGAGGCCGATCTTTCCCGGGTTGAGACGCTCTATCGTGTCGCGCAACGCCGGGCGGATGCTGCTGTCATAGGGGATAACCTCTGTGTAACCGCCCAGGTTACGCACATTCTCGGCGTCAAATCGCCCAACAATAGCCACACGCACCCCTGTGCGACTGACCAGGAAGGCCGAATGCCAGGTCATATCTACCCCCACGATGAGGTCGAGGCAAGGATCAGAAGTGAGTGAGGTCTCGCGCACCAATGTGAGCCAGAGATCGAGGTCTTGCTCCTCTAGCAGAGATACTGCCTGATCCAGCTTTTCATTGGTAATTTGGCTCTTCATTTTATCTGCTCCTTTTGAGCTTAGAAGAAAGTAAGACCGGTGACCTCGCCCACGAGCAGAGCGACCCCCAGCAGGGCGAGTACAACACCGGAGGCTAACTCAGCACGCTCACCCAGATGCGCTCCCAGCCTGCCGCCGAACGAAACGCCGATGAAGGTAAGAGCAAATGCCTGTATTGCGATATAGATAAGAGCCACACCAACAGATACCTGAAGCACACCCAGGGAAAAGCCAACTGCAAGCTCGTCAAGGCTTACCGACAGGCCAGTCAGCAGAAGGCGGTTGCCCCGCGTTTTCTCAACGAGGTCATCCTCAGCGCTGTTATTATCTTCGGTTAGAGCTTCTCGAACTGCCAGGAGGCCAACCCCAATGAGACTTACAGCGGCAGCATAGGCCGCTATCTCGCCCAGCTTCTCACTCAGACCTTTCCCAACGAGCAGCCCCAATATGGGCATAAGACCCTCAAAGAGGGCGAAGGTAAGGCCCACTCTAAGCCAGCGTGAGCGCGGCAGGCCGGACAAACCCAGCCCAACAGAAACCGCAAGCGTATCAAGCCCCAGTGAAAGAAAGAGGACAAAGGCGGCAATCACGCTGGTATGATAACATGCGTACCACGTAATGAGTACAGCATAAGCTTCATGCAGGCTGCTTATTCAAGGCTGAAGGCCTCTTTAGCGATACACACCGGGAGCGACAGCCAACCTGTGACCCCTTACGTGAAACAACCTTTAGTAAAACCTGAACCGGGTAGGCGTAACTCTTATAGGCTGGGTGTAACTGCCCGCCATAGACGCGGCGGTCCAGCCCATCTCGACGAGCTTCGCGGCATATTTTTGGGCATAGGCGGGCAGGGTCGAGTTGACTTCTCCCGGGTCTAGAAGGGCGGCTTCGCCGTCGATCAGAACTGCGTCCTCCCCTTCTTTGCTGTCATCGACGGCCAGCGTCACGTTAGGGTTCAGTTTCAGGTTGCGAATCTTCTGGTCGGGCTTGCTGAAAATAAGCACCGTCGCGCCATCCCACAGGAACCATACAGGCACCAGATGAGGCTTGCTATCGGGGCGAACCGTACCGAGCCAGATTATGTGGTCGCTGCGTAGACGCTCATCCGCATGAGACTGCTTATCGTCGCTAAGGTCAAGCGCTGCTCGCTCCATAGAAGTTTCTCCTTTTATAAGGAGCAGGACTGGGAATTAATATACAGTCGCTGTCGCTACTCATTCCTCGCCTGCCGACATAGCCGGTATGTAGAAATCATCGGTATATTCTTTGACCTGGCGGTGCATGGAGAAAATGGGAGCGATAGTAGCGATTGCCTCTTTCATAACAGCTACCCACCCGGCAGGCACGTCGGCCTCATCGCGCTTATAAAAGAGAGGTACTATGCTATCCTCCAGCAGTGTATAGAGCGATTGTACATCGCGCTCATCTTGCTCATCAGGATTGGCGTACTCCTGGCCCTCGCCGATAGCCCAGCCGTTCTTACCATTGTAGCCTTCGGCCCACCAGCCATCCAGAACTGAGCAGTTAGGCACGCCGTTGAGCGAAGCCTTCATTCCGCTAGTGCCGCTCGCTTCGTACGGCCTTCGTGGTGTGTTGAGCCACACGTCCACGCCATGCACCATATACCGTGCAACGTTCATGTCGTACTCTTCGAGGAAGATTATCTTGCCCGCAAGCCCAGGGTGGCGCGCCGCCCATTCAACTTGCTGTATAAACTGCTTGCCCGGCTCGTCCTTGGGGTGCGCCTTTCCCGCGAAAACTATCTGCACCGGCCTGCCCGGGTTGTTCAAGATCGCGCTCAAACGGTCAACGTTGCTAAAGATAAGGGTGGCGCGCTTATAAGTGGCGAAGCGGCGGGCAAAGCCTATGGTGAGGGCATTGGGGCCGAGGGTCGGCCCAGGGGGTGGAGTTACACCCGTGCGGATGTACCAATCGGCCAGGCGGCGCCGCGAGAAATCAACAAGGTCGTGCTTGAGCTTGCTGTGTATATCCCAGAACGTGCCGTCGGGTGCGCTCAGGATAGGCTTCCAGGTCGCCGGATCGTCAAGGCGCGAGTACCAGTCCGCGCCCAGGTAGTGGCTGTAGAAACGATAAAGCTCAGGAGCAAGCCATGTGCCCGTATGCACGCCGTTGGTGATAGACTGAATAGGCACCTGATCCACCGGACGGTCGGGCCAGAGCCAATGCCACATGTTACGCGACACTCGGCCATGCAGCTTGCTCACACCATTATGGTAATCCGAACCACGCAGCGCAAGGGCCGTCATGCTGAAGGCGGGGCCCCACGGTTGGCCCTCCTGAGCCAGGTTCAGAAAGTGATCTCGGTCTATACCCAACTGCGGCCAATAGCTGGAGAAATATTTGTCCATCAGCTCGAAAGGGAAGGCATCGTTACCCGCTGCCACCGGCGTATGCGTGGTAAAGGCGGTGTGCGACGCCACCTCAGTGATGGCATCATCGAAAGGCTCGCCACCTTTGACGCGCTCGCGGGCAAGCTCAAGTATCAGGAAAGCGGCGTGGCCTTCGTTCATGTGCCACGCTGATGGCTCTACTCCCAGGGCGCGTAAGGCCCGAACTCCACCTATGCCGAGCATGATCTCCTGCGATATACGCATCTCTTCGTCGCCGCCATAGAGGCGGGCTGAAAGCTCACGGTCGCTTGGCGCGTTGGGGTGAATGTCGGTATCAAGCATATACAGCGGTACGCGCCCAACCTGTATATGATATACCTTGGCGTAGATAATACGGTCAGGCAACTGCACCTGCACAATTACCTCGCCACCGTCAGGACCTTGAGCAGGAAGTACAGGCACATCGTCAAAGTCCAGCTTATTGTAGATCGCCTCCTGCCACCCATCTTTATTGATTATCTGCCGAAAATAGCCCTGGGGGTAAAGATACCCAACAAACACCATCGGCACGCCGAGGTCAGATGCGCTCTTCACGTGGTCGCCCGCCAGTATGCCGAGGCCCCCAGAATATATCGGCAACGATTCGTGCAGGCCAAACTCCATAGAGAAGTAGGCAACGGTGCCCACCTGCCCCGGGTGCGCTTCGGTGAACCACGTTGCGGCTGGGGCCATATATGCGTCGAACTCGCGCATCACCACGTCATATAGATCGAGATAGGCTTGTCGCTCGCTGGCTTCTTTGAGTGTGCTCTGGCGTACTTCGTTGAGGAACTTCACAGGGTTGTGATAAACAAGCTCCCAGAGATCAGGGTCCGCATCTGAGTAGAGGCGTTGCGCTTCGGGGTGCCAGCTCCACCAGAGGTTGTAGGCGAGTTCAGCAAGCCGGCTGATGCGATCAGGTACGGAACGGTACAACCCGATAGGCTGTATTAAGTTCAAAGAAAATGTCCTCCCTCTTATGTCAAGTAGATGGTGTAAAACGATGCTTCTGCTGTCGGGCACATTGTAAGCCAATAGCAGGATGTTTGCCACTTTGGGTACGTTTCGGTGCTAAACCCTGCCGAGAATAAGGCAGGCGTTTATGCCGCCGAAGCCAAAGGAGTCGGAGAGTATCGTATTTACGCGCAGGTGCCTGCCCTCGTGAGGAATGTAATCGAGGTCGCATTCGGGGTCGGGGTGGCATAGATTTATGGTGGGGGGAAGATAATCGTTGTGCATAGCGAGTGAGCTTATCGCGATCTCGAAGGCCCCGCTTGCCCCAAGCGCATGTCCATGCATCGCTTTTGTGCCGCTTATCGGAATGCGGTAAGCCTCTTCTCCAAACACCTGCTTGATAGCCATAGTCTCCGTCTTGTCGTTCAAAGGAGTGGCCGACCCATGGGCGCTGATGTAGTCGATCTCAGAGGGGGAGAGGTGAGCAGCCGCTAGCGCCTCTCTCATAGCTCGCATAGCTTGAGCGCCATCAGGTCGGGGTGCGGTCATGTGGAAGGCGTCAGTCGTCGTGGCGTAGCCGAGGATTTCAGCGTAAATGGCTGCTCCACGTGCCTGAGCATATTCATAATCCTCCAGCACCATAATCGCCGCGCCCTCAGACATTACGAAGCCGTCCCGACAAACGTCGAATGGGCGAGAAGCGACCGATGGGTTAGCGTTAGAGTTGCAGGAGATGGCATGTATCAAATCAAAGGCCCCGAAGGTCAGAGGGGCAAGAGGCGCTTCCACCCCGCCCGCCAGCATCACGCGAGCACCGCCCAGCCGGATCAGCTTGAAAGCCTCGCCGATGGCTACCGCGCCCGAAGCACAGGAGTTAGCATTCGTCTGGTTGGGGCCGAAGAGCTGTAGGTCCATAGCGACATTGCACGATGCCGCCGAGCCAAAGACAGTGAGCGCCAGGATATTGTTTACCCCTCGCAAGCCGCTATTTACAAAATGGCTGTGTTCTTCCTCAGCGAATCCCAACCCTGCCAGCGCGCTGCCGAGGTAAACGCCTGTCTGCTCAGCATCTTCCGAAGATAGGCAGAGATCCGCATCCCGGACCGCCTGGTGTGCAGCGGCCAGAGCAAAGTGCGAGTAGCGATCAAGGCGGCGGGCGCGTGATGCATCCATATAGTCGAGCGGGTCAAAATCGTTCACCTGCGCCGCCACCTGTGAACGAAAAGGCTCAGGGTCAAAGCGGCTTATACGCTGCACAGCCGAGCGCCCTGCAAGTACGCCGTTCCACAGGCCCTCGCGCCCAATGCCTATCGGGGTGATAGCTCCTATACCTGTGATTACAACGCGCCTGCTCTGTGACGAATGCGCTAACAATAGCTCTCCTGACCGCTACCTGTTATATGGAATACGCACCAGGTATCATTCCTCCACCAGTTCTTTGATACGCCTGAGCGTCTTATTTGCTATGTAGCCGATAAAGCCTCGGCCCACGACGCTCTCCATGAATCTAGCGCCGAGTACTTTTACGGGGAATGGCGGATTGGTCAGGTCATGTGAGATCATCACTCTGACATCGCCTCTACTGGGTCTTGGCTCGAAGGACCATTCCACATCCATCCCCTTTACCAGCCCTCGAACATGGCGGAAGAGAATCCTCCCCGGACGCTGAAGCGTGCCTTCTTCCACGGTCTCTATTGCTGTCCAGGTGACAGGTATAATGTCGCGCCACGCTGACATTCGCACTAACTTTCGATTGCCTTCCTCGCGCACAACCTTCACATAGCGGTAGTGGGGCAGTATCCGACCCCATATCTCGACGCGACTGCCCATATCAAAGATGCGCTGATAGTCACCTCTTATGTAAATATCGTTGCTAACCTTCATGAGCTTTCGCACTATTCCAGATCACACCGTCGGCCTCGACCTGTAGGCCAGGGCAAAGGCCGCTTTATGGACGTAAGAGCGACCACAAGTAGAAAGGGCTGAGGGCGGCCCTCGGGTCCGCAAAGTCGCCGAGTACACCTGTGAGTACAGCCCTGACTTTTGGCCGCTCTGCCAGCCGCGACGCCACGTAATCCATCGCCGGCGGTAATCCTACGAAGGCTTGTACGAGCCTGCAAACAAGGTCTTTGCTGGTGAATTCGCGGCGGCGCAGGCGGCTGTAGCGCGCAAGAGAAGGCGCAGAAAGGTCGCCGTTGTCCAGGGCGTAAGATGCGGCCTCAGCCGCAAGCTCCGCTCCGCGCAATGCCTTGTAAACCCCTTCACCTGTGAAGGGGTCAAAGAAGCCCGCCGCATCGCCTACAAGGATAAATCCCGCGCCGGAGCTACGCCTCACGCGTGCTCCTATCGGGCCAACACCCCTCACGGCAGACACTCTCTCCGCCCCAGCCAACGCTCGCGCCACGCCGGGGAAGGAGAAGGCAAATGCCTCGAAACGAGCCGACGCGCCATGCTCAAGCTGCTTTGCCGCCAAGCGCATCGGCATCACAAGCCCCACATTGAGCAGCCCGCCCGACTGAGGTGCGAGGCCGGCGTACCCACGCTCCGACAAGTGCATCTCACCCCAATCGTCAAGGCCACTGTACCCCTTATAGTGGGCGACCATGCCCAGAGAGAGAGGCCAACGTACAGGCGCCGATAAGCCGAGGCTTCGCACAACAACCGAGTGGATGCCGTCAGCCCCCACTATCAATCTTGCCTGCTCTTCATGCGTGCCGCCGTCTTTGCGCCGCAGTACGACGCCGGAGGCCCGGCCGTCGCGCATCGAAACTCCTTCTACTTTGGCGCGCTCGCGGACCTCTGCACCACATTGACGTGCATAGTCCACAAGGGTGGCATCAAGGATGCGCCGGGGCGTGGCGAGCACCTGCGCAGCGGCTTCGCCCGACGCAGAATAGTCCATCCAAAAGGTCTGACCTCCTGGGCTGATCACCCGCATGGAGCGCAGTCTCCGCGCTCCTGCTCTTTCAACGGCTGAGAGAGCGCCAAGCCGCCCCAGAACCTCGCCGCTCTGAGGGCTTGAGTATTCGCCGCAGGCTTTGTCGCGGGGGAAGGCGGCGCGATCAAGTAACAGCACATGAAATCCACGCTGTGCTAAAAACGCCGCGGTGGCTGAACCCGCAGGGCCTGCCCCAACTATGATGGCGTCATAAACTGGCTTGCCTGTCACAACTCATCTCTCCGCTTTACCCACGACCGCCATTCGCCAGAAAGGGTGCTTGTAAACTGATGTATCTAAACCCACTCTTCTACTCATGCGCCGCACCTCAGCCGGAGTGTACGCTCGCAGCACGGAAGCGGGGCCATCATGCCTGGTGAGTCTGCTGGTCGTGGTTAAGTGCGCAAGTAGCCAAGCCATGTACCATGCTCCACGCGCTCGATATATATCATTCACGATGAAGCCCAACCTTGAGAGTCGCGCCATCTGCCGCAAAGATGCTTCCGCCTCCTCTAAACTCAGGTGGTGCAAGGCCAGCGAGCAAATAACCAGATCGAACTCGCCACCCGCGAAAGGGGGCTTAGCAGCATCGCACACCGCGAAGAGCACTTTATCCGCGAAGCCTGCTCTTTTTATACGTTCTCTGGCTACATTGAGGATTGCCTCGCTGACATCCGTTGCCACTATCTTTATGCCGTACCCCTCCCTCTCTGCCCACCGGCAAAGCTCCTCAGGGATGTCGGCAGAGCCGGTTGCCAGGTCAAGCACCCGTAGAGCTTGGCCCTTCGGAAAGTCGCGCAGCAACCTGGCAAGGTGGTGCTTGATTACCCAGGTGCCGAGGCCGAAGATGTTGGCCCGGCGAACGTCACGAAGCGTGCTCTCCAGGTCATGCGGAGTAAAGTTGGTGGGATCATCCAGGAACTCAGGCACATTGTGGTACCGGGGTGTTGGGAAGAGTCTCATAGCAATCCCATTCTAAGTGCAGCTAACGGTGCTGTCAATGAAATGGGCTCGTAGCAAGGGGCCGTACGCAGTGGTCACGTCGGGTGGGCCGCGAGCCATTGGCGGGCTAGCTCGCGGGCATGGTCTTTGTCGTTCTGCCCCAGCTCGCCTGCGGTGACTTTATCTAGCAGAAAATCTTTCACTTCGGCCACCCAGGAGCCGGCTTCGCGCCCGGTGAGGGCTAGAATCTCTCTACCATCCAGGGGAGATCGCGGCTGCAATGCCTCAGCCCGTTGCTGCTCAACGCTAGCCTGAAGAAGAGCACTGCGCCGCGCATCGAGTTGTTCAAGCACCCACAGGCCCCGGTCTATCGGCTCTGGAAGGTAGCCGCGAAGGTCGGCACGGGAAAGTGCTATCAGGTCTTGCCAGCCCTCTTCTCCTCTTCCCTCCTCAGCTTCCTCACAGAGGCGCCGCACGGCAGAATCCGTCCACTCTGGGCTGTACGAGATTGGCCTCATGTGCATACGGACGAGGCGCTGCACAGGTTCTATCAGGGCCGGGTCTTCCCCGGCTTGCGAGATGATCTCAGGAACCATCTCAGTGCCTATGCGATCATGCTCGAAGAAGCGCGAGCGACCATCAGGCGTGGCTATGAAAGCCGGCCCCTTGCCAATGTCGTGGAGCATCGCTGCCCACCGGCGCACAAGCGACGGCTCGATTGCGTCTATCACTTTAAGGGTGTGTATAAATGCGTCGTCCTTGTGAGCAGGAAGCTGGCTGATGCCACGCAGAGCATCCAGGTCGGGCAATAGCTCGCGTAGCTTGCCCTCCTTTGCCCAGCGAAAAAGAGCATCGGAGGGGCGCTGCGAGAGGAGTACTTCACGCAAAGTAGCTTCCCGATGCTCCTCCTTCGACACTTCTACGCGCTTCCTACGGAACATAGCAAGCATCAGCAGCGAGATGGTATCATCTGACGCACAGCCTGAAGCGCCTCGTCCTGATTGCGTATCGTGGCGGAATCGTTATGCACAACATAGCGAACGATCCCCTCAGCGTCTATGACTACCGTCATGCGGTCGGCTCGATGGGCGTTCTCGTTCCATGCGCCAAATTGCCTTGCTACGTCGCCCGTGATGTCGGCTAGCAGAGAGTAGCTCAACCCCAGGTGAGCTTTCCAGGCCTTGTGCGAATAGCGGCTGTCGCGGCTGACGCCAAAAACGCGTGCTCCTGTGCTCTGCCAGTCTACTTCTTTGTCGCGTAATGTACACATTTCCTGCGTGCATTTATCCGACCAGTCGAAGGGGTAAAAGATGAGCACAACAGGCTCCCCGCGCAGGTCGTTCAGTTGCACCTTATTGCCATTTTCATCTTCCAGCATAAAGTTGGGGGCGCGCTGCCCAACCTCAATATCATTGCTCTTTGCGCTGTTCATTCCGATCTGCTCCTTACTTACGTTGTAGTTAGATTGCCGCCACTCAAGCGATCACTTCTAAGTTACGTTGCAAGGCGCATGCCGCCAGAGGAACAACCTGCTAAGCTGCGAAGGGTTCGGGGGCTGGAAGCAAGAAAAGGCGGAAGCTTCACACCCAGGAAAGGAGCAACAGATAGGAGTGAGCCATCCACGGGATGGCTCACTCCTATCTGTTGCTATATAGACTTTGTAGCCTACACTCGCAAGCGCTATTCTGCGCTTAGAAAGCAAGCCGCCGGGCTTGCCTTAGCTATTTGCAAACAGCTTCGCGCAGGTGATCTTTGCTTGCGCCGCCTTTTTCCCCTATGTACTGCACGAAACAATCGGTCACTATGTCACCGTAGTCGTCTACCAGGCCGCTTATCACGCCCAGCACTACATAGCGGTCGAAGTCCGAGCGGCCCAGCGCCGGAGTATAGACGTAAGTCGAAGCCGACTTATCCTGGTCGAGCAAGTGTTTCTTGGCGAGCCTGCTCATCGTCGTCATCACGGTAGTGTAGGCAATATCTTTGCGTTTGAGCAAAGCTTTGTGAACAGCGCTGACCGTTGTAGGCCCTTGCTCCCACACTACGTCCATGATCTCGCCCTCCAGAGGTCCGAGCACCTTCTTCGATTTGGAGGAAGATGGGTTAAACCGAAACTTTATGCTGTGAGCTAAGTCCATGTAAAATCTCCTATCATAGAGTGATTTAGAACACCGCTATGGCCGCACACCCATCTGAGAGAGAACTCCGAAGGCAGACGGCCCACTATGCACTTTGGCCCAGTATACAGCCAAATCGGTGCCTTGCATAGTACTAAGGTAGCACCTTTTGTATTAAATGTCAATCATTATCGGCCATTTTGCCAAAACGAATGTTTAAAACCCACCTTACGCAGCTTGGCGCAAAGGCAACTCTATTACGTGATCTCTCTTCAGAATGGCGATGTAAACACAATATCCATAGCCACTCGCATCTCATATCATGTTTCACGCTTCAGGCTCACATCTATCCCCCCTCGCTAATCCAACAACCCCCGTCACAGAAAATCTGCAACCCAACTGTGATTGGTTCGTTCCACTAATGTGCCAGAATCGGCCTTGCACCCGTTACGGCGCTTTGTCCTGCCTGGCGAGCCTCATCAAGCGGCGCAATTCATAGCACAGAGTACTGGAAAGGTCAAGGTTCGGGACTAAAAGGCTAAAGGGGAGGGTTGACATCAGCTATATCTATTCACTATACTTGCCACGGCTTCATACACTCGTGCATGTCAGATAGCGCTATGAAAGGCGACACTTTTCCACAATCCTCCTACACCTCAGTGCCCACTCTCTACAACAGCACGGCATCTATACACAATCATGGTAACAAAGCCTCATGTAGAGACCCGGCAGCGCCGCCGGACGCTAGAGAATACCGACGCATTTCCTTGATCAAAAGTGCCCCGACGTGCGCAGTACCGGCCAGAACCGGGCGAGGCATCGGAAGCTACTGACATACTGACAGGCAGCCTCGCCTGTATAACCCAGGTAAATGCTCAGAGGGAGCTTTACCTTTACCCGCCACATCCCACCCTGGCTCGTAATGGATAAAGAATCCCTAAATTTCCAGGACCCGGGATTACAGAAGAGCGAAAATAGGAAGAGCCGAAGCAAATCGCGGTTTTGGCATAAACGCATTGAAAGGAGACGGACAATTGATCTTTAGCAAGAAACTAATACCAGTGGCAGCGTTGTTTCTGCTGCTCATCGCAGCCGTGCTCGTTATGGGCGCCCAGCAGTCACAAGGAGTCACCGTGCCCCCAGGCGCTATTGTGGACTCGCCCAACGCTAACGCTAGCCTTGGCAGCCCCAGACCTACCCCGCAGGCGGCGCCGGCTCTGCCACAAAGCAGCGCACCCGTAGCCTTCACGGAAGACTTTTCCGGCGGCAACCTGGACCGTTGGCAGAGCTTGAGCAGCGCTCCTGGTTCGTGGGCCGTCGCAAGCGGACGGCTTCAACAGGGTGGCGATATCAACCAGGAGCCTTCCAATGAGGCTGCTGTGCTAATTGCCAGAGATGTACAACTCAGCGACGGTATGCTGGAGGCTCAGCTTTATCCTTCAGGCGGCGAAGCCGTTGGCCTCGTCTTCAGGGGATCGGACGCCGGATACTATCGCTTATCCCTCTTTGGCAACCTGCCCAACCAGTCCAGTAAAGCATTACTGGAGAAGGTAACGGCCAACAAAATCCAGAATTTGGCTCAGGTTCCGGTGACCACATGGCCCGGCTACACCTCTGGCAAGTGGCAGCGTATCACCGTAAAGGTAGCGGGCAGCCGGATTACGGCCTCGGTAGACGACACAACCATTCTGGACGTGACTGATACCGCCTTTACAACAGGCTGGGCAGGAGTCTGGTCTACCGCCGACATGTCGGCGAAGTTCGACAACGTACGCATTCAGAAGACGGCGCAAGGCCGCTAGCCTCAGGAGATAATTTCTAATGAAGAATAGATTTAACCTAGTGATGCTCGCAGGCCTCTCGCTTATCCTGATAGTGGCCGCCAGTGATATGAGCATTGCGCCGGGCGGCCCACCCTCGGCGAAGGCCGCAGCGAGTATCTCTGCTCCCGTAGAAACCCCTTTCTCTGCTCCCATAGACGTTACCAACAGCCCTTTGTACGACAATGGCGGGGCTATTGGCGCATCACCCCTCGACGGTTCGGTAACGATAGCCTGGGAACAACGCGACCAGGAGAATAATCGCAACCTCATCAATGCAGCAACCAACAGCCCTTTCCGGGGTGACTTTTTCCCACAGAACCTGGATCTCACAACCTACAAGGCAAGTGGTAACGTCAAAATTGCACATGACGCGCTTGGGCGGCGGCACATCGCCTTCTACACCTACAGCAGCGGCGACGCCGCGATTCAGTATGTGCGTATAGAAGCCAACGGGCAGATTTCTGTCAATGAGGTGATCCCAGGCTCAGGCGGCCTGAAGCTCGCCTCTGTCGCTGTGGGCCCTGACAACACACCTCACTTCCTCCTTGGAAAAGACAACTCCAAAATCCGCTACTTCCACCGCCAGGATAACGGCAACTGGGATGTCGTCAACGAGGTAGTAACCCCCGACGTAGTGAACCAGGGGCAGGGCGATGTATCCATCGCTGTGAATACCAACGGCCTGGTGATGGCAGCCTGGAAAGGTCCAGGCCCCGCCTCGAACGATATCTTTGCCGCCACACGCACCGGGTCCGGCAGCTGGGCTAAAGAAGATATTTCATTCGAATGCTGCCAGGGCTGCCCTACAGCCTCCAGAACCTACCTGCCCTCACTTACAGCCGATAGAACCGGGGGCTTTCGCGTTTCGTGGTCTGACGAGAAGTGCGACCCCAGGCCGTACCCCGACAGCGTAAGCAACGACATCTATTACCGAGAGTGGGTGCCTGGCACAGGCTGGAACAACCAACCTCTTGTGCGAGTTGTCAACAGTTTCGGGCACTCTTACCAGAATAACCTCGTGGTAGACGATAACAACGTCTCTCACATCATCTGGACCGACACGACAGACAGCCCTAATGGAAGCCCTCAGATTTGGTATTCATATGGCTCAGGCACCAACTTCTCGCCCCCAGAGAAGCCTTTCACAGGCTGGGCGGGTGGAGCTTACCTGAAGGACATGGGGATGGATGTCAGCCCTGGGTACGTTGACATTGTCTTCGGCAGCAACCGCGACGATAGCCAGAAAGAGAACTACTACGCCTACAAGTCGATTGGCCCTGTTGCCCCGCCACCCACTCCTACTCCTATCGCCGGCCCCCCTCCTTGCGCTAACGAATACTTCAAGGATGTCTGCCGGGATGGTGGCACCGCACCCTTCTATACCGCCATCCTCAATCTGGTGAACGCCAACATAATCAGCGGCTACAACACCGTGCCCCCATGCCCCAATAGCTCCTGGGTGCCTTGCTACCTCCCATTCAACCCTGTGACTCGCGGGCAAGTAGCCAAGATCATCGCCCTGGGCGCGAATCTCCCTGCTAACTTGCAAGGTGCGCCGCACTTCGTGGACGTGCCGCCGGGAAGCACTTTCTACAACTACGTGGAGTACAACTTCAATGCCGGGACGATCTCCGGGTACCCCTGCGGCACGCAACCCAACGAGCCTTGCGGCCCGCCCAATAACCCGAACAACCTGCCTTACTTCAGGCCGGGAGCCAATGTCACACGCGGCCAGCTAAGCAAGATCCTCTCAATCGCCTTCGGCTACAATGAGCCTGCCACCAACAGGCAAAGCTTCCAGGATGTGCCTGTTACCAGTACATTCTACTCTTACATTGACCGCCTGGTACGCCGGGGCATTATCGGCGGCTATCCCTGCGGCGGCCCAGGCGAGCCTTGTCTACCCCCCGCCAACCTGCCCTACTTCAGGCCGGGCAACAACATCACTCGCGGCCAGGTAGCCAAGGTGGTCTACATCGCACGCCAGCAGCCCGTCGCTACCGCCACCAGCACCAGTACTGCTACACCTGTACCAACACTGACAGCTACATCAACCCCTGTGATCTCCGCAACAGTCACGCCTGAGATGACGGCCACGACCGTGCCCACGAGCACCTCCACAGCCGTTGAGACAAGCACGGCTGTGGCTACGGTTACAACAGTCGCCACGCTCACAGCCACCGCGGTGCCTCCTACAGTCACCGCTACAGCGACGCCTGTTGTGGTCAACGTATCCCTGATAAACACCACCTTCGACCCGATGAGCATAACAGTGGCAGCAGGCACAACGGTGCTCTGGACCAATAATGATACACGTGCTCACACCGTCACCAGTGACCCTGGCGACCCCGTGTCGTTCGACAGCGGCAATATCCCGGTAGGGCAGACGTTCCAGTACACCTTTACTGTGCCCGGCACATACGGCTACCACTGCCAGTATCATGGAGGGCCTGGCACAGGTATGTACGGCACTGTCACAGTCACCCCATAACTGCCCGCGAACAAAGCCTGGCTCGCTAGCCCCTCTGCAATTAGAGGGGCTTTTCTTTTGGATGGCACAACTACGCTATGTTCATTTTAGAGGAGCTAAGTGATACAATATCCCCATGAGCGAAAAGCATGGCGTCCAGCAGACAGGCAAGAACAACAGCCTCAGGAGAATACCTTCGGTAGACAAGGTGCTTGGGCAACCGGCGCTCGACCCGGTGCGCATAGCTCTACCCCGTGACTTGATAACAGAAGCAGTGCGTGATGAATTGAACGATTTACGAGATCGCCTGAGGCAGAACGGCGATGAAGCACCTGGCGTTGAGGAAATAGCGCGACGTGCTGTAACCCGCTCTCTGGCGATGGTCTCTACAAGCCTGCACCCTGTCATAAATGCCACAGGCGTCGTGCTACACACTAACCTGGGCCGCGCCCCGCTCAGTCAAAGCGCCTCCGCTGCGATAGAGGAAGCCTCGGCATACAACAACCTTGAATACAACCTGGCGGAAGGAGAACGCGCGTCCCGCTACTCACACGCTGTGGCAATACTGCGCCAGCTAACAGGCTGCGAAGATGCCGTTGTAGTAAACAACAACGCTGCCGCACTGGTGCTTGTGCTGGCGGGCTTCGCCCAGGGCAAGGAGGTCATACTCGCCAGAGGCCAGTCTGTGGAGATAGGTGGCGGCTTTCGCATCCCCGACGTAATGCGCCAGAGTGGTGCGCGGCTTATCGAAGTTGGCACCACCAATCGCACATACCTGCGCGACTACGAAGAGGCAATCACCCAGGAAACGGCGATAATCATCCGTGTCCATGCCAGCAACTTCCGGATCATAGGCTTCACCACAGAGCCTGATGTTGAAGAGCTTACAGGTCTGGCGCACAAGCGCGCTCTGCTGATGGTAGACGACGTGGGAAGTGGAGCGCTCCTCGATACAACTCGCTATGGCCTCAAAGCGGAGCCAATGGTGCAAGCAAGCATAAAAGCGGGCGTGGACCTGGTTTTGTTCAGCGGGGATAAGCTGCTGGGTGGCCCTCAATGTGGCGTAATCGCGGGGCGCGCCTCCACGATTACGCGTCTAAAGAAGCACCCGCTACTCCGCGCCCTGCGCGTTGATAAGCTAACGCTGGCTGGGCTGCAAGCCACACTCTTGCATTATCTAAAAGGCGAAGCAGAGCAAGAAGTACCGGTCTGGCGAATGATCTCCATGCCGGAGGAGACTTTACGTCGAACCGCCGAGGAATGGGTGCAACGGCTGAACCAGGTGGGCGTGGCGTGCAAAGTGGTAGCAGGCCAATCGGCAATAGGAGGCGGCTCATTGCCCGGCGAAACGCTTCCTACATGGCTGGTCGCCATAACACCCGGACAAGATAACAGCCCGGCAGATGCTGAAAGTCGCGCAGGGCGATTAGCAGCCACGCTCCGGCGCACCCCTACCCACGTAATCGCCCGTATTGAACATGGCGTTTTACTGCTCGACCCCAGAACAGTCTTACCAGGCCAGGAGGAGGCGCTCCTGGCAGAAGTGGCGCGTGAAGCCTGAAATGCGATACGTGGGGGATTTTAGATCGAGTACCTCTAATCTCATCTTGCGCACTATGCAATAACCTCCACTCACCACCCGTGCCCCCGCCTTTCACCTTTCACGAAGCCCCCTTCCTACCGTGCGCCTGAAGCCAAACCTCGCGCTGCTTTACAGCGGCTGCTCGGTCAGAGACCCGGTAGCGAGCCAGGAAATCGGCGCGGTACTGGGCAAAGGTGCCATCTATGATAGCAGCGCGCATCTCATCGGCCATACGGGTGAGGAAGCGTAGATTGTGAATGCTGTTGAGACGGTAAACCAGCAATTCTTTGGCCCTGTAAAGATGGTGCAAGTAACCCAGAGTAAAGTGCCGGCAGGTATAGCAATCGCAATCCGGCTCGACCGGCTCTTGAGAAAGAGCGTATCTTGAGCTTTTTATCGCCAACCTGCCGCTGCGGGTGAGCAATGCGCCATTGCGAGCAACTCGTGTTGGCAGCACACAATCGAACATGTCTATCCCGCGAGCCACGCACTCTACCAGGTCTTCCGGCGAGCCTACGCCCATCAAATATCGAGGCTTGTCTATCGGCAAAAGGGGCGTAGTTGTCTCAAGAATACGGTGCATCTCCTCTTTAGGCTCCCCCACACTCAAGCCCCCTATGGCGTAGCCAGGAAAAGGCAACTCTGTAAGCCTCTCGGCGCTCTCCCTTCGCAAGTCGCCGCAGGTGCTACCTTGAACGATTGCAAACAAAGCCTGGTCGTCTCGGCTATGCGCCCGCAAACAGCGCTCAGCCCAGGCGTGCGTGCGGGCGATAGCGCGGCTGTTGTACTCATGCGAAGATGGGTAAGGCGTGCATTCGTCCAGGGCCATGATAATATCCGCACCAAGCTGCTCCTCAACGCGTACCACCATCTCAGGGGTGAAGCGGTGCGTCGAGCCGTCAATCTGTGACTTAAAAGTTACCCCATCATCGTCAATCTTGCGGTTGTGAGCCAGGCTAAAAACCTGATAGCCACCGCTATCAGTGAGGATGGGGCGGTCCCACCTCATAAAACCGTGCAATCCACCAAACTTTTCGATAAGCTCTGCTCCTGGACGCAAATAAAGATGGTAAGTATTGGAGAGGATAATCTGCGCGTGTAGCTCACACAGGTCATCAGGAGAAACCGATTTGACGCTTGCCTGAGTGCCCACAGGCATGAAAACAGGTGTCTCTATCCTCCCATGAGGCGTGGTGAAAACTCCGGCCCGGGCCGTGCCCACCTCAGTCTCTACGAAAGCCTGAAGCTCAAATTGGAAAGTGCCCGATTTGTTGGACCTGCTCTCCTCTTTGCCAGGATCAAACAACTCCGTCTTCACTTTTCGCGGGTCCCAAGTGCCGCCTCTATCTCATCTCTCACCCACCTATCATCTTCCGTCTGACCTCTCAGCCGAAGCGCAGCCTCGGCTTCCGGGCCCCCGATACGCCCCAGCGCCCAGGCGACGTGGCCGCGCACCAGAGTAAGGTCGGAGTTGAGCGCACGTATCAGCGCTGCTAACGAGCCAGGATCGCCAATGTTCCCCAGGGCAACAGCCACATTGCGGAGCAGACCCTCCCTCTTCGCGCGCTTCACCGGACTGTGCCGAAACCGCTCGCGAAACTCCTCCTCTGTTATGTCGAGTAAAGCGATTAGCGAAGGGCTGGAACCGATCCCTGCGGCGGGCGCAAACTCAGGATGGTTGCCCGGTATCGCTTTGCGGTTCACGGGGCAGACTTCCTGGCAAATATCGCAACCAAAGATCCACTCGCCTATCAAAGGGCGCATCTCACGCGGGATTGGCCCGCGCAGCTCAATAGTGAGGTAAGAGATGCAGCGATTGTTGTCCAGCACGCCAGGAGCTATGAGCGCACCTGTTGGGCAAGCAGGCATGCAGCGCTCGCATGACCCACAATTTGTCCTTACAGGCGCATCAATCGGCAGCTTTATGTCGAGTAGTAGCTCGCCCAGGAGCAGCCATGAACCCCGCTCATGATTGAGCAAGTTTGTGTTTTTGCCGTACCAGCCAAGACCCGCCCGCTGCGCTACCGCCCTGTCCACAATGCGTGCCGTGTCTACCAGCGCACGCGCCTCGATCTCGCGGCCAAGCAGCTCCTGCGTATAAGCGTGCAGCGCCCAGAGCTTCTCTTTGAAAACCTCGTGGTAGTCAACTCCCCACGCATAGCGGGCAACCCGGCCCCTGGGCACGCCCGGCGTCGAAGACACTACAGCTTCATCATTCAAGTAGCTGATGCCAAGCGACACTATGGTCTGCACAGCGGGCATCAAGTTAGTGGGGTCGCCCGCGACGCTTGCCCTCTCCTTCGTGAACCAGGGCAACCCAGAGAGGAGACCCTGGTCGATACGCTCCTCCAGGACGCGCTGGGTCTCAGGGAAAGGAGCAGCCGAAGTAAAGCGCACTAAATCGAAGCCAAGCTCGACAGCGTGCGCGGTAATAAGGGACTTAAGCTCAAGCGCCCGCGCAGGAGTGAGTGCAGCGCTGAGATCGGTGAGGAGTGAATCCATCGTTTCAGGGCAATTCGAGCAACTTCGGCTCTCTACCCCAAAGTTACTTCCCAGCAAAGGTCTTCTAACACACAGGCTCTGTGAGGGCAGCCATCGCACGCTCAACTACACCCGCAACAAGCGGCACATCACCGGACTGCAACACAGCGGCTGCCCCCTTTACGTAAGCAGTAAGGAGATCGTCAAACCACATGGGGTCTCTGATTTCCATCTGGCGCGCGCTAAAAATCCTCGCCAGCCACTGCAAATCGTCCACGATCAAACCCGGCTCGTCAACCAGCACACTGAGAGCCACTACTCCACCAAGCCTGCGGAAGCCGTCCTGCATCATGGCACGCACTTCATCACGATCAACAGGTCCGTGCACACTCCCCTCAAGGCCGGGAATATCGCCGAAAGCCCCCATCGTATACGCAGGCACGCTCGCGTTCACAGATGCATTTTCGGCGAAGTTCTTCTCCGCAAGTTGAGCCACGTAAGTAGCTTCACGCTGTAGGGTCTTTGCGATCTTGTACCGCTCAGAGTCGCTCACAATTAACACTCACTACTACAAAGAAGGGGTCCTTGCCTCTGGCCAGAAAGCACCTGAGAATGCCGGTTCAGGCCCTGCTCCTACTTATACCACACAACTTGCGCGTGCCGCAACAACTGTGAGCCACGTAAGCGTTCAGAATAACTCATGACCCTACGGGCCACCAACCGACAATGAAAGTAGGCCCCTGACGGGGTTACAGAGGTATCCCCTGTGCACTCAGCAGGAGTAACGCCCCCTCTCCCTTCATGGAAGAGGGGGTTGGGGGTGAGGGCGGGTGAGGGCGGGTGAGGGCGGGTGAGGGCGGTGAGGATACACCCCCACAGGCACGCCCTGACGGTTGTCCACTGTAACTCTGAACATTTACTGAGCCGCACAGCGTTATCTGATGAAAGCACGCCACAACTGGTTAGTGGCTTTCATTCCAGGAACAAAGAGACAGCTCCACACACAGAGCTGTCTCTTTGTTTCCATCCAGTCTCTTCTCCCTCCATTTGTGAAGGCGGGATCAGGGGGCTGGGAGGTTGCTTATCAGAAACTACACAGCCAAAGTGCCATTCCCATTCTTACTGTTGGCATGAATAGATGCGGACTGTGGCTGCAACGCCAATGCCATCCCCATCTTGTCCTCGAACTCACGCAGCAAGCTCTTGCTCCCATCGAAGGCGTTTTCGGGCAACAGCTTCCCTGAAAGCAATGTCCTCAGCATCTCCAGTTCAGTGCGCGAGAAAGATGCGCCGTGAAGCTTGTACTCCTCGAAAGCCTCCCATGCAAGCGGAGCCACAGCTGCGGCGCAAACCGCCACCTGGTTCGCGAAATCGCGTATCTCCTTCTGGGCGTGGGGGTCCATGCGAAGCCGAAGGAAGTGGAAAAGGTTATGGAGGTTCATCTCCCAGTAAAACTGGCTGTAAAGCGAAAGAGGCAGCACAACACGGGCAAGCTCTCGTGCCACATTATCGTGTAGGAATTGCCCGTAGTGCGAGTAGGCCGTCTCGCGGTCGTCCTTCAGAAACTGAAGAAAGCGCTGCACAATTTCTTCGGGAACAGGGTCATCGGCTCGACCTTGCTTGTTGTTTTTGCTCTGGAAGCCAACGTCGCTTACCCCAGGCTCATGGAACTCCTCACGCATGATAGAGTAACGCGCACTCTCCTCATTGACAGAGGCCGTTCTATGCCGCAGCCACTGCCTCACTACAAAGATCGGGGCTTTTATATGAAACTTGAGCACAACCATCTCGAAGGGCGTGGTGTGATCGTGGCGCAGCAAATAACGGATCAGGCCGCGATCCTCACGCACGCTCTTGGTGCCCGCGCCATACGAGACGCGAGCAGCCTGTACAATGCTCTGGTCGCTTCCCATGTAATCAACCAGCCGGACAAAGCCGTGGCTCGGCACGACAAGCTCCTTATCAAGCAGCTCCTCAGCCTTATCAGATAAAATGTGGCCCATCTTTCACCCCTCTCACTGTCAACAACTTCCGCTAGCCTCAGATTGCATTATATACCCTGCTGCCTTGTGGAAAAGCGGACTCGTAGTGCGTACAGAGTAGAGAGTAAAGATATCTCATCCATAATCCTTTACGCACTATGAGTCCGCTTCAAGGTAACTGTTCAGAGTTGGGGGTGAGGAGGAGGACGCCCCCTCTCCCTTCATGGGAGAGGGGGTTTGGGGGTGAGGGCGGGTTGGGGGTGAGGGCAGGTGAGCGCTACTCCTTGACGATTGCTCCACCCCAACTCTGAACACTTACGCTTCAAGCGCCAATTGTAGCAGAGCAAGCGCCTGATGTATAATACCGCGATGAGCAGCGCCGAGAACGAGCTACGGGGCGTACGCCGTGCCCGATGGGTGGCCCCACTCCTTGCTGTTGCCTGCTACACTCTGCTCACCCTCGTCTTTTCGTGGCCTTTGCCTTTGCATCTCGCCGATGGCGCAGTCCTGGAGCGGGGAAGCGACTTCTATCCCCATATCTGGAATCTCTGGTGGATACGTTATTCCCTCTTTAGCCTCCACCAGAATCCCTACTTCACCACCTACCTGAACTACCCAACGGGCCAGCCGCTCACATATCATGTCCTTGACCCTCTTGATGGGATCGCCTCACTACCTTTACAGGCCTCCATTGGCCTTGTCGCAGCCTTTAACCTGTTGCGGTTGGTGCAGATTGTTTTCGCCGCCACAGCCGTCCTTGCGCTCTGCCGCCTCATGCGCCTGCCATGGCTCGCTGCCTGGGCAGGTGGCGCGCTATTCGCCTTCTGCCCCCTCGTAGGCACATCGTTCGATCTGGGGCAGCTTGTGGAGATAAGCGTCGGTTGGATACCCTTATACGTTCTCTGCCTTATCAGAGCGCTGGGCAACCGCGCGCTCGGCACCCCTGCCGCCTCGCCTTTGTGGTTACTGGCCGCGGCGCTCTCCCTCGCCGCCTCAGCGCTCTCAACGTGGTACTTCTTTACCGCCCTTGTGCTATTTACTGCGCTCTACGTCGTGTGGGAAGCGAGTAGTATGTGGTGGGAAAGTTCTCACCCACCTGTGCCGGATCGAGGCATAGTTGAAAAAAGCCCGTGGCGACCTGCCGTCATCCGGCTCATCGCTCGCGCTGCCATAGTGGGTGCAGTTGCCGCTTTGGTCCTCAGCCCACTAGTTATCGCTCTCCTGCAGGAGAGCGCGACAGGTGCGGATTACACAATCACGCCCATAGGAACAGTCATAAGAAACTCCGCCGATCTCCTATCGTTCTTCCTGCCGTTACCAGCGCGCCTCACAATACCCACCATCAACCCGCATGGCAATAACCCTGCTCTCGGCTGGACAGCCATGCTACTTGCCATCGTTGGGCTTCTGGCAGGCGGACGCTTCGGACTCGGTCGCCCCGCTCTTCTTCATAAGAAGCGGCTGCCTCTGGTCGCGCACCCGCCGTTGCGCTTCTGGCTGGCTGTCGCCCTGGTATTCAGCGTCCTTGCGCTGGGGCCACGCCTGCTGGTGGGGGGCTTCAATACGGGCATACCGATGCCTTATGCACTGCTCAACAAACTGCCATTCATAGGGGCTGCACGGGTCCCCCTTCGCTTCACACTTCTAGTGTCGCTGGCCGTGGCTCTGCTTGCCGCTTACGGCACGCTCGCCATAGCTCGCATGGTTCGCGGCTCGCCGCCGGCGCGAATAATTCTCTTCACGCTAATAGCCTTACTGGTAGCAGTTGAGTTCTTCAACATCCCACGCACCATGATCAGCACGGCAATAGACCCATTCTATACGTCTATACAGGCGCAAAATGGCACAGGCTCTCAAGACGCGGTGCTCGAATTACCTTACGACACGACGGTCGCATCCGCCATGTTGGACCAGACAGCGCACCAGCGGCCTATACTCGGCGGCTACACCGCGCGCCACTACCCCTACCCCTGGATACGCGCCACCCCCGGCGTCGCCCATCTGACGCAGTTTGGCACCCTCACGCTGCGCGCCACCGACATCATTACGCCACAGGTCAGAGACACGGCTCTGCAAGCGCTTGACTACTATGGAGTGCGCTACGTAGCAGTCCACCCGCTTGGCGACACGGGCATCGAGCGCAAAACTGCTCTCACGCTGGAGACTATCTTTGAGGCGCACAACATAGCTCCTGTCTATAGAGACACAACGCTAACCGCCTACAAAGTGCCCCCACAGCCGCAGAACAGGCCAATAGTGGGGCTGGGCGACGGCTGGTATCTGCAGCAGGAGAGCGGTTCGCGCATCTGGCGCTGGAGTAACGGAGAGGCGACCGTGCAAATCACCAATCCTATGACAGCCACAATGGAGGCAAAGCTGCGGCTTTCCGTCTTCACTGTGAGCAGCCCACGTACGATGGCTCTGGTGCTGGATGGCAAAGAAATGGGCCGTCAAAAGGTCGGCCCCGCGCCCGCACAACAGGCACTATTTGCGCTGAAACTTACCCCCGGCGAACACTGGCTGCAACTCCGCTCCCTTGAGCCGCCGGAGTTCCTCCCCAACGACCCCCGGCCCACCAGCCTCGGCTTCGAGCAAATAGCCGTCGAAATAAAGTAGAACCTGCTGCCTTCAACCTCAGTTGGTGAAGCGCTGGACTGTGCTCACCAGGTGGTCTATGTCGAAGGGCTTGCTGATAACCGCATCAGCGCAGCAGTCATCCGCCTCTTTCTGCATCCTCTCAGAGGCCGACATCACTATGATAGGCACTTTCTTGAAGCGTGGGTCGCGCTTGACCATCTTACAAACTGTGATGCCATCCAGCACAGGCATCATCACGTCGAGCAATACCACGTCCACGCCATCCCGTTCCAGGCGATTGTAGGCCTCATAGCCATTCCGAGCAATATCTATCTTATACCCTTCGTGCTCAAGCACCAATGAGCAGATCGCAACAAGATCAGGATCGTCATCAACTACTAGCACTCTAGGCATTATGGCCTCTCTTTTCTAAGATAAGCAGCTTCACAACGTGCAAGCTATCAGGCAAAAACTATGCCATACTCGACGCGCTGCTCTCTGCTATGGTCTGGCACAGCACGTGCATCTATTATACACGCACATGCAAGCCCTACAGCGGTATGTTGCCGTGCTTCTTGGGTGGGTTGGTATCGCGCTTGTTCCTGAGCATTTGTAACGCGCTGATTAGCTTGGGGCGTGTCTGCCGAGGCTCTATAACATCGTCAATAAAGCCGCGAGCAGCCGCCGCATATGGGTCTGTAAACTTCTCCTGGTAGTCAGCCACAAGCTGCTTGCGCGTGGCTTCAGGGTCACTGCTGCCCTCAATCTGCTCCTTGAAGATGACGTTCACCGCGGCATCCACTCCCATCACGGCAATCTCGGCGGTAGGCCAGGCGTAGTTTATGTCGCCGCGCACATGCTTGGAGTTCATAACATCATAAGCCCCGCCATATGCTTTGCGGGTGATAACAGTGACTTTAGGCACAGTAGCTTCACAATAGGCGTACAGGAGCTTCGCGCCATGCCTGATGATGCCGCCATGCTCTTGCCGCACGCCCGGCAAGAACCCCGGCACATCTACGAAGGTGACAATTGGGATGTTGAAGGCATCGCAGAAGCGGACAAAGCGAGCCGCTTTATCTGAGGAGTCTATATCGAGCACCCCCGCCAGCACCAGCGGTTGCTGGGCCACAATGCCCACCGACTGCCCACCCAGGCGGGCAAAGCCCACCACAATGTTGTTGGCGAAGTGCTCCTGCACCTCCATGAAGTCGCCGTTATCTACGATCTTCTTGATAACGCTCTTCATATCGTAGCCCCTGGTCGGCAGGTCGGGCACGATTGTGTTGAGGTCGTCGTCCATGCGGCCAGAAGGGTCGTCCGACCTGACAAACGGAGGGTCATCGAGGTTGTTCGATGGTATATAGCCCATCAGCCTGCGGATGGAGATCAAGCATTCTTCTTCGCTCTCCAGCGCGAAGTGAGCCACGCCCGAAGTGCTATTGTGCACCATCGCGCCGCCCAGCGTCTCGAAAGTTACGTCCTCATGCGTTACCGTCTTGACCACGTTGGGGCCGGTGACAAACATGTAGGAGGTATCCTTCACCATGAGTATGAAGTCGGTCATAGCCGGTGAGTAAACCGCCCCGCCCGCGCACGGCCCCATGATCGCTGATATCTGCGGCACCACGCCTGATGCCAGCACATTCTTCAAGAAGACATCAGCATACCCCCCCAGGCTCAACACACCCTCTTGAATACGCGCCCCACCCGAGTCGTTCAGCCCAATCACAGGCGCGCCATTTTTCATCGCCATATCCATCACCTTGACTATCTTCTCGGCGTGTGCCTCTGACAGCGAGCCGCCAAAGACTGTAAAGTCCTGCGAAAAGACATAGACGAGCCTGCCATCTATCCGCCCCCAGCCCGTAACCACTCCATCACCAAGCACCTGCTGGTCGCCCATACCGAAATCGGTGATGCGGTGGGTGACGAACATGTCTATCTCCTCGAAGGAGCCTTCATCGAGAAGAAGATCAACGCGCTCACGAGCGGTCAGCTTACCTTTAGCATGCTGCTGCTGTATACGCCTCTCGCCTCCTCCCAGCAGCGCCTTCGCACGGAGCGCACGCAAGCGCGCCATGCGATGTGATACCCCAGGCGGGCTCGAAAGAGCGCCGTTGGACAGCGCTTCACCGGCAGGAGCTATATCGCCCATCGCCTCCTCCGCAAGCTCAACTTCCGAAGAAAGCTCATCAGGCCGCATAGAATCAGGGTTTAGGGGCATAAGCCGCATTCCCTCCTAAAGGGGTAGTTTCGAGGTTAGCAACAGTAATTATAGCACCCATTTCACCTTTCACGTTCCGCCCCCAGCCAGCGCGTGAAGAAGGCGTTCACGCGCCGTTGGTATTCTTCCGTCGCCACTACCGGGGCCTGCGCGTGGGTGCAGTTGGGCACCAGCCACATCTCTTTAGGGCCGCGGGCTGCATTATAAATACGATGGGCCGACGCAACATGGATAAGATCGTCGTCCAGGCCATGAATTACCATGAGGGGACGCTCACCCAGGCGCGAAGCGGCCTCCTCCGGCTTCACCTCGCTTGTCTTCATCCCCAGCATAGCCTCAGCATAGCGAACGATCAGAGGAGCAAAAGGGAAAGAAGGCAAGCCGAGGAAGGCTTTCAGGCCGGGCTTTACCATCTCTACCAGATCGGCAAAAGAGGAGTCGGAGACAACCGCTTTGATGCTGGGGTCGTCGGCGGTAGCCAGCAGCGCTGTGGCTGCGCCCATCGAAACGCCGAGCACGCCGATGCGCTCTTTGTCTACGTCGGGGCGCGAGGTGACATATTTGACCGCGTCCATGAGGTCCCACCGCTCTGCGTAGCCGAAGCTGACCGGATCGCCCTTGCGAGTGCCGCTGCCATGCATATCAAAGAGGAAAGTGGCGAACCCAGCCTGGTGAAGCATCTGGGCATAACCGGCCATCTGCTCTTTACAGCCGCCGTAGCCGTAAACGAGCAATATACAGGGCCACGGAGCGGGTTGGGAGGGTGGACCGGGCACAAACCACCCGCCGAGCGGCATGCCATCACGCGACGCGAACTCTACGCGCTCCGGCAGGGCGGTGGCTTCGATCTGCAGGTTACCGTTCATATTCTGCGGTAGCGGCTCAGGGGCTATCGGGTAGATGAGGCGGCGTGCCGCCCACAAAGGCAAACCGCCGAGGAGCAGCCCGCCCAGGCCAACCCCCGCAAGAGCGCCGCCACGCAACAACGTGCCTAGCCCGTTCCTGTTCGCGCTCTTCATCTGCCCGCTTCCGCCAACCTCCTTATCATCCTCGATTGCTGCATCCAAAGGTATCACCCTTATTCTAGCCTTACGATTGAGTCACTCCCTATGATAATGCAAATCACAAGGGTATGCTAGAAACTAGCTCAGCGCCTTTCAATCCAAAGAGCAATCGGCATGCCGATAGTCGCCGCTTCGTAAGCGTTCAGAGTTGGGGCGCAGGGGCGTCCCTTCCCTCACCCCATGCCCCTCTCCCACAAGGGGAGAGAGGGCTTTACTCCTGCTGAGTGCACAGGGGACACCCCTGACGGGGTTACAAGGGTGATTAAAGCCCCCTCTCCCATGAAGGGAGAGGGGGTTTGGGGGTGAGGGTAGGTGAGGGTGCGTAAGGGTACGCCTCCACAGTTACTCCTTGAAGATTGCTCTACCCCAACTCTGAAGGCTTACTTCGCGACCCCGCCTTGCAGGGTGCGCGCCCATTATGCTAGTATACCCTGTATATTCGGGCGCGTCTGACCAAGTTACCCCTGCACGGAGCGTTGTTTTCATGCCGGTCCACCTGAAGCCTTCCTTTATAGCATCGGGCCCTGAGCGCCAAAATTCTGCCTATTCACGTTCAGCCTGGAGACGTATATGGCTCTCCTTCGTGGCTGTCACTCTCTTGTCTTGTGCCTACGCTGGTATAGCCATCTTCCGGTCGCCGTCAGCGGCCTCACAGATGCAGTTTGCCCATCCTGCCTTTCAGACCACATGGCAGCGCACAGATGGCCTGGTCGCCTCGCTGACGCTGAAGCGACCCTGGGTGTGGGGTCCTCTCCCCGGCAAGAGCATATCCGAGCCTTTCGCCGGTTTGCCCGGCAACTCCCATCTCGTGCAGTACTTCGACAAAGGTCGTATGGAAATCAACAACCCTAACGGCAACCCTAAAGACCCATTCTTCGTCACTAATGGCCTGCTGGCGGTAGAGCTTATATCGGGCCAGATGCAGACGGGCATTAGCACGTATGAGAACAAAGGTCCTGCGCAGATTAATCTCGCCTCCGATGTCGACGACCCAAGCGCACCTACCTACCAATCTTTCAACGGTGTTTCCAACATCCCCGGCGCGCCCAACGAGCGGCGCAAGACCTCGCAAGTGGGCCAGACGGTGCGTACCGCTATAGACAGGCAGGGTATAACACAACCCTGGCCTTCAGATCACTCGGACTATGGGGTGCGTATCGCTCAGTTCATAGATGTCACAGGGCATAATATACCCGACGTTTTTTGGGACTACCTCAACCAGCAAACAGATATTATCCAGGACGGAAAGCCCGTGAGAGGGCCGCTCTTCTATCCCTGGTTTTCGGTGACAGGTTACCCGATATCCGAGCCGTACTGGGCGTATGTCAAAGTTAGCGGCAGTTACACAGATGTGCTCATCCAGGCGTACGAGCGGCGAGTGCTTACCTATGTGCCTCACCTGCCTTCGCCCTACAAAGTGCAGATGGGGAATATAGGCCAGCACTACTATGACTGGCGCTACTTGAGCGCAGGCGCACCAGGGCCTGTACCTGGCCCTGCTACCCCTACAGCGCAGCAGCTGCCTCCAAAACCAAACATCACCATAGATGCAATAGCCTACAGGAAGACGCTAACTGACCTGAACGGCAACTACGTCACCATCACCAACGCCGATAAAAGCCCGCAATCGCTCAACGGCTGGTGGATTGATAGCCCTAAGTGGGGCTACGTGGATCGCTTCTATTTCCCCGGCGTCATCATGCAACCAGGAACCAGCATAAACGTGCATGCGGGGCTGGGCAGTAACAGCGCCACAGACCTTTACATGGGCAGAACTACCGTCATGTGGGATGGACAACCATACGACCTGGCGGTGTTATACGACAATTACGGCAGGCAGATAAGCAACTTTTTCCCCGCAAGTGACGTTGGCATACAGCCAACGCAACCGCCATCAGCAAGCACCCCAACGTCAGGCACGCCTGGGCTGAAAGGCACTGCTACGCCTACAGTAGTTCAGCCTAAAGGCACCCCCGGCGCAGGCACACCAACAGTTACCCCAACAGGCGGCGTGCCGAACCCCAACCCCACAGGCGCAGCCACCCTCCTGGCAGGCACAGCCACCGTAACAAGCACGCCGCAAGCCGGCACCACAGGTACAGTTACGGTCACGGTCACAGGCACCCCGGCCACACCCACACGAACGCCTACGCGCACACCGTAGCAGGAAACGGGGCCACTACACACTTGCCGAGACCACCGAATCCTGCCTTGGTGTGGGCGAGTTGCAAGCTAGCAAGCTAGCATTGTAAATCAGGCAATGGAGCACCCGACGGCATTAAAAATAGAGTTCGGTTAGCGCCATCAGCAGCATCAGCATCTAGCACTAGAAGCGTGCACAGAGACGAGTTGGTGCGGCGGTAGATCGCCTGAAGACGCTCACTGCGGGTAGGGGTACATCCTGGACCTGGCATGACCAAACCGTGACCAAAAAGAGAAGAGAAGGCTGTTACGCCTTCTCTTTGTGCCTGGAATCGGAACATCCTGCCAGCTGGTGCCGAAGGTGGGATTCGAACCCACATGAGGCTACCCTCACCCGCTTTTGAGGCGGGCGCGTCTGCCGTTCCGCCACTTCGGCGTTTCTATAGATTGAGGTCTATCGCCACGGGGAGTGACGTTGCCTCCCAACCCTCTGTTGCTACTTCTTCTCGCCCATAGTATTTAGCTACTATCAGCTTGCGAGCTAAACGCCCCTCGTCAGGGTCCTGCACTACGCGTCCCCGGCCGACGCACGTCCGGCCGCCAATCCGCACACTGACTTCGGGGTTGTTCAGAAGGTTCTTCACCCAGTCAGAGTTAGCGCCCCCACCCGATAGCATATATAAGCTGCGGCCTTCAGTGGGGGTGGCAAACCAGATTTCGATAGTGTGCGGCCTGCCTGAGTTGCGCCCCTGCGTTGTCAGGTAGCAGAATTGCTCAGATGCCGGTAGTTGGGTGTCGTTCAAGCTTGCGGCTATTATAACGTATAAGGCATGCAGAGGTCAACAACCCTGCACAACGTGTGGAACGTGATGCGTGACGCGAAAGGACAGAGGGCGCTGTTTATTGCATGCCACGCGGTATGGAGGGTGAAGGGATAAAGATCAATTATCCATAATCCACACCTTTTACGTTTCGCAATATTCCTTTCATAAACGGTACCTTTGTCTCTTGACGTGGCTTTACGGCATCTGGTAACATCTAGAGAGTAGTTTATGCGGCTGCCCAGGTCCCACTTTTGCCCTCCCATTTATGGGAATTGCGAGGTCCAGTGCAGACAATCTTCACCCCAGGTCGCTTACGCACAGCACCCCGCAGGTCGCGCCTGCGCAGACCTGCCTCGCTCCTAGTGACGCTCTGCGCCATGCTCATGCCTTCCCTGGCTTCCCTCGCGCCAGGCTTCTCTCCTGCTGCCTTTGCCGCGCCTCTCTACGATGTGGCAGCCGCAAGCTCGACGCCTGTGCGCCCTTACAGCTACGCCGCAATCAGCTCCTCTACTACTTATGACATCATGGTGGCCGACGGAGTGAACAAAGATCGGCGCGCGGCACGCATCAAAGTGGACAGTGTATTCTTCGGCGATGTCTCATCGCGCCTCTCGGCTGATGGGAGCAACGCGGCCTTTCGCGTCACCGGCGACCGGCTTGGCGGCTCAAGCATCTACGCTGTGAATGTAGATAGCGGTAAGTACTCTCTCATCGCAAGCTCGAAAAGCGCCGCTGAAAGCATAGGGAGCTACGCCTGGTCGCCTGCGGGCAATACCCTGGCTTACGTGCGCTACGCCCCTGCCCTCGACCCCGCCAATGTAGACGATGGCTATGGCACGATCTATCTATTCTCCGTTGGATACCAGGCCGCCAGGCTCTCCGGCTCACTCGGCTCTGACCGCCTGCTGGCTTTCGCGGGTGACGGCCGCGGCGTTTACGTCAGCCGCCGCGAGGACGCACCGGGCGGGGCATTAGAGCACCTTGTATACCTCCCTATATCAGGTGGGGAAGGAACCGTTTTGATGCGCAGCACCCCCGGCTTGCGCTACTCAAAGTTCGCTGTATGGTCGCCGCCCAATGCTCCGGCCAAGGTAGCTTGCCTGGCTGAAGGCAACTTCGCTCTTGCCGCCGCCGCGCCCGGCGCAGCGCCAGCCGTGACCGCCGCGACCGCCGTCTCCGGCACCACTTCCCTTACCACCACACAAACCACAGCGCAGCCCAAAGTGTCGCTCGTATCCACAGCAGGCACCCTGACGCGGCCAAATGGTATGGGCCTGGTTATTTCAGACCCGGCAGGCACTATGCCCGTGCTGGTGCGCCGCGATGCGGAAGACTTCACACGTCTCGTATGGGCGCCCGACGGCGAAAACCTGGTCATGGGGGGCACACGTAGCGGAGCCGCCTGGGATGTTGATGTGAATGGCAATCGCCACGCCGTAGATACTTCGCTCCTGGGGCTGAACAGTATTTCGGCCTCCACTAACGGCTCGCTGATGCTCCTTGCCGATAACCCTGTTTCCCGCATAACGACGCTCGACTACTCATCGGGTAACGTTGTAAGTAGCCGAAGCGTAGGAATAACTCCGAAGGCCGGAGCCGCAGCGGTCCGCCTCCCTGTGCCATATATCCAACAGGTGAACGATATAGCGCAGGCGGGCGATGGCAACTGGGCCTGTGGCCCTACTTCCGTGGCTATGACCCTCGCTTACTATGGCAAAATTGAGCCATGGGGTGAGTACTTAGCGCAGCAAGTTACAGCCTCAGCCAGCCCCGGCGCTGCACCCGACCCTCCCCAATCCGTAAAGGCGATATCAGGCTCAGACTATGCGCCATATGTCACCAACTCTTACACAAACAATGGCCGCACCTACAGCGCGTCGGCCCCCGACCCACGAGGCAACATGCTCGCGGGGCTTTACGGCACCATCAGCCCCAACGGTCTGGCAGACTGGCAAACCATGGTCTCTGTGCTACAGTGGCACGGCCTCAGCAGCAATTACGTAGGGGCCACATGGGACGGCGTAGTAGGCGCACTAAAGAGAGGGCACCCTGTAATCCTGGGCAACCAGCTTACGTCACAGGGGCATATCCTGGTGGTGATCGGCTATACCACCGATGGCAACTTGATAGTCAACGACCCCTATGGCAACCGCTTTATTCCCGGATACGGCTCTAACAACGGCAATGGTGTTGTATATCCCTGGAAGCGCGTCACGGCTCGGCGCGGCCTGGAAGTGATAGGTACCTACCCGCCGCCAACACACACCCCCACGAATACACCTGTACCCACAATCACACCCCCCACAGGCACACCGACGAGCCTCCCCGCCACCACTACCCCCACGAACATCCCGGCGACCGCTATGCCAGCAGATGTTCCGGCTACCGCCTATGTGCCCACCAACACTCAGGCAACCCCTGAAGTCACGGTGCCGGTGGACATCCTCACCCCGGAGATTACCCCAACCTCGTCTCCTGAGTACACACCTACACCGCCGGAAACTCTACCGCCAACGGTTGAGCTGCCCACACTGATCCCGCAGCCGTCGCCCACCCCCAAAGTAGATGGCTCAAACGACCTCTACCACAATCAGGCATAGGTAGGATCAGGGAACAGGGTCAGTAGCTAATTCCTGACGCCTAACCCTGTTCACTAACTTCCATTTGATAACTCAATCTGCATCCTGTATAGTGACCTCGATGATGAAGCGAGGCTTCTAGCCTGCTTGTAGATAGATGCATGAGCAATATATGTGGATAGCAGAGGCATACCGGATTACGCACATCGAGTTTCCAGAGCGGTATACAAAATGGCTCCTCCCCGGTCTACTCCTCCTTGCTCTGGCGGTGAGGGTGTGGGGCGTAAAGATGGGGCTGCCTTACCTTTACCACCCCGACGAACCTACATATGTGGCGATAGCCCAGAATATCTTCAAAACAGGAGATTGGAACCCTCATTTCTTTAATTATCCATCACTCTTCTTCTACCTGAATGCCCTTGCCTATCTCCCTTATTACCTGATAGGCAAGCTGGCGGGCATCTTCAACAGCCCTGCGGACATCTCCGCGCCCACGATGATCACGATGGGCGTGGGCGCGGCTCCTCTCCCCTCTGCTATACTTCTCGAACGTGGCCTTACCGTGCTTTTCGGCTGTGGCTCGGTCTTGCTCATCTACTTCATCGGCAAGTACCTCTTCAGCAGCAGGCTGGCGGCCTTGATCGCGGCCTTCTCTATGGCCGTATCCTCAATCAACGTTATCAACAGCCGCCTCATTACTCCCGACACCTTTCTTGGCTTCTTCATACTTCTCTCTTTCTGGGGTTCCACCCTCGTCTTCCTCAAGGGCAAAACCGGCCACTACTCACTCGCGGGCGTAGCTGTCGGGCTGGTCGCATCGACCAAATATAATGGCGCGCTGATCGTGCTCGCCCTTCTCCTTGCGCACTTTTTGCGCGAGGGAAGCAGCGGCTGGAAAGACAAGCGGCTCTACCTGGCGCTCTTTCTGGGAGCTGTCACCTTTTTGCTGACCACCCCTTTCGCTATCTTTGACTACCAAACGTTTATCAGCGACCTGACTTTTGAGGCGCAGCACTACTCGGTGGGCCACATGGGAATGGAAGGAGATACATTTCTCTGGTACCTGCATTACACCTACACAAGCGCCGGTCCAATGGCTCTATTTGCTCTACTTGAGGTCGTCCGCGGTATTTATATTCGCTCTAAATCGCTCATCTTCTTGTCTTTTTTTCCTCTGCTCTACTTCGTATTCATTTCCAGCTTCGAGGTGAGGAACGATCGTACGCTGCTGCCGCTGACCCCATTCCTCTTTCTGCTGGGAGCCTCGTTCCTGGTAAATGTACTCAGGCCGCTTATTATGCGGCAAAGAGTCAACCGCAGGCTCTTTACCACAGGCGTGACCTTGCTGCTGGTAGCCACCCTGCTTTACCCCGTGCTACAGATGCTGTACGACACAGGTGTCTTTTTGACAGGTGCGAATACCCGGGAAGTTGCCAGAAGTTGGATAGCGCGCAATGTTCCGTCAGGCTCTCGAATAGCGCTTGAGTCATACTCTCCGTACGTAGACCCCAGCCGCTTCAGCGTAGAAGGTCTGATCCGCCTGAGCGACCATCCGCCGGAGTGGTACACCTCTAACGGCTTCAACTACCTGGTCTTCTCTAAAGATATGTATGGGCGCTTCTACGATGACCGCGCACGCTACCCGGACCAGGTAAGCCAGTACGACAGCTTATTCAAAGCCTTCACCCTGGTCGAGGTAGTTCCAGACCCCAGAGATGAAATCCGCATCTACAAAGTAGGCGGGCAGTAGGTTGCGCCGGTTGCCGGGACTACAGGAATTGCCAGGTGTGAGGGTTTGGAATCAACAATACGCCTCAGAGATGGCAGGTGCGGCAGCCACAAGGTGAACTGCCCACTGACTGCCACCTGACGTGGGGTGTATAATACAGGTGTCCACACTGGACGCTTTCATAATATGGAGGTATTACTATGAGCACTCACAGATCGCCACGCCTGTGCGCGACCTTGACCATAGCAGCCTTGATCCTGGCCTTGTCCACTCAGGCGCTTTCCTGGGATAGAGCAGACGCGCAGCAGACGAATTGCAGGCGCTTCGACGAAACAGGCAAAAGCCTCTGCGAGCCATTCCTCTCCTACTGGGATAGTCACGGCGGCCTGGCGCAGCAGGGCCTGCCCCTTACAGGGCAGTTCTCTGAAGTATCGCTTACTGACGGCAAAAGCTACACCGTGCAGTACTTTGAGCGTGCCGTATTTGAGCTTCACCCCGACAAGCAGCCGCCCTACAACGTGCTTCTCTCTTTACTCGGCAGTACACGCCTGAAGGAGAAGTACCCTCGTGGAGCGCCCGAATTGCCTCCACCCATGAACCCTGTGGCAGGCAAAGGCATGCTCTTCCCCGAAACGGGCAAAGAGATAAGCGGGGCCTTCCTCGACTATTGGAAGGCGCACGGCGGACTGATGCAGCAAGGCTATCCTATCACCAACCAATTTGTCGAAAAAAGCGACCTCGATGGCAAAGAATACACAGTGCAATATTTCGAGCGCGCGGTTTTCGAGATGCACCCTGAGAACAAAGCGCCGTACAATATTCTTCTCTCTCAGCTAGGGACCCTACAATTGAAAAAGAGGTACCCCAACGGCGTACCGGGCGACGCCACGAATACGCCCCCGGCTGATGCGTACACAGTTCTACGCCAGCGCCCTCTAAACCTGCCGGCTATACCGTCCGGCAGCCCATGTCCAGTTACACCGGGCAAAGAGGTTTCGCCGAACTACGGCATCGCCCTCGGCAACGGCCCCGTATACCCGGTGGGGCTGGGGGCTAATGCCACCGCCTACTTCGGTGGTGCCCAGCAGGATGGAGGTTGGTATTATGTAAAGGTCCTTTGGATAGGAAATCGCAGCTACAGTGGCCCCGTGTTGGTCAGGGGGCGTGGGATAGATAAGCCCAATGAGCTTGGCTTTGGGCTTGGAAGCGCAGTGCAGCCTCCCACTCGGCTCAAGGAGCTACAGCTTGACACAACCGTGAACGATGCATCATCTGCCATCTGGAATGAATGGCCTTCGTATACAGTGGTACGCGCCGCAGGCTGCTACGCCTACCAGGTAGACGGCACAAGCTTCACTGAAACTATCATCTTCAAAGCAGTTGCCGACTCACCACCAGTCACGCCGTGATGAGATTACAAGCTCAGCTCCAAAACGCTGCTGCCTTGCTGTAAGCTCGCCTTCGTCTTTCCTCTCGGCTGCACAATTAGAGCAGCAGGCGCGAGTAACTGTTCAGAATAACTCCTGACCCATAAGGCCACCAACCGCCAATGAAAATACGCCCTCAGCGGGCTATTTTCAGAAGAATAGGGGCTGGGCCGGGTCCCCAACCCTGCACAGTTACTACGTTGTTTTACGTACAACACTTGACATATGCTGCAAACGGTTGCTATAATCACCCGTTGTAAGGTTACACCAGCACTGCGCCAACTGATATGCAGTAGCTGCTGTTTATGAGCGAGCTTATGTAAGCTTTACTCTCCCTGTTTGGCCTATGCGCATACGCCATAAGATACTCCTCGGTTACCTGGCACTCATCGCGGCGTCAGTAGTGTTGGTTGTCTTCTTTCTTATCACCCTCTCGGAGATCAACAATCGTTATTCCGATTTGATTAACCGCGGCCAGCAGATACTTTTGCAAGCCAACAACCTCCGTTCGGGTGTACAGAGGCAGATAGTGGCAGCGCGCACCTATGAGCAGATCGGGGACCTCAGTCTCCTCGTAGAATACGAGGCTGCTGTCAATGAGCAAGAGCAGGCCATAGCGCAAATTACCCCACTGCTCACTCAGAAGCGAGACCTCGACACCATCAACACTATCAAAATGGCCAGCCTGAACTACACCGCCCTGGCGCGCCAGACGATGACCCTGGCTCGATCTGATAAAGACCCGATTACCCTCGCCGCCAAGCGGCAACAAGGAGAGACTGCGCGCCTCGCGCTGCAAAACGCCACAGACAGCCTCATCGTGAAGGAGGACCAGCAGGTTGCGGATTCGCAGGCCGCGGTGAAGACGCGAGTAGACGAGGTTTCCACTCAACTCCTCCTATCCTCTCTTGTAGGTGTGCTTGCGGCGATCATCGCGGCCACCCTTCTCACCGAAGGCTTTACCGCCCCGCTACGGCGTCTTATGCGTAACATCCAGGGCATCTCCTCCGGCGACCTGGAGACGGCTGTAGCCGTCAGGTCTACCGACGAGATAGGAGAGCTTGCCGCTGTGCTTGAAACGATGCGCCGACGCCTCGCAGGGGCATCCGCAGAGAAAGAAGCGCTTCTCAATAGCGCGCGTGAAGAGGCCGAAAAGCTGACGAAGGCGCAGCAGGAGTTGGAAGAGGCCAACAACGAGTTGCAGGAGGCGCTGGTAATCGAGTCGGAGGCGCGGCGGCATATCGAGGAGATAGACAGGATGAAGTCGGAGTTCGCCAGCATGATCTCACATGAGCTAAAGACCCCTGTCTCTTACGTATACAATTACGCCGGCGCTCTCAAAGAACACAATAACAACCTCAATGAGGGGCAGCGCACAGAGTTCCTTACCGCTATACAGGGCGAAGCGCAGCACCTCCTTACCCTCATAGACGATATTATGGCGATCTCTCTCCTGGAAGCAGGCGCGCTCAAACATAGGTTCGTCGAAACCGATCTGCGAAAGATCGCGGACTCCGTGGTCAAAGACCAGCAGCTTACTACCCGTAGGCACGCCCTCACCACTATCGGCCCGGAGAGTTTACCTGTGCGCGCTGATCCCACTCGCCTCAAGCAGGTGCTAAACAACCTTTTATCTAACGCCATCAAGTACTCGCCGCAGGGTGGGGCTATCGAAGTGCGCCTCAGAGCTAACCGCCTCGACAATACCGCTATAATCTATGTGCGCGACCAGGGTATAGGCATCGACCCAGCCGACGTACCCAAGCTCTTCGACCGCTTCACACGCGTTCAGCGCAAAGAGACGATGGCGATACCGGGGAGCGGCATGGGCCTCTATATTGCTCACCATATTGTGGAGGCGCACGGCGGCACGCTCACATTGCAGCCCGCACCGGGCAAAGGCACTATCGCCGAGGTAACAGTGCCCCTCTTGGTGGAGCGGCCTAACAGCGGAGGAGATGGCGCACAGAATGGGCAGAATGGGCAAAAACCTCTCCCGCTCGCTGATATAGCCCATCAGGGTAATGGTAATGGTAATGGTAACGGTACAATAGATAAAGAGAAGATAGCCGTTGCTGTAACCGCCGGCGATAGAGATACAAACAAACTGAGCACATAGCAGAGCAAGGAATTGATTTCATGAATTATCCCACAGATGAGGCGGCAATACCTGAAGATCCAATCGAAGAAAAGCCACAACGAGAAGGTCCCATCCGTGTGCTCGTGGTAGATGATCAACCTGTATTCACAGAGATGTTACGCGTGGTCCTCGATATGCAGCCCGATATAAAAGTGGTAGGTATGGCTTTCACAGGCGACGAGGGTCTGCGTGCTGCTCTGGAGGCGCCGCCCGATGTGCTTCTTGTTGACTACCATATGCCAGGTATGAGCGGCCTTGAAGTGATCAAGGGGTTGAGAGCCGCCAACGATACCACTACCGTGGTGGTGCTTACCGCCGACACAGATGAGGCGATCATGGCCGAAGCTATCGCTGCGGGCGCTGCGGGATACATTACCAAGCAGCAAGCGCTTAATGAGGTGGTGCAGGCGGTACGCACAGCCTCGGAGGGAGAGCCTGTTGTGCCACCCTTCATGATCCCACGCATACTGTCGCACTTTCACCGCCAGCAGCAGAAAGAACAGCAAGCTCAGCTATTGCGCGACAAACTCTCATCGAGGGAGATCGAGATACTTGAGCAGCTGGCGCGGGGCAGTAGCAACGAAGAGATAAGCGAGACGTTTGTGCTCAGCCCCAATACCGTCCGCACCCATATTCAGAATATCCTCAAGAAGATGAGCGTACACTCCAAGCTCCAGGCAACTACGATGGCCCTACAGCTAGGGATCATTACTGTGCCGAGAGATTAGAGCCGCTAAGAATCTCTACTTGTGATTGCCCCCCTCGACCTTCTCAAGCGCCAGGCGGCTCTGCGTGCTGTTGAGTACGTGCGCGATGGGATGATTGTGGGCCTCGGCACCGGCACCACTGCTACATATGCGGTTTATGCGCTCGGCGAGAGGGTGCAGCAAGGTCTACAGATTACAGGCATCCCGACCTCTGAAAGAACCGCCCGACTTGCTCGGCAACTCGGCATCCCACTTACTACACTCGACGAGCATAACGAGATAGATACCACGATAGACGGTGCTGATGAGGTGGACCTGGCTACTTTAGCAGTAATCAAGGGAATGGGAGGAGCATTATTGCGAGAGAAGATCGTGGCGCTCGCCAGCAAAGTGGAGGTACTTATCGTAGATGAGAGCAAAGTGGTAACGCGGCTGGGCACGCGCGCGCCTGTGCCTGTAGAGGTTGTGCAGTTCGGCTGGACGCGCACCGGCGGCGCTCTTCAGGCGCTAGGCTGCACCCCGCAGCGCCGGACTGCTCCCCACGGCGAGCCATACATCACCGACTCCGGCAATTATCTGTTGGACTGCCACTTCCCAGGCATAGATGATCCGCAGGCTCTCGCCGGCAGCATCAAGCTAATAACCGGGGTGGTCGAGCACGGTATCTTCGCCAACATAGCCCGTCGTGTAATAGTAGCCCATGAGAAGGGCACTCAGATAGTAGAAAGAGCCTGAGCGGATTCTTACCACTCCGGCATCAAACGCCCACCTGATTCCCCATCATCATCCTCTGCCTCTGTTGAGCGTGACCGCTTCTCCCTTTCAACTCCGGCGATAGCTATCACATACTCACCTCTTGTTTTCCGGTTGCTTACTGCCGCTAACAGGGCGGAGAGGGGGCCGCGCTCTACCGTCTCGAAGACCTTGGTTAGCTCGCGGGCCAGCGCAGCTTCTCTGTCGCCGAAGACTTCGAGCGCATCCTTCAGAAAGGCTTCAATGCGAAAAGGACTTTCGTAGAAGATCAGGGTGTGCGGCGCATCGCGGTCTATCTCCAGGAACCTGCGCCTCGGCCCACCCTTGCGTGGGGCGAAACCCCTGAATGTGAAACTGTGTACAGGCAGCCCCGACAGCACAAGGGCCATAACAAAGGCAGCCGGGCCTGGAATCAGGGTGAACTCAAGCCCCGCTTCTATAGCTTTACGTACAAGGGTATAGCCGGGGTCCGATATGCCGGGGGTGCCGGCGTTCGTCACCAGAGCAACTGATTTGCCTTCCCGCAGCAGAGCAATCACCCGCTCGCCTGCGCGCTCCTCATTGTGCTCGTGAAATGGTATCTGCTGCTTCTGAATGCCGAAATGCTTGAGCATCATACCCGTCTTGCGCGTATCCTCACTCGCTACCACGTCAACCAGGCGGAGTATCTCCAACGCACGCAGCGTTATATCACCAAGATTCCCGATAGGCGTAGCAACTAGATATAACATGCTAGCTCCTCAAGTGACCTGCATTTCATCAAAGAGGGGTGGAAAAGCTTTGCCGGTGAATGCACAGACAGTATACTGTAGTGAGTATATTATGTGAGTTAGGAGATCGTGGGGGAATATGCCTTTCGACGCGGCGGAAGTTGCCCGGCAAATAGAGCAGAGCAGAGGCGGTATCAATTCTCAGGCAGAAGCGCGAGTAGATGCGCTTGACCTTGCAGTACGCATCTACCGGGCTGTGGGCGATACCGAGTGGGACCAGCGCGTGCAGGACGCCTCCGCCAGGCGGTGGGTGGCTTCGCCACTCTCGCCTATCGGCAAGGAGAGTGCACACGAGCCGTGCGAACCCGACTACTGCGTGGTGGCTACCGACTCGTCATTTGTCGCTCCCGACAAGCATCGCGGGGCAATGTGTTACCTCATCAACGTGGGGCGAGTGATGATCCTCTACGGCGGCAGCCCCGCCGCAGAGATAGACAATACCCCCAGCCACTACCCTGAAGTGCCTCTCGATAGCGAAGAAGCTACATCAAGCAAGGTGCTGAGCGCCAAGTGCGCTCTGCGCGAGCTACAGGAG
>JADEYI010000540.1_pt1 | contig 49375 bp, 40 predicted proteins | sample 8542331 | NCBI WGS metagenome assembly JADEYI01 (sample SAMN16510988, study PRJNA670497) | mine drainage metagenome | isolation source: biofilm near Copperflume 1 | place: Germany: Marsberg coppermine Kilianstollen | collected 2018-02 | reverse complement strand
CTTGTGGGTCCCTTTACCCGTTCTTACCTCCTTTTATTTTGTACAAAGTCGAGCTGAGTGTGTTAGAATCTGCACAATGTCCCTGAGCGTTAATATCGAAAGGAGAATACATTTTTGAATTTTATTCGTAGAAGGCCGCTGTTTGTGATACCGGCGTTGATATTGCTTGGCGCTATGGTATTCGGAGGCTGTGACAGTTCTAACTCTACAGCCACGCCTATTAACTCAAGCACCCAGATGCCGAGTGCCGTAGCAACGCAGGTAGGCAACGTGCCTAGCGGAGTAAGCACACAGGTAGGCGGCGCTGTTGTGCCCGGGGCGCAGAGCACAAAGGCGGCCCCTGTCGGCACTCCCACCCCCTAGCCCCAGGATTCTCTTTCCAGATTCGGCCCCTGCCAATGAAGATTTTGTTGTCTTTATAGCTGCTATGCTGTAAAGGTTGAGGTAGTATGGTTATGGTACATACGGTGAAGCAGGTCAATATAGCTCAAAGTTAGGAGTAAAGTCCTACCTCTGGCATCTCTTTTCGCCGGCCGAGGGCACTATATTTGCACAGATCACTATCTCTCAAGGTAGAGTTGCACTATACAATAATGGTGGCCGCAGAGTGCTATAAGGTCTACGGCTGCCTCGCTCATCCCGTATGCTCTTGGCAAAGGGCTTCGCATGTGTGGGTGGTGTTGTATACAGAAGAACAAGCATGACCTCGCGCACGCCGGGAGATAACCGGGGGCATAGTCGGGTGGAGGTGAAATGAAGCTAGAGACGCACCGGAGAAAGCTAGTGCTCATTGTTGAGGATGAGCCTGATAACCAGGAGATCATGCGGGCGGTAGTCGAAGACCTTCTTGGCTATGAAGTGCTGCTTGTCGCGGATGGGGTTTCGGCTGTGGAAGCGGCAGTTACCAAACAACCCGATCTGATCCTGATGGACTTGATGATACCTGTGCTGGACGGCCTGGAAGCTACCAGCAAGCTCAAGTCTGATAAAACCACGTCACACATACCTGTCGTGGCAATCACTGCCCTGGGGCGGGCCAGCGACCGGCAGCATTCTTTCGAGAGCGGTGCGGAGGCATATGTCAGCAAGCCATTTGATCTGGACCAGCTTGTATCTCTAGTTAAAGAGCACGTGGACTCGGCACCTGCTGCCCACATTGCCGAGGTAGGCGGCCCGCAGATAGGCGCAGAATACTAAAATAGGCGCTCAGATCAGGTGTAGAATAAACCATCCATAGAGCTTTGGCAGCGCCTCACCCCCGCAAACCGCTGTGCCGCTAGCGAGCATCGGGCAACCCCTCTAGGTAGTACCCGAAGATATGAAGCCGAACGAGGCAACGGTGCCAACACCCATTTCGCCTTGCACTATTTTGAACTCTCCACGTAAATCGCTGACCACGAGCGTGCTCACTATGTTCAGGCCCAGGTGCGCATCTTTTTGCGAATCGAAGCCCACAGGGAGGCCGACGCCGTTGTCTGCGATCTCTACCATCACCCTGGCTGCGGGCTTGGTCAAAGCTGCGCCGGAAAGCTCCGTGCCGTTCTTCCTGTCCGCAAGCCAGGCACGTACCTGGATCTCGCCTTGCTCAAGGCCCGCAAAGCCGTGCAAAATAGCATTGGATATAAGCTCGTTGAAAAGCAGGGCCAACAAGGTTGCCTCATGCGAGCCTACTCTGATCTGCTCAGCCTGCACGGGATCTATGAATATCTTCAGATTGAAGCCAGGGTTGCTGAGGGTAGAAACAGCAGCCTCGGTTACCCTTCGGGCAAGCTCGTAGATGGTAGTTGAGCCTACTTCTACATCGCCGCTCATCATCAGGTCATGTACTGCTGCCATGCTCTGTATACGCGCTATGCTTTCGCGCACAGCTGTTGCCGCCTCACTATCCGGGTTTATCCTACGTAGTTGCATAGAGAGAAGGCCCGCCACCGTCTGCAGGTTGTTCCGTACACGATGGTTCATCTCCTGTAGCATGGCCGACTTGGCTCTCAGGCCGCGCAATGCGGCATCATAAAGCCTGGAGTTCTCCAGGGCGATAGCTGCCTCGTGTGCGAATGCGTCCAGGAGACGCACCTGCTCGTCGCTGAAGGTCTTGTCGTCTTTGCTATAGAGGCATATGCCTCCCATAATGCCGCGTGGGGCAACCAGGGGCACGCAGAAAACCGATTTATAACCTTCACTGGCGGCGGGTAGCCCAAGCTGGGCATCAGCATTCGACGGCAGGGGAACAGGTATGCCGCGCATAAATGCCTGGGCGATTGTGCTTTGCTCTACATTGAGTGTGATGCGAGGCCTCGCACGTGCACTGTGGACCGCATGCGTTGGGTCCTGCAAGTTATATTGCGCCACCAGTTCGAGGATGCCTGCGTCGTGGTGCAGCTCGTAAATAGCGGCTGCATCGGCATGTACCAGATGGGCCGCCTGATGCGCAATCAGCGCCAATACCTCAGAGAGGTTTAGAGTGGCAGCAATGTGCGCCGAAACACCTTGCAACGTAGAGAGCTCGGCCACCTTTTGTCTCATGCGCGCATCTGTTTGCTCATAGAGGCGGGCGTTCTCGATGGCGATAGCTATCTCGCCTGCTACAGTTTCCAGGAACTTTATCTCGTTGTCGCTGAAATCGCGCTCCTCGAAAGTGTGGATGGTGATTACTCCCACCAGCTTCTCCATTGTGAATAGCACTACCGGCACGGCGAGTATGGATAGCGCCTTGTCCTCTTCGAGGGCCGGCACGTACTTGAAGCGGGGGTCGGCCCACGCGTCTTTGGCGGCAATCGGCTTGCCGATCATTGCTGCCGCGCCCGTTATTCCTTCGTCCATTTGCAGGCGCACTTTGCCTACCGCTTCCTGGTTGAGACCGCTGGTAGCGGTGAGCAACAGCTGGTCCCACTCAGGCTCATAAATGAAGATGGAGCAGATATCAGCGCGGGTGACGGCCACAACAGCCTGGGCGGTCTCATTGAGCATGTCGTTTAGCTTGAGAGAGGAGTTGGCTGCGCTGTTCACGCGGTGCAAGGCAGTTAGCTCGGCTACTCTGTCGCGCAAGTATTCATTAGAGGTCTCCTCCATGCGCGCACTGCTGACTGCCAGGTAGCCCTCGACTACCGCCCCCGCCAGGGTAGAGGCTAGCGGCGCGCCAGCGCCTTCTTTGCAAGCACCGGGAAGCTCCCGTAGAACTTCGCTTACCAGCAGCACACTATCTATAGCAGGCTGCACTTTGCTAGCGGCTAACGCGGCAGCGCTGCCCTGCTTATACGCCCAGGTAGCCAGTGGGCCAGTGTCACCTGCATCCACAGCCGCACGCAAAGGCGTCTCAAGCGCTGCCGTGTCAATGCCTGCCTCTTCCAGGCGCTTTAGCGCGCCGTTCAACTCTAACTGCTCTCCTAGCAACGACCTTCTCCTTATCCGAGGTTAGCTGCTTGCTAACCCTAACCTCCAACCAGTAACCCCTTCAACAAGTGCAGCCAGTGGCGCGCCACCTGGAAGCCTGCTTTAGCTGCCAGGTTATAGGCTGCTGTATTCTCTCCTGCTGCATCCAGCTCAACGCGTGATACACCTCGGCTTGCCAGGTGGCGCAGCGCCGCAGCTAGCATAGTTGTGCCTAAGCCTTGACCTCTGGAATCAGGCTCTAATCTGATCTCGTGCAGGTGGCCTCTGCCGTCAGCCCCCGCGCTTGCTCTGATTACACCTACGATGCGGCCATCTCTGTCCAGGGTAAAAAGGACTCCTGAGGGGTCCCAATCGGGCTGCGCGATGACCTGCTCCATCTCCTCCGGCCTGATAAGTGAGTAGTTGGAGTCGTACGCGCCGAGGCGGTTGGTCGTATCTCTGTAAAGCTCCGCCGTTTCGCGCAGCTCGGCCAGAGAGCGTATTACGTAGCCTTCGGGCAGAGCGCCGGAGGGCGACCCATCAGGCTGAGTGCGTACCATGTGAAAAGAATGACCCACAACGTTGAAACCGTGCTTGTTCAGGAAGTATGTTGACCCCGCATCTTCGGCGGCGACGGTGGTCTCCAACACAGGATAACCCCGCGCCGCGGCTGCCTGCTCGAGGTGCGCCAGCAGCCGAGAGCCGAGGCCGTGATGGGCAAAGTGCGGCACCACATATATATCAAAGTTGCCCGGTGGCCGACTATGGAAGATAGCGCTGGGATAGACAACAGCCGCCGCGACCGGCTCATCCCTGTGAAAAAGGAGCCACGCGTTGCCCGCGAGGTTGAAGTCGGTACGGTTGTAGAAGCGATCCATGGACGCAGCGTCCATTTCCCTGAAGTCTTCAGGCAGTGTAACGGGCCGCAGCGTTTCGTTACGTACATAAGCTAGAGCTTGCAAATCTTCCCCTCTGCTCTCGAAAGGGCGTAGCGAGAGGTCTCTGGGGTCGCTCTGCCAGGGCTGACCTATTTGCATAGAAGGCATGGATTGTAGCTCCGTCGCATAGTTGCGTAGTTGCGTAGTGCGTAGTATGGGTCGCGAGATAACGATACGCTCTCCAAAAGCCTTTACGCACTACAGCGTAAGTGTTCAGACTAAGGGAGAGGGGGCTAGCTTAGCCCCCTCTCCCTTCATGGGAGAGGGGCATGAGGTGAGGGTGGGTGAGGGTACGCCTCCACAGCTACTCCTTGCAGATTGCTACACCCCAACTCTGAACCCTTACACTACAGCCCCAGCTTGACATTTGATTCTTATATATCCTATTATATCAGGTGACATGCGACACGCGCCCGTAGCTCAGGGGAATAGAGCAGTTGCCTTCTAAGCAATTTGTCGGGGGTTCGAATCCCTCCGGGCGTACCATTGCCGCGCAGGACATGTCATCTGCTCCCTGGTGCGTGCACGTCACTCCCCCCTCACAACCTGGCTGCGCGCTGAACGTTGTATTTAAATACAGGTTTTGCCCTTATCTCTTGCTTACACCCACCTGTTATCTATCTGGTATAATGAAGTTATGCCAACTCTGGCTATTATTGTAGTTAATTACAATACCCGCGAGTTGCTTGCCCACTGCCTGCGGTCGGTGTATGCAAGCCGCACAACCATCCCCTTTCACCTTATCGTCGTTGACAACTCGTCATCGGACGGCAGTGCGGAGATGGTTCGAGCGGCCTTTCCACAGGCGACGCTCCTGCTGAGCGACCACAACGGCGGCTTTGGGTATGCCAACAACCTGGCATTGAGGTGGCTCGCTCGCAGGAGGGCGCTGCCGCGTACAGGGACAGGAGCGGAGCCAGTGAGCGCGAGCGGGCCGCAGGCAGGCGGGCAGATAGCCTCTGAGGTGCCTGAGCAGGGAAGCTCACCTTTCACCTTCCCTTGTGATTATATCCTCTTCCTGAACCCGGACACAGTGCTTCCACCTGACGCGTTGGAGGTGACCGTTAGCTTCCTTGAGAGGGAGGAGAGCGCGGGGGTGGTAGGGCCGAAGGTGGTAAAGCCCGATGGCAGCCTCGACCTGGCGTGCAGGCGTTCTTTCCCCACACCCCTATCGTCGCTCGCCAGGCTAACGGGCCTCAGTAAAATGTTCCCGCACAACCGGCTTGTAGCTCGCTATAACCTGACCTATCTCAGTGATGACCAGACAGCAGAGGTCGACTCGGTGATGGGCGCCTATATGCTGCTGCGGGCAAAGGCGCTCGATGAGGCTGGTATCTTCGACGAGCGATTCTTTATGTACGGGGAAGACCTGGACCTTGCCTATCGGATAAAGGCTCGTGGGTGGAAAGTCTTTTATTACCCTGCGGTGGAGGTGCTCCACCACAAAGGAGCAAGTAGCCGCAAGCAGAGTGAGCGCTCAATACGCGAGTTCTATCGGGCGATGGGTATCTTCTATCACAAGCACTATGCCCGGCGCTATAATGGCTTGATAAATGCTGTGGTTCAGTCAGGCATTACAATCAGGGGCACGCTTGCCCTTTGGCAGAATGCGCTACGCCCAGCCGAACGAAAACGGGTGACATAGCAGCACGGTCCAGAAGTTAATGCCTGGTAGCAACAAGGGTGCGGCCCTGAGAGTAGCTATCGGGTGGATGCGTAAAAATGCAGAGTTCATCGAGAGATATAACCGGGGGCAACAAAGAGCCACGTCTGCCGCAGACGTTGGCTACCAGCCATGCCCCCGTTGTTGAGCCTCCCGGCTCGGCACGCCCACAGTCCGGCCCCACACTGCGCCCAATTTCCCCCAGGCAAGCCCAACGGGTAGCCACGAACACCCGGACCGAGCGCGCCAGGAAGGTTGCGTCGAGCGGCGGTATGCCTCTGCCCGACATACCTTCTCTGCCACCCGCACCTCATGCGCCCGTGCGTTTTACTCCTGTGGCATTTGTACTGGTGCAGATGCTTCTTGATGTGGTGGCAATTGCCGGGGCTTTCGGCCTGGCTTACTGGATCCGCTTCGAGTCTGATATCTTCCTCAAATATGTAGAGCCTGACGTGCCTACGTATATTGCAATGTTGAGCGTGACGGTGGCGACGCAGCTTCTCACCTTTTATTTCAGCAGACTTTACAACCTTAAGCGGGGCGCTTCCAGAGTAGATGAGTTCTACAAAATCGCGTCCTCTGTCTCGATGGGCACGGTGCTTTCCCTGGCCACTAACTCACTCATACTCGGCGATAGCTTTATCTACTCCCGCCAGATATTGCTGACGGGTTGGCTCCTGGCGATAATCTTTGTGGCTGCTGCCCACATCATCTACAGCGTGATGATAGGTCAGCTTCGCAAAGCCGGAGTGGACCGCGCGCAGGTGCTTATTATCGGCACCGGGGCCACAGCTTCTATGGTTGCCGAGCGGCTGAACCGACATCGTACTCTGGGTTACAAAGTCGTTGGTATGATAGACAACGGCGCCTGGGACAAAGAAACCAGGCAGTTAGTGAACCGTCTCGGTCGTGGAGTGCCCGTGCTCGGCAGCCTGGACAATCTCATCGAAGTTGTGCGTAAGCATAACGTTGACGAAGTAATCGTGGCGTTGCAAGGCGCTTCCGACCAGGAGTTGCGCGATGTGATTGGCCTGTTGCAGGACGAAAGCGTGTCGGTGAAGATATACCCCGATGCCTTCCAACTTATGACGCAGAACGAAGTCAGCGTCGGCGAGTTGAGCGGCCTACCTCTGCTGAGTGTAAAGGATGTGGCGCTGCGCGGCTGGAACCGCCGTCTAAAGAGAACCTTCGATGTGGCCTTCAGCCTTAGCATACTTGTACTGACTGCGCCCCTGATGTTGATTATCGCAGTGCTGGTAAAAATGACCAGCCCCGGGCCTGTTTTCTTTATACAAGAGCGCGTAGGGCTTGACGGCAACCCTTTCCGCATGGTGAAGTTCCGTACGATGCGAACCGCTGTATCACCTGAGCAGGTGCCAGGGCTCGCACAGGGGATGCCAGGCTGGACTGTGCGCAACGATCCGCGCCGCACCAGTGTGGGGGGCTTTTTACGACGCTTCTCCCTGGACGAGCTTCCGCAGTTCTACAACGTGCTGGTGGGTGAGATGAGCGTGGTGGGGCCGCGTCCTGAGCAGCCGCGATACGTGCAGGAGTTTGCGCACCGTATCCCCGATTACCTGCGCAGGCACCGCGAGAAAGCAGGGCTTACAGGCTGGGCGCAGATCAACGGCCTGCGGGGTGATAGCTCCATAGAGCTACGCACCCAGCTTGATATATACTACGTGGAGAACTGGTCGCTCCTCTTCGACCTGAAGATCATTGTGCGCACAATTATGGCGATGTTCCGGGGCAAGAACGCATATTGAACGGGACGCATATTGTGTATTGCGTAAAGGGTTATGGATACAGTATTTCTATTCCCAGGCTTTTTAGGCACTACGCAACACGCAGTACGAGGCTCGCCCGGCAGTAACTGTTCAGATATAGGGTGGAGGGAGAGGGAGCTAGCCCCCTTAGCCCCTCTCCCTCCATGGGGTGAGGGTGCGTTGGGGGTGAGGGTAGGCCTCCATAGCTACTCCTTGAAGATTGCTACACCCCAACTCTGAACTCTTACGCCCGGCAGCAAAATTGACGTTATACCGCCCCTCTGGTAGAATAGTTGACGGAGAGATGGCAGAGTGGGCGAATGCGTCCGTCTTGAAAACGGATGACCGATGAGGTCCGTGGGTTCGAATCCCACTCTCTCCGCCTGCATCTATTAGCTCGCACCTGAAGGTCAGGATGCGGGCTTTTGTTTGGCCGCCCTATAGCAGGGCGATTGCATCTAAATTGGATTCGACCAGGTATGGCCCAAACTACCTTACCCACAGCAAACAGTACACCCACAGTAGGCTCTGATATTGGCTCTCGGGCCCGTTGCAGCGGTATCCTGGGGCATCTTGAGACTGGCTTTTCGGCCTTAAGACATCTCTTGGAGAGCGTGCAGCCCTTAGAACCTGACTGCTCGGCCCAAAACCAATTTAGATGCAATCGCCCTGTTACCTATAGCCACACTTCTTGACACCCCTCCGAAGAGGGTGATATAATCTCCTTGTTACAATTGAATATCGCATAACACAGAGGTCACCCGAAGCACGGAAGCGAGGGGACCAATGGGGGAAGCCGGTGAAAGTCCGGCGCTGTCCCGCAACTGTAATCACAGCCTTACGAGGCGTGAGAGCCAGGATACCCACCTCTGTGAGACTCCATGCACCTTCGCGAGAAAGGGGGTAGGAGCGATGGCCGAGGCGTACCTCATGCCGCTACCACCATAGCGGTCAAGCTGTCGTAAAGAGTAGCGGGCGATTATCCCGCCACACCTGTTTCACCTGACCCTTGTCGTAGCACAAGGGTTTTTGCTTGTCAGTGATCAGTTACGGGGTTACTACCGACACTGACCACCGGCGCTTATCTGAAGGAGAGAGAAATGTATCTCAGATCATCACGCATCGCGAAAGCGGGTGCTGTCTTGCTGGCTGCGCTTTACTTGTTAGCAACTGCGGGTGCGGCGTCGGCACAGGGCACAAATGACACTGTGAAGGCGCTCACATGGATGAAGACGCAGCAACAGCCTGATGGCTCGTTCGCTGGCTTTGGCGCAGGCTCGACAGTAGACGCGCTGTTGGCAATCATAGCAGCGGGAGAGGACCCCGCGGCTTACTCGCAGAATGGCAATACGCCCGTTAGCTTCCTGGAGAGTAAGGCTGGCGAGCTGGCTAAGAGCCCGGGCGGCGCGGGCAAACTGCTTTTGGCAGTCTCGGCACTGAGCGACACAGGCAGGCCGTTCGGCGCGAACCTTCCCCCGTTGGGCGGGCCAAAGAACCTGATTACCGCCATAAACGCCACTTATGACACCAACACGGGGCACTACGGCAAAGACACCATCGGCCATGCCTTCGCCATGCTGGGCCTCGCAAAGTTCGGAGGCCCAGGACCAAAGGCAGCGCAGTACCTGGAGAGCGTACAAGCAGCCGACGGCGGGTGGTCGTTCGCGGGCGACACCAAAGCAGGCGCAGCCGACACCAACACTACGGCGGTAGCGATACAGGCGCTTGTCGCTGTCGGGGCGGACAAACAAAGCCCCAATGTTATCTCCAGAGCGGTCGCCTATCTGGAGTCGCAGCAGAACTCTGACGGCGGATACCCTTACCAGAAAGGCGGCGAGAACGGCAGCGACAGTGATGCAAACTCTACAGCCTACGTGATGCAGGCGCTGAAGGCCCTCGGCAAAGACACTACAAAGCCTGCGCAATTCCTCCTTTCACTGCAAAACGCGAGCGGCGCTTTCCGCTACCAGCAGGCACAGGCAGATGATAACGCGGGGGCGACATACCAGGCAGTCTCCGCTCTGTTGGGCGCAACACTGGTGTTTCCTGTAGTGGGTACCACCACTGTCGAGGGCGGCACAACCGGCCCAGGGATGCCGAGCACCGGCAACAGCACGCAAAACCCACTTTCCGCCCTGATAGCAATCGCCTCCCTGATCCTGGTGGCGGGTGTGATTGCACGGCGCAAGGCGGTAGCCCGGTAAAAACAACCGAGGTGCGACACGCTATCTGCCATGCCGCGCCAACTACACTCATGCTAACGCGAAAGAGACAAACAATATACCTCGTACTGATCCTGGCTACGCTTCTTGCGCTTGGCGCGGCGGGCGGTGAAACCAACTACCTGGCGAGAGCGCAAGGGGAGAACCAGGCAGGACTGGTAATACAGTTCGCGGACGGCAGCATAAAGAGCTATTGCATACCCTTCTCAGGGGAAAGCATCACGGGCCTGGACCTTCTACTGAAGACAGACCTGAATGTGCAGGTGGAGAGCTATGGAGGGTTGGGCGCGGAAATCTGCAAGATCGGCGCGAACGGCTGCGATTACCCGAACGAGCCATGTGCCTGTCGGTCGTACGGGCCAGGCGGGGTATACTGGAGCTACAGCCACTTGAAAAATGGCAAATGGCAAATATCGAGCGTGGGAGTGGGAAGTTACAAGGTACGCAACGGCGACATCGAAGGCTGGGCTTGGAGTAGCGGCAAGCCGCCCGCAGCCTTGCCCAACCTTGCAGAGATATGCGGCAGCGCTGCGCTTCAGCCACAGGCCACCAGAACGCGACAAGCTCCCACCCCCACCCGAGTTCTACCCAGGCCCACAGCAACGACAGCGCTGCCTACCGCCACCGCCACTCGCAAAGCTCGCCCCACAGCCACAATCACAGTTACGTCTACAGTTATATCTGCGCAGCCCATCAGCACGCCGCAACTACCCACACCAACCTCACTCTCGGCCCCTACAAACACCCCTACAGCCATCATTTCACCTACGGGCACACCGCCCCCAGAGGCGACTGAGACATCTACCCCCATATATGTACCAACAGTGTTACCCACGGCGGCGCACGATGCTAAGCTCAACCCGGAGGCGCAGGCAGGTACAGTAGCGGTAGTGATAGGTGCGTCCCTGCTGGCAGGGCTGGCGATATTCGCCGTCCGCCGCAGATCACGCGGGGGCGGAGAGGGTAACAGCCATGTGGAATAAGGGCGCGGCAGAGTTCAACGTCGGGTCGTGGCTCCTGTGGCTTATCTCAGCCATGCTTGGTGCGCTGCTCACTCGTAACCCTTTTTACCTCCTCCTCGTCACCGTCGCGGGCTTGCTGGTAAAGAGCGGGTTCAATAGCTCAGCCGGTCAGAGGGGTGCCCCCGGCGGTACAGTGTCGAACGAAGACCCCACGCGCCGGGGCTTCGGCCTTTTCATGCGGGCAGTGCTGTTGCTGTTGCTCGTGGTAACGCTCTTTAAAGGGTTGAGCATTCACATCGGCCAAACGGCACTATTTACACTCCCTGAGCAAATACCTGTAATCGGAGGGCCTGTCACCCTTGAAGGGCTGAGCTTCGCCGCTATTGATGCTCTCTCGATCATGGCGGTGCTTGCGGTTTTCGCGGCGTTCAGCACATGGGCGGACTACTACGCCTTGCTGCGTTCCACGCCCGCCGCGCTGCATCAGGCGGGCCTCATAACGTCTATCGCTATCACCTTTGTGCCGCAAACCGTTGTCCGTTTCGCCGAGATACGCGAGGCTCAGGCGTTGCGCGGGCACAGAGTACGGCGCATCAGCGACCTCATACCGTTGATCGTGCCTCTCCTGTCGGGTGGCATGGAGCGCTCCATGAACCTGGCTGAGGCGATGGAGGCACGAGGCTTCAGCAGGCGGTCTATGGATTCACACCGTATAGCGCCTGTAGCTGTACAGGCGGGATTGGCGCTTGGCCTTGGGCTGGCGCTCACGGGAGGCGCGCTTTTCGCCCTCTTACCCAGCGCTCCCTGGGCCGCCTGGCTTTGCATCACGGCGGGCATTTTGTCTATTGTGTTGACGATGTGGGTAGTGGGGAGGGAGAGTAAGCGCAGCCGCTACAGGCGCGGCGTCTGGCGGGAACGCGATACGGTTCTTTCTCTTGTGTCGCTCGGCATCATGGCTATATTGATAACCTACAAGCTTATAGCGCCTGCTACCTTGCTCTACGACCCACTGGCCCGGCTACGAATATACATGCCGCCTTTCAACCCTCTGCTGGGGATCGCACTGTTGGCTATCGCCGCTCCGCCGTTTATACGAATGGGCTGGCCGGGTCAAAACCGACAGAAGAAATCCGAAGCCGCTAAAGAAGTGGAAGGATACACAAGGTGAAAGCGTCACGCATAGTAGCGTCAATCAGAGATGTAACCTACCGCTACCCGGGTACGGAGCACCCTGCCTTGCGAGACTTCACCCTCGATGTGGAAGATGGGGAGTTTCTGCTCGTCACAGGCATATCAGGAGCAGGCAAATCTACTCTCCTGCGTCTTTTCAACGGCCTGGTGCCGCACTTCTACGGTGGCGAGCTATCGGGTGCTATAACCGTTGATGGGCGCGATCCTGTAGCTGAAGGTCCCGGCGAGATGAGCGACACGGTCGGTCTGGTCTTCCAGGACCCGGAGGCGCAGTTTGCTGCGGATATAGTGGAAGACGAGATAGCTTTCGCGCTGGAGAATGCGGGCGTTCCGCTCCCTACAATGCGAAAGAGAGTGGAAGAAGCGCTGCACGCCCTGAGCATAGAAGGGCTGCGGAACAGGCGAGCAAGCACCCTTTCAGGCGGGGAGCGGCAACGAGTGGCTATCGCGGCGGCGCTGGTGTTGCAACCCAAAATAGTGATTCTCGACGAGCCTACATCCCAGCTGGACCCGCAGTCGGCGGAGGATGTGTTGGACGCGCTCGTCAAGCTGAATAAAGACCTGGGCCTCACGATCATCCTCTCGGAGCACAGGCTGGAGCGGGTGGTACAGCACGCCGACCGCATGCTTTACATGGCGCAAGACGCACCACCCATCGTTGGAGCGCCAGCCGAAGTGCTCTCTAAAGTACCTCTTGCTCCGCCGCTAGCGCAAGTGGGTAAGCTTCTGGGTTGGAAGCCGCTGCCCCTCACGATAAAGGAGGCAAGGAGATTTGTGGAGCTATCTGCTTTTGACGTGGGCCCTGGGGCGGTTGAGGGAAACAAGGGGCTGGAAGCAGAGAGCAAGGTTAGCCCGCAAAGAACGATAAGCCTGCGAGATGTCTGGTTCGGCTATGGCGGCAGAGAGGTGTTGCACGGCCTCAATCTTGAGATCAGGGCAGGGGAGATCACCGCGCTGATGGGGCGTAACGGCGCAGGCAAGACGAGCATGCTCAAGCTGATGCTCGGCCTCCTCAAGCCGGGCAGAGGACAAATAAATACTCTTGGGGCTATAACTAAATGGGCATCGCTCGATGAGATAGCGCGGCTTGTGGGTTACGTGCCGCAACAACCCGATCTGCTTCTTTTCGCCGACAGTGTGCAGGGCGAGATAGATTTCACCAGGCGGGCACACGGCCTGGCTCCTGACGGGGCGGAGCTGCTGGCAAGCCTCGGCCTCCTGAAATACCGAGCGGCAGACCCGCGTGACCTCAGCGTCGGGGAGCGGCAGCGTGTAGCCCTTGCCGCTGTGCTTGCTGGCAATTCGCGGGCGGTTCTGCTCGATGAGCCGACGCGGGGCCTCGACTATCTTCAGAAGGAAGCCCTCGTAGCCAGCCTGCGCGCACTGGGCGCTGAAGGCAAGCTGGTGCTCCTGGCTACGCATGATGTCGAATTGGCGGCGCAGCTGGCTGACCGCGTGGTCTTGCTGGGCGACGGTGAAGTTATAGCAGACGGACCCGCACGCGATGTGATGTCGGACTCCCTTATCTTCTCTTCGCAGATAAGCAAGTTATTCCGCAATCCTGCCTTGATCACTGTGGAGGATGTGGAGCGGGCTATTAATCGCTGAGCATAACGATTTCAGAGCGCTTGCTAACCTCTCTTACCCGGTGGCCCATTATACACGCTCTGTGTAGAAGCTAACAACTATGCAACTTCTGCAAAAGCCAAATAGTAAGCTGATCCTGGGGGCGAAGTTGCGGTTCAGAAGCCGTCGGTTACAGCCTGCCTTCAGCAGCGCGATACTGGCGCTCACCACGATGCTGGGGGTGTGGGCTTTTTTATACCCCTTCTTTGTGCCTCCGCCACCCGGCGGCGAAAACGCCTCGCACGCCGCCGATGCGCCCCTTATCTTCCTGCTGGTGATGGGTCTCTGCCTGACAGCTATCATTGCCGACCTGGAGACGCGCACCATAGACAGCAAAACGGTGGCTCTCCTGGGGGTGATGATAGCTACCAACTCGCTGCTGAGGCCCTTGCAGGGGCCTGGCGGCTTCTCGGCTTTTTTGATACTGCCTATTTTGTGTGGCTATATCTTTGGCGGGCTGTTCGGCTTTCTACTTGGGTCCCTTTCTGTGCTGGTTTCGGCCCTATTCACGGGGGGAGTAGGGCCCTGGCTGCCTTTTCAGATGCTAGCTTGCGGCTGGGTGGGTCTGGCTTCAGCAGCCTTACCGGGGAGAGCTATGTCAACCCTCTGGCGCGGCAAGGCAGAGAGATGGCTGCTGGCGGCGTGGGGTGGTGTAGTGGCTATACTCTTCGGGGCTGTTATGAACCTGTGGTTCTGGCCCTACCTGGCTTACGCTCAGGGTTATCCTGGCGGTCAGGTGTGGCAGCCCGGCGCAGGTCTGGCGGACGCTGCGCAGCGCTACATCGCTTTTTATCTTGCCACCTCCCTGGCATGGGACTTCTGGAAGAGCGTGGGCAATGTCCTGCTGATCCTCTTCCTGGGACCTCCTGTGCTGAGGCTGCTAAGACGCTACAAGCAGAGGTTCTTCTTCAAGCTGGGGACGCGTAGTGCTTAATCTGTAAGAGGGTGTTTACAGGTGATTACCCACATCTTGAGGGATGGCTAATGTGAACCGGTAAGATGTGGGTAATCACCTGGTCGCGGAGCAATCTTGGAGTAATCCTACGAAGGCACTTTTGGGGTTACTCGTCTGCTTGCCGCCTGTGGGTTATAGCTGGACAACGCTTCGCGGTACATCAGCTTCATAGCCTCAGACTCCTCGGCCACTTTGCCCATGCGCGGGTAGGCAAACCAGACCACGCCGAAGGCGGCCAGCGCGCCTGTCAATATACGCATCCACCAGTTGAATGAGAGGAGCTGCGAGCCGACCCAGAAGGACCCGAACTGCGCGTCGGTGTTCATATCCATTATAAAGTCGCGCCAGCCGAACATATGGCTGAACCCATCAACCGCCATAGGCGCAACGAAAAGGATAGCAGCCCACCACGGGAGCGACTTACGCAGCCACCTGAGCCACTTTATGTCGTGGTCGCGGGCAAGGCCATAGAGTATGCCAAAGCCGAGCAAGCCGCCGTAGATAGCGGTATTACGGTAGCAAAAGGCCACCTGATAACCGAAAAGACTTCCAGAACGTTCCGGCAGCTGGTGGCAGGTGAGCGCGTAGGCGGTATATAGTGGGTCGGCCACAGCCCACCAGCCAAGCGCCGCGAAAATGCTTGTGGCCCATGCCAGCCCCACGAACAAGGCAAGGGCGATGGAGCTAAGGAGAAGCCAGTGGCGGCCAATGTAACTTGCTACGCGGTCGAGCAGAGGCTCGCGGCCCGCCTGCACGATAGCGCTTCTGCCGGAGGTGGGCATGCGACGAGCTATCTCAAGGTACAAGCGCAATTCCGCCTCAGTTATAGGGGGCACAAGCCTGCCGAACCTGCCATCCCACGCCTGAATAACCGGTATCTTCTCGTGATAGGCGTCATACAGAGCCATATCGTCGAGTATATTGACCTCTTTTACCTGCAAGTTATATTCTGGAGTAAGTCTGTCAAGAAGGTCAAGGGCCTCCTCACAGAGGAGGCAGCCCGGTTTTGTATAAACAGTAACACGCATCACACATCTCCAGAAGGGCGCACCTCAGACACGGGAGCAACAACACAAGAGGTAAGAGTTCAGAGTTGGGGTGTAGCAATCTTCAAGGAGTAGCGCTCACCTACCGTCACCCCCAACGCACCCTCACCCCATGCCCCTCTCCCATCAAGGGAGAGGAGGCTTTGTTGCTGGAGAGTATATCTCCCATCAAGGGAGGGGGGGCTAAGGCTAGCTCCCTCTCTCTCCACCCTATATCTGAACAGTTACCACAAGAGCGTACCTGGACGGCTATTTACGTTGGAATGGGACCTGCTCTGTATTATACGAAGCCGGTGATGGAGTGTCAAACGTATCAGGGAGGGTAAGTGTTCAGAGTTGGGGTGTAGCAATCTTGAAGGAGTAGCTGTGGAGGCGTACCCTCACCGGCCCTCACCCCATGCCCCTCTCCCATGAAGGGAGAGGGGCATGGGGTGAGGGCCGGTGGCGGCGCACAGTTACCCCAAGAAGGTTGCTCCACCCTAAATCTGAACACTTACCAATGCCAGGAGCATTGACATACAGATGGCCCTTTGTTAGAATCAGCTTCACATGGGCGCGGACCGGCTCTATTTAGACCGATAGCCACTGTTTAGCGGTAGGAAGTACGTACTCTAATGCAAGTGAGGAGACGGAATATGAGGCGAAAAGTAATAACTATAGCTATAATCCTAGGCGCGTTGGCCAGCATAGGATTGGCAGCAATGGCCTCCACATACCCCACGGCAGCCGCCGTACCCGCGCAGATGCCGGCCCGCTACGGCACCGGAGGCAAAATCTCGCTGCCCCCAGCGCCTGATGGCTCGCAGAATCTTCAGGGGCCTGTTGATTTTCGCTCTATAGCGTCGAAGTTGGCGCCGGGCGTGTTGCCTGTATTCGGCACAGATATCAACCTCTCAGGGGGCAATGAGACTACAATAGCCTCAAACCCTGCTAACCCTCTAAACTTCCTGGCAGGCGCGAACAACGTGGGGCGCTTCACCACTACGGATGGGGGCCAGACGTGGAACATCGGCACCTTGAGCGGGGGCGGCGACCCTGCGGTCGCCTTCGGCCCCACCGGCGTCGCCTATTTCGCTGAGCTAGGCAATACGTCTACTTGCCCCGACGCGGCCCGCGTCTGGAAGTCCACCGACGGCGGCCTCACCTTTGGCCCGTATGTAAATGCGATCAGCGATCCCTCGCCGACCGACCACTTTATCGATAAAGAGTGGCTCACCACTGATAAGTCGCCCACCAGCCCTTACTCTGGGCGTCTATACATCACAGCATCCTCATTCCACACCCCGCCAGGCTGCGACCTGAGCAACTACATAGACAACCGCGAAGTGCTTGCCTACTCAACCGACCAGGGCGCCACTTTTACAGGTCCCATTGATATAAGCGACGCTTCGCACAATCAGGACCAGTTCACCAACCCTGTTGCGGCCTCTGACGGCACCCTGTATGTAAGCTACCAGTACCAGAACTGCACCTATAACTGCAACGGCCAACCTGCCTACCAGATGCTAGCCAAGTCAACTAATGGCGGGGTGAGCTTCAGCCCCAGCATCACCATCACAGGGCAGCCGATTTCTTACACTGGCGCTTCGGTGGCAGGTTACCAGTACCTCTACGCGGGCAGCACGAATAGCGGCTTCCGCCACAACGACCAGGCCATAATCGGTGTATCGCCCACCAACCCCAACGAGCTTTACGCACTCTGGAGCGATGGCCGCTTCGAGAGCACCTTCGTCTACCAGGGTGTCACCGGCTGGCACGGCGATATCGTCTTCACACGCAGCACCGATGGCGGCAATACCTGGACCACGCCCATCAAAATCAATGATGACAATGTGCAGGGCAAAGACCAGTTCTTCCCATGGCTGACAGTCGGCTCGGACGGCACGCTCCACGCTTCATGGATGGACCGCCGAGATGCCCCTGTAAATGGCTTCCAGTACCGAGAATATTACAGCCAGTCAACTGATGGCGGCCTGACGTGGTCGCCCAACCAGGCAGTAGCCGATGTAGGCTCTACTCCCAGCAGTTTTATTGGCGACTATAGCGGCATTGCCGTCAACAACGACAACAGCCGTGTGCTGCCTATCTGGACCGACCAGCGCAGCGGGCAGCGCGCCTACACTGATGTTGGGCGCATGATCGGTGGGGCTACGGCTACCACTACAAGCGTACCGAGCGCCACATCCACATCTGTAGCCACATCCACACCTGGGGTAACGGGCACACCGACATGTGTCCCAACCGGCGGCACCCTCGGCCCCTGGAGCTACGTTTCTCCATACCCGGCGTCACTTGAGAGCGCAGCTATCACCACTGATGGCACCTACGCCTACGGAATGGGCGGAGCCGTTAATTTCACCCCCACCGACCTGGTAACGCGCTACGACCCCACCACTGACACGTGGACCACACTCGCCCCACTACCCACAGCGCTTTACGATACCCGCACAGCTTACGCTGCCAACACCGGCAAAATCTACGCCTTTGGCGGCATCGACAGCAGCGGCAATGTAGTGAATACAACCTACATTTACGATATTGCCTCTAACAGCTGGTCTGCGGGAGCCAATATGCCCGATGGACGATTCTTCCCCAGTGTCTCCTATTCCGCCGGCACAGGCAAGATCTATATCATCGGCGGCCTTGACAGCAACTACGTTGAAACAACCCAGACCTGGGAGTACGACCCTCTCACCAACACGTTCGCCACCAACCGTGCCCCAATACCTACGGGCATGGGCGGTAGTGCCACCACTATAGTCGGGCAGTTCATCTACCTGATGGGCAGCTTTAACGGCAGCGCGACAACGTTGAACTACCGCTATGACATCGTAAGCGATACGTGGACGACGCGTGCTCCGCTTCCTGATGCGCGCTATGATGCCCAGGCGGGCGCGTACGGCGGTCAGATATATCTCTGGGCCGGCGGAAACCCGTCAGCGAACGACCCTGCTCACCTCAAAGGCTCTAATACACCTGATCTGCCCACGGCCTTTAACACTACCTTTGTCTATGATATAGCCAGCGACAGTTGGACGAACGGGCCAAACCTGAACACGACGCGCGCGTTCAGCGGCGGCACAGCAATCGGTAACCGCATGCTCGCTGTTGCAGGCTTCGACGGCAGCACCGGTGATGTCGCCAGCGTCGAGTCTGCGCTCGTCTCAGGTGGCGGCTGCCCCACCAGTACAGCTACAACAGTGCCTACAGCCACCTCCACAACGCAGGCTACTAACACGACGCAAGCCACGTCTACTACCGGAGCCACCGAAACAAGCACAACAGGGCCGACCTCAACACCAGGCGGAGCAACTGAGACAGCCACCACAGAGGCCACCTCCACAACAGAGGCCACAGCCACCTTCGCACCCTCACCCACAGCATGCACCATCTCCTTCTCAGACGTGCCACCCTCAAATACCTTCTACGCCAGCATAGAATGCCTTGCCTGCAAGGGCATTGTCTCAGGCTATGATGATGGCACATTCAGACCTAATAACCAGGTGACCAGAGGACAGATTGCTAAGATAGTGAGTAACTCTGTTGGCTACACTGATGACCCTGGCACTCAGATATACACAGATGTGCCCCCTTCTAATCCCTTCTATGCTTACATAAACCGTCTCACACAAAGAGGATACATGGGTGGATACCCCTGTGGGAGCATACCTCAAGAGCCATGTGACATGGAGAACCGCCCATACTTCAGACCAGGAGCACAGGCCACAAGAGGGCAGATCTCCAAGATCATCAGTAATGCAGCAGGGATACAGGAGGACCCAGGGCCACAGATATACACAGATGTGCCACCAGGCAACCCATTCTACGACTACATCAACCGTCTCACACGAAGAGGAGTAATGGGAGGGTACGCCTGTGGGAGTATCCCACAGGAGCCATGTGACACAGAGAACAGGCCATACTTCAGGTGGGGGAACAACACCACACGTGGGCAAGCAGCCAAGATTGACGCCAACACTTTCTTCCCTAACTGCCTCACTACTCCTTAGGTATATTTAAGCGAATAGAGCAAAGAGGCAGCCGCCCGGCTGCCTCTTTGCTCTACTTTTCCCTCGGAGGGCGAAATTCTTCGCCTATGCTTTTAGCAGAGTTATCCTTGTCTACGCTACTGTTTGCCGGGGCCTTCACCTTTCCTGCCGAGATCATCTATATCCAGGGAGTTGATGAAATCTCTGAATACGGACAGGCGGTCCTCGTCGGGGCGCTCGGACTGTGGGAGCGACTCGCCTTCCGGCATATCATCATCCTCGTCAGGTGTGCCCTCGCCCTCCAAAACTACACCTGCTCTTTCCATCACCGACTCGTCAACGAAGATAGGGCACTTGGCGCGTACGGCCAGCGCAATCGAGTCGGAAGGGCGAGCGTCCACTTCGGCGTGGCGGCCCTGCACGTCCAGTATGATGCGCGCAAAAAAGGTGTCGTCGCGCAGGTCGTTGATTAAGATGTGGGTTACGCTGGCCCCAAGCTCACCGATCACGGTACGCAGCAAATCATGTGTGAAGGGCCTCTGCATGGGCACCTCCTGCAACTCAAGGGCAATCGCATCCGCCTCGTAGGGGCCAATCCAAATTGGGAGGTAACGCTCCGAGTCGACCTCTTTGAGTATCACAACGCGGTGCTGGGTGACCAGGCTTACCCGTATGCTTTCAATCTTGCACTCGATCATCTCCCCAGACCTCCATCTACACCGGAACAATATGCTTCTATGATAGCTGGATATATCCCTATTTTACCGCCAACCCCGCGCATTTGTAAAGACGGCCTCGTGAGGCGTAAAAGGTGAAGGGCAAGGGATTATGGATAATACATCTTTATCTCTACGCTTCACTCAACACAATGCTCATCACCTTTTACCTGTTCCAACCCAGGCAAACCAGCTCATCTCCATCTGTCTCGGCCAAGACATACTCTGCGGTGTCGATATTGTGTTCCAACGCAAAAAAGAAGCTGACGTTAGTGAGTATCAAAGGCAACATGCACTTATATGTACCGCCGTGGCCGACGAGCACTACCGCACCGCTTTTACCTCGATAGAGTTCCCTCACAAGCTTCATGAATGGGAGGAATCTGGCGCGTATATCATTGAAGCTCTCGCCGCCCTCAAGCCTCACGTCCCAGTTGTTATCGTACCACTCGCCGAGGAGAAAGCCATCCTGCTGCCAGCAATAATCGTCAGACCTCCCTTCGCAGATACCTGCATCGTACTCCCTGAGAGCGGGCGTAACTTCGTATGGGATACCCAGCTTGTGGGACAGGATTTCAGCCGATTGCACAGCGCGCAGGAGCGGACTTGTGTAGATGGCGATGCACTTTTCACCTGCTAACTTCTCCGCGAGGGCGCCAACTTGCCCTCGTCCTCGGTCAGTAAGTCCGTGCCGGGCGCTCCTGGCTGAGAACTGACGCAGGATGTTGGCTTCACTCTCTCCATGACGGACGAAGTAGATTTTCATCTGTAAAGGATCGGGGATTAGAGGCTGTGTACTACGGGTTAATAGCTAGCGCACTCTCTTCTCAGCCTTCACTGCTCGCCAAGAGCCGCACGCAACGCCCCGGCTACCGAGGGCCATTCGCGGGACTGTGGGTCCACAACCTCGAAGTGCCCAGCGCCAGGTAGAGTTACCAACGTTGCGTCGTCTCCCAATGATCGTGCGAGATCGCAGTAGCTCTTGCTGATCTGATAGGGTACATTTGCATCGTTCGTGCCATGCACCAACCACTGAGGCAGACCCACAGGCAACAACTCGGTAGGAGACCCTGCCCTATACCTCTGAGGGACGCTCGCGGGTGCGCCGCCCATGAACTCCTGCACAACCTCATTGCTCAGGCGTAATTCCCAACCGCGCCGTAGGTCCACCACGCCTGCGAGCGATACCGCACCTTTTATCGGCAGCGGCGATGCAGAGTAGAGTACGCTCGGTTGCGGTATACGATGTCGCCCCGCCAGCCAGAGCGCCATCTGCCCACCCGCCGAATGTCCCACAGCGACAACCCGGCTGAGGTCCAGGTCATAGCTGTGGGCGAGGTCACGCGCGAAGTCAGCCGCCGCCGCTATATCGAGGAAAGTGCCGGGCCAGCCGCCACCAGGATTGCCGATGCGCCTGTATTCTATATTCCAGGTGGCGAATCCCAGAGTGGCAAGGGCGGCGCAAGCGTGCGCCATGTACAGCAAGTCGTATTGCGCTCGCCAGAAGCCGCCGTGTATCACCACAACTAAAGGATGCGGCCCGCGCGTAGATGGTAAACGCAAATCGCCGAAGTTCCACTCACCGGGGCCGTAGTGGATACGATCACCGGCGATAGGCGCCGGCCTTGAGAGGATGTCATCTGACATAAAGGTTGCTCGGTAGCTAGTTAGTAGCTCTTTGAGCCGCTGCCCGCAGTAGGGTTTACCAGGCAACATCATCTCTCACCATGGGCATCGTCATGCATCGCGGCCCGCCACGCGCCCTCGAAAGCTCAAGGCCGCTGATTTTGATGGCGTACTTGCGCTCAGGGTGGCTCCTGATCTCCTCGATTAGCGGCTGGTTGGTGACCCACTGGCGGTCGCTCCCCGCCTCTACTTGCCAGCGCACTATGTCTCCTTCCGGGACCACCCTGTACCCCGCCTCTGCCAGCGACTTATAGGTTTGCTCGTTGCGCTCGTAGCCAAGAATCAGGCCGGGGCGCAGAGTGAAGGCGTTGGCCCCATCGGTCCATTGCTCACGCTCCTGGTAAAGGCGGCTGCTGCCTCCGCAGAAGATCGGGTTGAGGGGCCACCCAAGCTCATCCTCCAGGCAGGCTACCAGCGATTTCTTTACCTGCCGCAAGCTGGTTGAGCCATCTCGCCCTATAGAAACGCGCACGACCCCCACCTGCTCGCCACCCCCAGGCATAATAAGCGGCGGGTAAACAAGCAAGTCATCCCTCGACAACATAGTGAAGATTGTGTCGAGGTGCATAGTGGAGCGTTGCTTCGGCATTATCACCGCATAGATCGTTTTGACAGCCGAATGCTGCCTGGCGAAGCCCTTCGCCAGCGCGTCTACCGCCTCTGAAGATGTGCGCTCCGATACCCCCACCAGCAGAAGGTCGGGACGTATCACCAGCACATCGCCACCTTCCAACGTCGCCACGGCCTCAACCTCATTATCGCTGGCGAGGGCGAAAGGCGACAGTTTATCAAACCAGAAGGGAGGATGAGCGCCCCCACCCGCCAGAGGGTGCAGAGAATAAACGTAGCGCATGAGTAGCGCCTCGCGCTGCCGGGTTGCTTTAGCCATGTGCCCTACTACGATCCCCTCCCCAACGATAGCCGATGGGTCGCGCATAAACATCAAGTTAGGAACTGGCAATAACTGGTAAGGCATCTCGGAGAGAAAAGATGTTAGCTCGGCATGCCTCTGCGGGTTCGGTTTGCCCTCGATGAGCCACGACACCAACTGAGCAGCGTCGGCCTCCATAAGCTCACGGCAAAGGTGCTCAGGGTCGGTATTCGGACCTAACGGCAAACGGCAAACACTCTCCACGAGCGATCTGCGAGCGGGTTCATCCTCAACTATGTCGTGCAGCAAATCCGCCGAATCAAGCACATCATCAGGCGGTACAACCACTGAGATGAGCCTCCGAAAAGCCTCGTGCTCGTGCCGGGCAAGGTCGAGGTAGAGGATATCGTCAAAGAGCAGGTCGTGGCGCAAGGCAGGGGTCATCAACCGCACCTCCTGCCCAGGAGTATGCACAACAACCCGCCTGAGCCGCCCTATTTCAGATGTGACGTTTAGCATCAACCTCTTTCCAGGGGTCACTGGTCGGTGATCGTACCTTAGCCAGTGGAAGCAGCCCAGAGATACCCCTTCTGCATCTACCTGCTGATCACAGATTACCGATTACTCACTACCGATTATGGAGCAACCGGCGCAGGAATCAGCACGGGATTGGCGCTTGTTATGAGCCAGTCCTGCCCCACCTTCTGCAAGGTAAGCTCTACGTCATAGTTGCGCCCATTAGTAGGATTGAGCGACCATGTTATATGAGCAGCGTTACTGCTATCCATGCTTACTGCCGATATATCAGATGTGATCGTGCCCTGCGCATCTTCTAAAGCTTTCCACTTTGTTTGCAGGTCGCTCACACTGTACTGCTTCGCAAGGTCTGGGCCGAGGATGCTATGTGCTGCTTCGTAATTGTGCGACTTTAGATCAGAGGAGAAGGCGCTGGCTGCTATGCTTGGCTCAAAACCGTTGGTGACCGTACTGACCGCCGTGGCAAAAGAGGAGAACCCGGTTGACACAGCGCGAGCGGCGCTATTAACCAACAAACTAACGACGATGAAAACCCCTATGCAGCCGAAGACAAGGACGCCCAGCAACACCCACAGCCAGGTAGGTACGCCACCTCTCCTGGCTGTGACCTGTGAGGGGTTAGAGATGGGCGGAGGAGGTGGGTAGACGCCTCCCGGCCCGGCCTGGGGGTATCCCTGAGGTGGGTAGCCTTGCGGTGGATAGCCTTGCGGTGGGTATCCCGCTGGGGGTACGCCCGGCCCTGCTCCCTGCTGCTGAGGGGTTCCCTGTGGATAGCCCCCCTGGTACCCCCCACCTCCAGCCTGGTAACCTTGAGGCGGCTGGTAGCCTTGCTGTGGATTAGAGTTATACGACGGCGGGATATACTGGCTCTGAGGTTGAGTAGGCTGCTGAGGAGCCTGCTCAACTGGCTGTGTGGGTTGACCAGTGTGCACCTGCTCCCCTTCGGTTGGGTCCTGCGGTGCTGCTGGCCTGAATACCATCCCCTCCGGTGGCGGGGGTGTATTGTTGTTCTGGTCCATCTCTTTCTCCTTTTAGGTCTGCTTGTAGAACTAACGTTGTAAGCCCACAGGTGACCTGTGAACTCTAATTATACACTCACTCGACCATTACCTGACCAGGGCTTATCTGCAAACTCCATTCTGACGCTCAGTGATTGGCAGCCCTCACCCCAAGGAGATTGCTCCACCCCTATTCTTCTGAAAATAGGCTCTCAGCAGCCTACTTTCATTCCTGGTGGTGGCCCAATGGGTCATGAGTTATTCTGAACGCTTACCAGCTTCCTTCACCTTGTCGATCTGTGCCTGATTTGGTACAATGTGAAGCATGTCTACATCCAGAAGAGCCACAACAAAGGCCGCAGCCAAACGCCGCTCAGATGCACGCCGCCGCACACGTGTCCTATTACGAAAAGTTGGGGCGCTCGCTATTGTCGGGATTCTCGTTCTTGGCACAGTGTACGCCGAAATAGTAGAGCAGATAGGCGTCAGCGGCAGCACACCGGCTAGCACCTCTGTGCCTGGCGTCACCATACCTACTGTAAATGCTAACTTCCAGACACTCTTAAACCAGGCTGACCAGGCAGTCGCGGCAGGGCAGTGGATTAGCGCGACCAGTTATTACAACGCCTATCTTGCTTTGAGCCAGGATCAAAGCAACCCGAGCGTACACTTCAACCTCGGCAAGGCGATGCTCAACGTTCCTAACCCCAACTATGTAGGAGCGCTCGCTCAGTTGCAGCAGGCATTGAGCCTCAGCCCCAGTGGGTCCTTCGCCCCTGAAGCTCAGAGTCTGATTCAGCAGTACAACAACAAGGCGCAGACCGCTGTAGCTCTCACCCAGGTAGTTACCGGTACCGTCTCTTTAACAAGCACAGTCACCAATGGTGGAGCAGTGGGGGCCTCGCCAACAACTATAAGCGCAACATTGGCGCCAGCCACCAGCGCCACCACCCCAACTGCTGCGCCGCCAGTCGTCGCTCCTCAGCCTGCCACGCAGCCTGTACCATAGGTAAGCCGGTAAGCTCCTGACAGTATAACGTTGCCCCGAAACCACAAATGAGACTATCCCAGGAGGTCTCATTTTCATCCTGTAGCTATTCTCTCGCACCACCCAACGTACTACCCTCGCTACCTGAGCGCACCAGCAGCACCTCGTCTACCCCGTCCGTCTCGGCTAGACGCACCTGTATTCTCTCGGTGAAAGAAGTGGGCACATTCTTGCCCACGTAATCGGCGCGGATAGGTAGCTCTCTATGGCCCCGGTCCACCAGCACAGCAAGCTGTATGTTCGCCGGGCGGCCCTGGTCCATAATGGCATCTATGGCGGCACGCACCGTTCGCCCTGTATAGAAGACGTCATCTACCAGCACGATCCGCTTCCCCTCGACCCCTATCCCCAGCGCTGACGCCCCGCTCTGGGCTGAGGCTGCGCTGCTTCCTCGCCTATCATCACGATATGGAGTTACGTCAAGCTCTATTGCGGGCACCTTGATGCCTTCAAATTGCTCCATGAGGCCCGCAACTCGGTGGGCGAGGGGCACTCCACGTGTGCGTACACCCAGCAGCGCCAGCCCTTCCGTCCCACCGTTGCGCTCCAAAATCTCATGCGCTATACGCGTCAGGGCGCGGCGTACTGCCTCCGCATCAAGTAGTACAACAGAACTTCCGCTTTGCTCTATCATTTGTGTTTGCCCGGCACCTTCCAACTTAGCCCGCCCGCGGCCAGCCACAATAGCCCTAAAAGAACGAGCAGTATCCAATCAACGCCCATAAAAATCACCTTCCTCCTGATGAGACGTTGTACCTAAGTAGTGCGTAGCGCTTTAAGAGCTGTGCGGATCTTCAGCCTTCAGCCTTTGGGACATGTCATACACAATATGAGTTGCGGGTTGCTTGATGTAGCAAAAAGCTACCTGCAACCAGGCGAATAGCCGACACCCACACCCACTTAGCCTCCCCGTACGTTGGAACGGGGTCGCAGCAAGGTGCAAGATTTTTCATGGGCCACTCCTTGCCAAGCTCCCTGTCCCGGCTTAAAGGTGCCAGAATGTTACACCCCCTTCTAGCCGCGCCAACGGTTTTGCACATCCTGGCCCGGTGAGCGCATCTAAATTGAGGCGTGAACGCAACAAGCGCGTGGACGCTATAGGATTTACGTAAGAAGGTGTAGAAGCAGAGCTCGTGCGCTCGCCCGTCTGTCGCTCGTATGGTAGCTTATGAGTTACGGCGTAAGAGGTCCAAATAGCTTATAATATAAGTGTGCTAACTGACGACTGACTATTGACGACGGACTACAGACTGATATGGAAGACAAAAACCGACATCTCTGCCCACAATGCGGCTATGAATATGAACCCTGGATAGAGGTATGCCCTGATTGCAACGTCTCTATTGGGAGGCCGCTGCCTCCCCAGGAAAGTGGTGATGTAGTAGACAGGCTGGGTCCTGATGAGGACCCGGAGTGGACTGTGGCTACCAATGTGCCCAACGCCATTATTGGCAACCTGCTCAGGAGCCAGCTTCAGGATGCAGGCATACCTGTGCTGATGCTGCGAGCTCCAAGCGCGGACATAGGGCAGTTCACCGGCAACGACTTCGTCCCCTATGACCTGAGGGTGCCACGACACTTCCTGGAGCAAGCACGGCAGCTCGTCTACTCTGCACCTTCGGAAAACATGACCTCTCAGCCCTGGGAGGCAGAGTTTGATGATGCTAACGTAGAGCAATACGAAAGCGAGGGAACAGAGCAAGACCGGCCTTCCCGCAGTACATTACCCCAGGGTTGGAGCATGATACATAATCTCCCTAACCAGCAGGAGACTTCTAACCCTGAAAACCAGGAGCCAGGTTGGTACTGGGCAGATGGTGATCAGGAGCAGGCGGGGGGCGGTAGCTACCTTCCCAAAAGTGAGGCATACTCAAGCAAGCAAAGCGCAGGCTTATCCAGCCGACGCCATAACGACTATAATACCCATTATACAGGCCCGCCGCCCTGGATCAGGATAATCTATGGTATCTTGCTGGCGGCGATAAGCTTACCCTTCATCTTGCAGGTGCTACAGCAAATCTGGTCAATGTTCGGTCTGCACCGCTAGCTGCAAGGGTCTAGCGTGACGGATAGTCGGGCTGGGACCGCATATTCTGCATCTGCTGAAAGTGCATCCCAATGTGTATAGCGTCGAGGAAGAGCCAGCTATGCGGCGTCATATCGTGGAAAATGCCGAAGCTGGAAGTGGTTTGCTTATAGCTTTCTTCGGGCAGGGTTTCCACGTAGGTCAGGAAGCGGCTCGCCGTGTCGTCCAGCAGCTCGATTAGTTGAGCAGGCGAGTCGCCGCTCCACCCGCCTGCGCCCATGATATTGCCTTTCGTGCCTGTAATCCTGGCCCTTTCGGGCGCTTTGGGGTATTTTGGCCGCTCATCGCCCACAGCGCGTGTGATGCCCCACCAGTGGAAGGTTATTCCGCTCGCCAGGTGCGTGACGATCTCTGATGTATCGAAATGCGTCTCGTTACCGCTGGCGTCCGGGCCTGTTGGCACACCGGCAGGTTTGTAAAGTAGCTGCGTAGCGGACATGCTCTTAACAAGAGCATCCACTTGCTTCAACTTGTCCCGCATGTAGCTAATCACTTCTTCCCTTGTATACTCCTCCGCGACAAGCTTGGTCGCGTCATCGCCGGAAAAGAATCGCTGCGCAAGCTTATTAGCGTCTATAGAGTGCAACTTCGCCATTTCTTTTGTCCTTCCTGTGCCCGGTTGAACAGTGACAAAGTGGTTTATCTTGTCACCGGATAACGGCGTTAGACGAATTGTCCACCCATCTCCCCGAACGCGTACGTCACTATTGTGAGCGTTGCAACCGCAGCGGTTTCGGCACGCAAAGTGCGGGAGCCTAGCGTCAGCAGGTGTATGCCGCAGTCTTGCGCCATGCCAAGCTCCGACTCGGAGAAGCCGCCTTCAGGCCCAATGAAAAGGCTTGTTGAGCGTACTGTGCCCTCAGAGGCGGTGAGTAAGTCATGGAGAGAGTGTGCGGCTCTCAGCGCCGGCATTATGGCGAGATGCGCCCCGCCAGGCGTTGCGCGAACCCGCTCTCCCTCCATAACAATCGCCTTCTTGAGAGGTATAGCTTCCGATAGAGAGGGCAAAGTGGAGCGGCCGCTCTGCTCGGCGGCTTCCTGAATGATGCGCTCCCAGCGCTCCTGCCGCCCCGGGCCGGGGGCATCGGCTATGCTGCGCTCTGCTACCACAGGTATAAAGCGAGCAGCGCCCAATTCAGTGCACTTCTGCAATGCCCACTCGAACTTATCAGGCTTGTTGAGCAAAGATAAATAGAGGTCTACTCTGTGGAAAGGCTCGGCGCTCCCTGCATGTTTCTCCAGCATCTCACACCACACATCCTCTTTGTCGAGGGTAGTGAGCCTGGCTTTGTACTCCATTCCGCTCCCATCGAGAAGCAGTAGCTCATCGCCGGGCCGCATACGCAATACTCTGCTTATCTGGCGGGCCGTGTCGCCGGTGAGTCGCACCTGGCCTGTGGAGAAGGTATCGGGGGAAACGAAGAAGCGCTGCATAGATTAGGGAAAGAGCGTTACAGCTTGGGGGCGCCCGTAGTGCCCCCGTCGCCTTCGCCGGGCGTTCCGCTTCCACCTGTGCTCACACGGTCGAAGCTGCGCCGGGTAATGTATATCATCAACGCTACCAGCACTATGACAAGGGCAGCCAACGCAAAAAGTCTGAACGAGCCGCTCGACAGCGACACCCCAAATATCTCTAACTGGCTTGTCGGGAGGAGCAACTCTATTATCCCGAAAGTTGCAGAGAGCAAGTAGAAGATCATCACAACCTGCTGTTGGCTAAGCCCTATGTCCAGCAAGCGGTGATGGAGATGGCCTCTGTCGGAGGACATAGGCGAGCGCCCGCGATAGAGCCTGTAGATCATCATATATATACCGTCGAATATCGGTATGCCGAGGACAAGCAGAGCGGCAGCGAGCTTCGCACCGCCGATTATTGATATAACGGCCAGAGAGAAGCCGAGGAACATAGCCCCCGAGTCCCCCATGAAAATACGTGCCGGGTGGACATTGTAGGGCAAAAAACCGAGGGTAGCCGCCCCCAGTATCAACGGCAAATAGGCCAGGGTGTACTGCTTCAGCAAGACAGTCAGCAGGAAAAGCACCCCGCAAGCCACCACAGTTACCCCCGCCGCCAGACCATCGAGGCCATCTATCCAGTTGATAGTGTTGGTCATGCCCACTATCCAGAAGGTGGTGAAAAGCACAGCCAGAATAATAGGTAAGTTTATAGCGCCACCTCCAAGAGGGCTTTGCACGCTCGTAGCTATTACGCCCGCGCCCTGGTCAAAGTGGAGAGTACCGGCAGCTTCCAGTTGGCCGTTGCGCTGCGCGTTAGGGCCGCCGGGCCACAAGAGGCCGGGAACTATCACCAGCAAAGCGGCTCCTATTTGCCAGATGAGCCGGGGCAGAGGCCGGATACCGCGCATGTCGTCCACAGCCATCACCACTGTGATAATACCCGCCCCCAGCAGGAAAAAGAGAATGCGGCTTGGCTCGAAGCGACCGTTGCCGCTCTCGCTCATGTGGGCATTTTGCACGCCCGCCGCGAACATGACCATCACACCTGCCGCAAAAGCAGCGTATATCGCCAGCCCGCCAAGCCTGGGCACCGCCACCTTATGCACCCGCCGCGCCTCGCCTGGCATGTCGAGCAGCCCGCGCCGCAAAGCTACCCGCCGCACCAGAGGGGTAAGCCCTAGCGAAACGAGCAAGGTTGCTCCAAATACGAGCGCCACAGTAGCAAAAAAGTTGGGAGGCAAAGATATCCTCGTATTGCGCACTTAATACTGAGTGATGCGTAATACGTCTCGGTACAGGCAAAGCATATCTTTGCCTGATCCACTACACATTACGCACTATGGGTCCCTCTCAGACAAACTGCGGTGGGGTAATCGCCCGGCTGATTAGCCCGCCTATACTGGCGTTGTTCTCCAGCAACAGGCGGTTGGCTTGCAGCGACCTGCCGCGTGTGGATGAGGCTATAGAGTTGAGGAGGAAAGGGGTTAGCTCACGCCCTCTTACTCCTGCTTCCTGGGCAGCCTCCAGCGCGTGCCGCACGTCGCGGTCTACTTCGGTTGTGGCGAGCGCTCCTTCTTCAGGTACCGGCACGCATACCAGCACGCCGCCGATGAAGCCGAGTCGTCGCCGCAGCTTGAAGACGCTTGCCACCTCTTCGGCACTTTCTACCCTGGCGTCCACAGGGAGTGGTGGGTGGCTCACTCTGGCGTAGAAGGCTGGAAAGTGGTTGGTGCCGAAGCCTAACACGGGCACGCCATGAGTTTCCAGCCATTCACGGGTGGCAGGCAGGTCGAGTATAGACTTGGCACCGGCGCAAACCACCACTATAGACGTGGAAGCAAGGGCCGGTAAGTCTGCGGATATGTCCAGGGTTTCTTCCCAACCTCTATGCACCCCACCTATGCCTCCGGTGGCGAAAACCTTGATCCCTACCTGGGCGGCAAGATGTGCGGTGGCTGATACAGTTGTAGCTCCACTTTCGCCACGTGCCAGCAGGAGCGGCAGGTCACGCAGGCTGGCTTTGGAAATAGCAGCCGAAGAGCCTACGCGCTCAATCTGCTCTGAGCTTAAGCCTACTATTATCTTGCCGTCAAGGATGGCGATTGTGGCGGGCACCGCCCCTGTCTCCCTGATTACCTCCTCCATGCGTGTTGCCACCGCGAGATTGAGCGGCTGTGGAAGCCCATGAGCGATTACCGTAGATTCGAGGGCAACGACCGCGCGCCCTTCCTTTAGCGCCTGCCCTACTTCAGGACTGAACTCTACCAGACCCCGGAGTTCCTGCTTGATATTCATGTCCCCAGTATAACCCGAACTTTCGTGGTTGGGTAGTAACTCACCGCAAGGGCGCAGAGGAGATCCATTACCCCTTTCGCGTCTTCCGCGTCTCTGCGGTGAGTTACCTTGTTAGCGGCTCTGAGTAAGCATTCAGAGTTAGAGTGGACAATCGTCAAGGCGTGCCTGTGCGGGCGTATCCTCACCTGCCCTTACGCACCCTCACCCCATGCCCCCTCTCCCTTCATGGGAGAGGGGGCTTTGTGCATGCTGAGTGCACAGGAGCAGGCCCCTGACGGGGTTACAAGGGTGATTAAAGCCCCCTCTCCCTTCATGGGAGAGGGGGCATGGGGTGAGGGTAGGTGAGCGGGGGTGAGGGTACGCCTCCACAGCTTCTCCTTGCAGATTGCTCCACCCCAACTCTGAACAGTTACGGGCCACATTACCTTTGTCACTCCCCTGTCCTTATGCTACAATCTCTCAAATGCGGGAAGTGCCGACCACTTTCGCGCTATCATTTATGCAGTGCACGATGCGCATCACTTAGCACTCCCCAGGAGCACCCCATTGGCTCAACCTAGTGAACAAGTTTCTGAGCAGCTTGTCCTGAAAGAAGACCAGATATTTGTCACCAGTAACAGCATGGGCGACATGCCGGAGGGGAGTAGTCTCGGCCTTTACTACAAGGATACCCGCTACCTCTCTCTCTACACCCTCACTATCGAAGGCAAAGAACCTGTGCTCCTATCCGCATCAAGTGAGCACAACTTCATGTCTAACTTGCAGCTCACCAACCCGGCGCTCGGCCTGGAAGATGGGAGCGCCATTCTCCAGAATACTATTTCGTTGAGGCGCAACCGCCTCATACAGGGTGGTATGCGCGAGCGTATTGGGTTGTTCAATTATAACCCTTTCCCTGTGCGCTTGCGTTTGCGCCTGAATCTCGCCGCTGACTTCCGCGATATGTTTGACATACGTGGCTTCCCACGTAACAATCGCGGTGTCATAAATGAACCACGATGGGAGGGTAGCGTGCTTATCCTCTCATATATGGGCCTCGACCACATAGACCGGCACACCAGTATCTCTTTCGATCCTGCCCCAACTCATATGTGGATAGAGAAGGCCCCTGAGCAGCCGGTGACTGCCCAGAGGCTTGACGCCATCTATCCTGGCAACGCTGCTACTATCAAAGAAACTATTGTGCCCCCTTCAGCGCACGCTGAGTGGGAGGTATATCTTGTTCCCCACCAACCCTGGTTCATGAATGTCACCGCCGTGCCCGAAGGCGCTTCTGAGTACCAGCCTGCTTCGCTCTTCGATGCGGATGCACGCCACCTGCGGCGAGATTACGAGGATTGGTACACCGAGAGTACATCGCTGCGCACCGACAACGAGGTCTTCAACAGCATTCTGGACCGCTCGCTGGCCGATTTGCGTGTGCTTGTGGACTTCGTGCCCGGCGGCCTTTTGCCTGCCGCAGGCATACCCTGGTACTCGGTTCCTTTTGGGCGCGACAGCCTTATCACGGGGCTGCAAACACTCCTTTTCAAGCCCCGCATTGCTGAGGGCACCCTCAGGTTCCTCGCTCGTTATCAGGGTGACAAAGTAGACACCTGGCGTGATGAGGAGCCGGGCAAGATATTACACGAGATACGCTTTGGCGAAATGGCAAAGCTGGGCGAAATCCCGCACACTCCATATTATGGCACCGTAGACGCCACGCCCTTGTTCATTATGCTCTTCGTCGAGACGATGCGCTGGACAGGCGATGATGCCCTTTACAGCGACCTGCTGCCCAACGCGATGCGCGCCCTGGAATGGATAGATAACTACGGCGATATGGACGGCGACGGATTTATCGAGTATTCCTCTAAATCGCGGTGGGGCCTACGCAACCAGGGCTGGAAGGACAGCTACGACTCGCTCAAGTTCGTTGACGGCAAGCTGCCGGAGCCGCCGATTGCACTGGTGGAGGCACAGGCTTATGTCTATGCCGCCAAGATGGGCATGGCCGAGCTATTGATGAGCCGGGGCGACAAGGTGACGGGAGCGCGCCTCGCTGGAGAAGCGCAGGTGCTTAGAGAGAGATTCAACCGCGACTTCTGGATGCCGGAAGCGGGCTTTTACGCTCAAGCTCTCGATGGCTCTAACCACCAGGTGCCGAGTGTTTCGTCAAACCCCGGCCATGCCCTCTACTGTGGCATCGCCGACCCCGACAAGGCTGCTCAGGTGGTCGAGCGGCTGATGATGCCCGATATGCTTTGCGGTTGGGGGATACGCACACTCTCAAGCAAAGAGCCGCACTTCAACCCTATGAGTTATCACAATGGCAGTGTCTGGCCGCATGATAACGCCATCATCGTGGCGGGGCTGCGCCGCTACGGTTTCCACAAAGAGGCTGCCGAGGTGATGGAGCAGGTTGTGGAGGCAGGTATCCGGTTCAAGATGTTCAGATTGCCTGAGCTTTACTGCGGCTTTGCCCGCGATCTGCGCTACTACTCGGTGCCTGCTGAATACCCCGTTAGTTGCAGCCCGCAGGCGTGGGCCGCAGGCTCCATTCTCCATTTTTGCCAGACCATGCTTGGTATTTACCCTGACAGCTCGCATCGCAGCCTGTATATTAAACCGTCGCTGCTCCCCAACATAGCCACAGTAGAGATCAACCGCCTCAAGCTTGCTGACAGCACTCTGAGCATAGATATAGAGAAGCAAGACGGCGGAACCGGCATCCTGGTGAAGGATAATCCCGGCGAAGTCGAGGTAATTATAGATTGAGTGCGGCGCAGCCCCTAAAAGGCGAAGGTCTCGTTTTTGTGCATGGAGCAGGCTCCAACGCCGATTTCTGGTACCGCCAGCGAGATGCCTTTCCCGATGCCCACTACCTTACTCTGCCCGGACATGACCCCGCTAGAGGCAAAGACGCTGTGGTTGGAGAGCGCTCTCCGACTGACTTTGATGATAGCAAGCGCACTATTGAGGGTTATGCGGATTGGGTAGCTCACTACATTGAGAGTGAAAGGCTCCAGGATGTGGCGCTCAACGGGCACTCTATGGGAGGGGCTATCACCCTCACTTTGGCGCTGCGCCGCCCAGCCTGGCTCAAAGCGATAGTGCTCACAGGGACGGGAGCGCGGCTGCGTGTGCTTCCACAGCTACTCGATTTGCTGCAAATTGATTATCCTGCTGCGGTTAGCTTGATTGTGCAGGAGAGCTTTGCCCCACAAGATGCGCCCCCGACTTACCGGCAGAAGGCCGTCCTCGATGGCACGCGCCGCCAGATTCTGCGCGTTCCACAGCAAATCACCTATGCCGACTACGCTGCCTGCAACAGCTTCGATGTGATGCAGAGCCTGAGCCAAATAAAGCTGCCTTGCCTTTGCATAGTGGGCGCGCAAGACAAGATGACGCCGCCCAGGTACAGCGAATACCTGCACGAGCAGATAGCAGGCTCTCAATTAGAGAAAATAGAGGGCGCGGGGCATATGCTTCCTCTGGAGCAGCCGGAGGAATACAATCGCAGGTTGGGGAGATTTGTGGCTGGCCTGCCCTGAAGCCTTGTGGGTATCTCAGGAGAGTTAAACCGGGTAGTGGGCGCATCAGCTTGTAATCTGGAGCCGCGCCTTCAGCCTGTCGTAAGTGGTTTCCAGCAGTTCAGGCATCACCTTTGTTGCGCCGACCACAGGCATGAAGTTGGTGTCGCCCGCCCAGCGAGGCACTATATGCATATGTACGTGGTCGGCCACACCCGCACCTGCTACTCTGCCGAGGTTCATACCTGTGTTGTACCCCTCAGGCTTGTACTCGGCGGTTATCACGCTCAGCATCCTCTGTACCAATCTCATCAGCTCACTTGTAGTTCCTGCATCCAGCCCCGCGAAGTCGGCTGTGTGCAGATAAGGCACTACCATCAGGTGAGCTGAGTTGTAGGGATATAAGTTCAGGATCACGAAGTTGTGGCTGCCGCGCAAGAGTATCAGCTTCGCACGGTCATCTGACTCCGGCAAGCGCATGCGTCCACAAAAAACACATTCAGTACCTTCTCCACCCGGCAGAGCAAGCTCCTCAGCGGCCTCTGCATGATCGCCTGCGCTGTTGCTCGCCTGTGGTGGTGTTTTATCATTTTCGGCGGTGGCGCCGCTAGCGCCGCTAATGTAAGTCATCCGCCAGGGTGTCCAAAGGTATTCCATAGAGGCTCCGGTTTAGTCAAGAAGAGTGCGGGTGGGGCGGCGGGCGGCAGCCGACGATGGCTGGCCCGCCAGTCACAGCTGCGTACACAACAGATAATACGCCCTACGTTTCACTGTAAACACACGTGCGTCGCTATTACTCCGCGCTGGAACATCAGCAGCACTACGAAGAAGATGAATATGACATCGAGGCCGATCAACAGGGTAGCGAACCATGTGAGTTTGCTCTTGTTGGTGTTCACTGCCTCTAGCAGATTGGGTCTGGACCAGCCTCCTGATGCATAGCGCGGGCAAAGCACATAGCCTACCGCGGCCCCGGCGATGAGGCCGCCCAGGTGGGCGGAGTTGTCTATAGGGAAGATCCCTGAGAAGCCGAGGCCCAGGTTCAGCACGATCACCACGATAATATTCCAGAACTGGAATTGGCCTATCTTGCCAAAAAGCTCGCGGTTTAGTCCAAAATAGACCGCTAGCGCACCCACAAGCCCGAATATCGCACCGGATGCACCTACCCCAAGCGAGCAGTAAGGTGAGAAAGCGAAACTGGCAACGCTTCCCGCCAAACCTGCTATTACATAGATCGCGGCGAAGCGTGCCCTGCCGAAGAAGGACTCAAGATCCATCCCTATTACGTAGAGCGCGTAGCCATTGAGAGCTATATGCAGGAAGCCTGCATGCAGCAAAGTGGCAGTAATGAGCCTCCACCATTCGCCCGCTACGATGTAAGGGCTGAACTTTGCTCCCCAATTTATCAAGAAATCATCGTTCTCAGTTGCCGTGAGCGAGCCGCCTATGACCGTCATAATCACGAAAATTGCTACGAGCAGCGCAAGTATAAGCGGCGTCAGCACCGCCCGCTCTGCCGGAATACGCAACCAGGTGCGCACCAGCCGCGCCGCCTCAGGACGCCCCGCGTAAATAGAAGGGCGCGGCGGCGGCACATAGTTGGGGGGAGGAGGTAGATAGCGATCCACGCCATTTTGAGGTGGGTTGTCCGGCTCAGGACGCCAGGGCGTATTTGTAGGTTCCGAGGGAGGAGATTGCTCAGGTGCGTACATAAGCTATTTATAACTTATACGCGTAGGGCCGTCCACCAGATGAAAAGAAAAGCCCTTCCCCACAGGTGTGGTTCACAAGTATACTACCTGTCGCTACAGCAGCCGTTCGGGTCCCCAGACTAGACGCAGCAATTCGGCCACGCTCCACGCCTGGGAGATACACCCTCTTGGCCGATAAGGAGCATCGCCGTCAAATATTTCGCTGATGCTGCCAAGCCCGGCCTCCGCGAGATGGGCTTTGAAGGTGGGCAACATCTGCCGCAATTCTTTGCGCGCTGCTTCTTCTCCCTCTATCGCGCGCACAGCGCCAAAATAGGGTCCGAGGAGCCATGCCCACACCGTACCCTGGTGGTATGCGCCGTCGCGCTCACGTCTATCGCCTGTATAGTTGCCTTTGTACTCAGGAGCGTGGGGTGACAGGGTACGCAGGCCATAAGGTGTAAGCAGCTGCTGCCTCACAACGCCAAGCGCCTGTTGTGCCTGCTCTACGCTGACAAGGTTACTGCTCAAGGAGAGGGCCAGCAATTGGTTGGGGCGCAAAGCGCTATCGTCACCATTTGGTCCGTCTATAACGTCGAAGAGATAGCCCCCTTTGCTATACCAGAATCGCTTCTGGAAAGAATCTCTTGCTTGTTCAGCGAGAGCATTGAAGTCGGGTGGGTCTTCCTCCCCGCGCATCATGCTGGAACCTAGAGACAGGCGCAGCTTCTCCATCACAAGCAGGGCATTGTACCAGAGAGCATTTATCTCCACAGGCTTGCCTGTACGCGGCGTCACAACCCAGCCTCCAACTTTGGCATCCATCCAGGTAAGCTGGCACCCCTCCTCGCCGGCGTGTAGCAGGCCGTCGGTTGGATCCACATGGATGCCGAAGCGAGTGCCGCGCACATGCCAGGCGACTATATCGGCGAGGAGCGGATAAAGATCGCGCGCGGTTGACATGTTGCCGGTAGCGCGAGCAAGAGCGTCAACGGCGGCGAACATCCAGAGAGTAGCATCGGCTGTGTTGTACTGCGGTGCGACGCCCGCCGCGTCGGGGAAGTTGTTAGGTATGAGGCCCTGCTGCGCGAAGAGACCGAAGGTGCGCAATATTTTGTTGGCTTCACGGACGCTGCCTGTAGGAATGGAGAGGCCGGGGAGTGAGATCATAGTGTCGCGGCCCCAATCAGTGAACCAGTGGTAGCCCGCCAGCAGAGTCGGCGCTTCGGTGGTCTCGCCGCTTCTGTCAAGGTCGCGCATCACCATAAAGGTATCGGCGGCGCGTACAAGCTGGGCTGCGAACGCCTCGTCTGGCGCGCTCACGCTGGCCGCTTCCTCTAATTCTACCTCAGCTTTTATACCGGCGTTTTGCAGGAGAGTTTGCTGGCGTGCTTGCTCGCGCCTCCAGGCATTTGCTACTAGCGGCTCTGTAGCCCACGGTGGTTCGTTGCTCGCTACCAGCACAAGGCTGTCGCCCTGTTGTAGCACAGCTCTGAAAACGCCGGGGAGATAGAGGTCTTCTGTCTCGTTGTAGCCGCGCTCCACTTCTCTGCGGTATACAAAGTTCCAGTACCAGACGCCTGTTGGCGTGAAAGTAGCGTCCGGCCCGGCGGTAAGCCAGAAAGGTCTGGCATGCTCATCGGCCTGTACCTTGCAGCCGTTCGCAAGCGGTTCTACCCCGTAGCCATGCTCAAAGTTGCCTTTGGTCATGCTGTGGTAATCGCGATAGTTGCACATTGTATGCAATAGCAGGCAGCATTCCCCGTCGCCTTCCGTGTATGTGTAACGTATGTACGTGGTGTTGTGCCCGTGCTCCATCCAGACTGTTTTGAGGAGGGCGCTGTCGCCCAGGCGGAATATCGTAGTGGGTATCCCATCTCGGATTTGGAACTCTTCGATATGGACGAAACCGCCAGGGTGTATTTTGCCGTCAGGGTACTCGTTCGCGCCAAGATAGTATGTGCGGCCATCTATCTCTGCTTCTTCGTCAATGTTCGCCAGGAGCAGAGTGCGCTCACCAGGAGGCTTGAGGGCGGCTACAAGATAGCCATGATATCGCCGCGTGTTCACCCCCGCTATGGTACTTGAAGCGTAGCCGCCGATGCCGTTGCCGACCAACCACTCTTTGTTGAGCGCCTGGTCCAAATCTATGCACGCTTCTCTTGGTATAGTTATCATGGTTATTGGGCACGGTAGCCGAAGGCTGATAGTACAGTTTGCGGTTCACGCATTCCCATCACGCTCGCTGATGAAGCTGTAGATAGCGGCATGCACCTTCTCGCAATCTGTGTCTACTGTTACTATGTGATAGCCTCTGTGGAGTGCGAGCATTCGCTTGTCTTTTGAGCCGATACGGGAGTATATGTGATGTGAGCTTACGCTCGGCACCACGTGGTCATGGCGGGCGTAGATAATCAGCGCGGGCGCTTTTATTTGTGGCAAGGCTGCGCGGACGGGGCCAAGGAAATCTATGAGAGAGGCGGTGGCATCGGATGGCGAGTATGGATAACCTATGTGGCGCGCCCTCGCATCGGGGTCTTCTATATCACGGAAGGGCTTGTTGAGGTAAGGGACATAGCCTTTCAACTGGTTCAGCATAAATCCCAGCCCCGATGGCAGGTAGATAGGGGCTGACATCGAGATGATGCCCGCCAGGTCATCGCCGCGCCGCGCCGCTGTGTAGAGGGTGAGAGCGCCGCCAAGCGACAGCCCTGCCAGGTAGACCCGTTTGCATTGCGCCAGCATAATGTCCAGCGCCTCATTCACCGAGGCGTGCCAGTCGTGCCAACTCTTGCCTTGCAGATCTTCGGGCGCTGTGCCGTGCCCTGCCAGCAGCACAGCTCCGGCTGTGATGCCTCTCTCTGCCAGGTAGCGGCCCAGGGATTGCATCTCGAAAGGGGTAGATGTAAAACCATGCACCAGCAAGCAACCTACGTCACCCGCTTTGTACAGGAAAGGCTCAGCGCCCGGCATGATGGGGTACCGGGTGTCAGGTGAAAGGGGTGTGGTGACGGGTGTGCCATGCTGCGGCGCTTGTGGGTATGGCGAAATCACTACGTTTCCTCTTTTTGCGGTGTGCTACCTATATGTGAGTATCACGTCATGCGTACCGCGTGAGGCGAAAAGATACAATATCTGTAATCCTTCACGTAGTACGGATGACGCAATACACGTCCAGTCCTGGTTCGGCTGTTTACCACCCCTGACGGGGTGTGGCAACACTGCTAGCGGCGGGCCTGCGGGTTGCACTGTGGGAAGAATGTGATGCTGTCTATCTTCGAGGTCTGCCCTCTGGTTGCGTTGTTGAATGGTCGGAAATAGGGCCTGTTGCCGGTGGGCACGCAAGGCTCGCCGGGGCCTCCGCACTCGTAGCCGCCGATCACTCCCTGTCTGGTTAACCTGTTAATGTAGTCGTAGAAGGCGCTTCCCGGCGGCACGTCCTCGTAGACTTGCTGGCCCGGATCATCGTTGAGGCCTCTCGCATTTGAGACTATCTTCGAGAGTTGGCCGCGTGTGGCGTTAGCGTTTGGCCTGAAGTAAGGCTTGTTCTGGGGTGCCACGCAAGGCTCGCCGGGGCCTCCGCACTCGTAGCCACCCATGAAGCCACGGCTGGTCAGCCTCTCTATATATACGTAGAAAGTGCTGTTGGAGGGCACGTCCTGGTAGGTTACGCCTGTGGGCGTATCATCGTAGCCTGCCGAGTTGGAGACTATCTTCGAGAGCTGGCCGCGGGTAACCTGGTTGCCAGGGCGGAAGTAGCCGTCGCCGTTGCTGTCGCAAGGCTCGCCGGGGCCTCCGCACTCGTAACCGTTGATTATTCCCCGGCACGCCAGGCATTCTACATATGAGTAAAAGGTTGAACCGGGTGGTACGTCGGTGAAGCTAATCGTGCAGACGGTTGCCTGCGCTGTTGAGGTGGCAACTGTCGTCGTAGTATTAGTAGTTGTAGGCACGGCCGTGATCGTTCTGGTGTTTGTTGCGATTGTTGTTCTGGTGGCTGTAGGCGCTATGCCCGTAGCTGTAGCTGTAGCTGTAGCTGTAGCTGTAGCTGTTATGGCGATTGTTCCAGTTGAGGTAGGTGCTACGCCTGTGGCTGTAGCAGTAGCAGTAGCGGTAGAGGCTACAGCGGTGTTAGTGGAAGTCGGAGGCAGGGATGTGCTTGTAGGCACGACCGTAGCCGTTGGCAGCGATGTCGAAGTGGAGGTGGAAGTTGGGACCGGAGTGCCCGCGGGCAGGCTCCAGGCGTTCAGGCGGGTACCTGAGAGCCAGTAGACAAAGCCGTTAGAGACCACCGCGCCAGAATACGAGCCGCCACTGGCCGCTCCGGGCAGGTCACGTATGTGGCTGCCATCGGTCTCGTTGAAGATCTTGAGGGTGCCGTCGTCATTTACGAAGATGAGGCCGTTAGCGATAGCCAGGTTGCCATAGCTGCTCACGCCTATATCGGGCCAGCGATCTTGCCCCGTGGCGGGGTCAACTGCGTAGAGCCGGGCGCCACCGCCCTCGATGAATAGTGTGCCGCCGTTGCCGAAGGTAGGGTCGTAGGCAGGCATCATCCCCACGTCGGTGCCAGTCGCCCGCTGCCATATAGGGCCGGAATTGATGTCGTTCAGCACATAAGTGTAGAAGGTGCCGTCTTTATGGTTGGCTGCGACCAATGTGCGACCTTGAGCATCGTGGAAGACTATGGGTGTAGTGCCGAAGTCAAGGTCGTTGTTCAAACCCCCTTCTTGATACGATTGCAGGATCTGCAACGTCAGAGGATTAAGAGAAATCATAGCGCGGTTATAGGGGCCGTTGTAGCCGTTGTAGTCCTCGCCTGTGACGACGACGAGTGTGTTGCTCTTTGGGTCCAGGGCGGGCGAGTTCCAGATACCTGCGCCTGCCTCTCCTGCTGGGACAAAATACTGGTTGGCTACCTGTTGGCCCGTAACCTCATTGATAGCGCGTACTTCGCCACGCACTGAGGGGTCATCACAACCGGAGGCTATACCAATGTACGACATGCCATTAGCCAGGAGCGGCGATACCCAGGGGAAGCCGCTTCGCCCAACATTCATATCATTGCGCCACAGTTGGGCGCCGGTGTTCGCGTTGAGGCCATAGTATGCCGAATCTCCACCCCCCACAGAAAGAACAGTGCCGGAGATGGCTGACGTAGAACCTATATGTATACCGCCACAGCCCGTCTCCGGCCCATGTCCTACGGTTGTACTCCAAAGCGGTGCGCCGCCGTTGACTGCATCGTAGGCGAAGAAATTGTTCCCTGATGTGCCATTATTACCGATATAGACCTTGCCCCCCGCTACACTTGGCGCGCCGGAGGGAATGGTGCCGCCTCCTATGTCTACCTGCCAGCGTTGTACCATCTGGGCTACGTTGCCGCTGTTCAAGAGCGTCTCATCAGGGTTGTAGTTCGTGCGGCTCACGTCGTGGCCGTACATCGGCCAGTCACCGGGGGCAGGAGTGGCGGGTGGCTGGCTTTGCGCACTCGGTTGGAGAGCCGCCTGGACGGTTGTGCCGCCGATGCTACTGCTATCACCCGCTGCAACCTGCCCAGGCAGCAGCGTAATAACCGCCAGCAGCCCTGACGTTAGGGCAATATTTGCGCTCGAAAGCCTGAACTTCATGGTGAGACCTCCTTGCTATTTATACGACTACTCTACCATGGGGTATAGTCGTAGCGCAACAGACTTACCTCCACAAGTATACCAGGATAATCAGGCCGGATGTAACCAGGCCGAGAATGTTAGCAGATTTTACCATAAAACACTGTGTAACGGCATACCCTGTAGAGGGCGTAACTGTTCAGAGATGGGGTGGAGCAATCTTGAAGGAGTAGCTGTGGAGGCGTACCCTTACGCACCCTTACGCACCCTCACCCCCAAACCCCCTCTCCCATGAAGGGAGAGGGGGCTTTATTGCTGGGGAGTATATCTCCCATGAAGGGAGAGGGGGCTTTGTGCATGCTGAAGTGCACAGGAGATACAGTTGTTCTCCCACAAGGGGAGAAGGGGGCTTTACTCCCTGGTGAGTGCACAAGGGACGCCCCTGTAACCCCGTCAGGGGCCATGTCCCTGCACCCTTACTCTGAACGCTTGTTGGAGGGCAGCCGGGCCAGTGTCTGGCGTGACTCCTACCTGCCGGGGTATTTGCTCTTGAGCTGGAAATCGCCCAACAGCGACAGAAGGACGTTGTAAGGGGGTTGGTTCTCGGAGTGGTACTCGAAGACAGCACGCTCGAAGTACTGCACAGTATATATTTTACCATCAAGGTCACTGCGCTCCTGGAACTCTTCGGAGATGGGATAGCCTTGCTGCGCCACTCCTCCATTTTGCTGCCAGTACTGCAAAAAGCTCCCTCCTACCCTCTTGCCTGTTTGGGGGAAGAGTATGCTTCCTTGCTCGCTTTGTTGAGCCGGCGCCCCTCCCTGGTACTTCTGCCTGTACCTCACTGTGCCTAGCTGAGAGAGGAGGACGTTGTAAGGGGGTTGGTTCTCAGGGTGGTACTCGAAGACAGCACGCTCGAAGTACTGCACAGTATATGTTTTACCATCAAGGTCTGACTTTTCTTGCATCAGGTCGGAGATAGGGTAGCCTTGCTGGGGCAGAGCGCCATGATTATTCCAGTAGTCCAAGAATATGCCGGTCACACTCTTGCCTGTTTGGGGGAAGAGCTTGCTTCCTGTGCCTGGCAAGGCAGGTGGCGCGCTCGTCGGCGCTGGCGTTGGTGCTGCACCGCCAGGCAAGCTCCAGGCGTTGAGGTAATTGCCGGAAAGCCAGTAGACAACGCCGTTAGAGATCGCCACGCCGCTGTTGCTTGCCCCTGAGCGCGCAGGGGTAATTGTGCGGAGGAGGCTGCCATTGCGCTCATCAAGCACTTTGAGTGCGCCTTCCTCGTTGATATAAATGACGCCATTGGCGACAGCCATATTATCCTGCCCGCCAACTCCCACATCAGGCCAGCGATCTTTGCCTGTGGCGGGGTCAACTGCGTAGAGCCTGTCTCCGCCACCCTGGATGAAGAGGGTGCCGCCATCCCCGAAGGAGGGGTCATAGGCGGGCATCATCCCTACTGTGACCCCTGTTTCGCGGGACCATATAGGCCCACCGTTGATGTTGTTGAGTACGTAGGCGTAGAAAACGCCGTCTTTGTGGTTCGCGCCGACGAGAATGCGCTTCTGGTTGTCACTGAAGACGATAGGTGTGGTGCCGAAGTCGGCGTCCTGGTTGAGGCTGCCTTGCTGGTGTGTCTGCTTTATCTCAAGGGTGCGGGAGTCGAGCGAAACTATGGCGCGATTATAAGGGCCGTTATAGCCCGCGAAGTCCTCGCCGGTAGCGACAAGGAGGGTGCCACCGTCGGGGCTGAGGGCGGGTGAGTTCCAGATGCCTCCGCCAGCCTTTCCGGCTGGGACAAAGTACTGGGTGGCCGACAAGCTGCCGCTTTGCAGGTCGAGAGCACGCACCTCACCGCGCACCGACGGGTTATCACAGCGCGAGGCCATACCTACGTAGGCTTTGCCATTCGCTATTAGGGGAGATGTCCAGGCGAAGCCGCTGCTGCCGACGTTCATGGCGCTACGCCAGAGGCGCGCTCCGGTGTTAGCGTTGAGACCGTAGTAGGCAGCATCGCCGCCGCCCACCACCAGCGTTGAGCCCGATATGGCCGAAGTAGAGCCGATGCCGACGTTGAAGCAGTCGCTCTTGTAGCCTACGTTGGCGGTCCAGGCTTGTGCGCCTGTGGCCGCGTCGAAGGCGAAGAAGTTATCTCCTGAGCTACGGCTGCTGCCGACGTACACCTTGCCACTAGCTACACTCGGCGCGCCGGAAGGTGGGGTGCCGTTGCTGCCGAGGTCGGGCGACTGCCAGCGCGAGACGAGCTGGCTCACATTGCCGGCGTTGATTGTCTTTTCGGCAGGGTTGTAGTTGGTGCGGCTCCAGTCATGCCCATACATCGGCCAATCTGCGCTGTTGGAGGAAGGGCCAACCTGGGCTGTTACACCCGCAGGGAGGGTTACTCGCCCGAATCCGGGCAGCGCTGCAAGGCTCAGCAAAGTGACGACGGATAGCAACACACTCTGTGGTAGTCGCGGTTTCATATAAGATCCTCTCTATGATGACCTGTCCGGTGGTCGGATCTGCTCGAACGACATGGTGACTTACATAGTTCATTCCACTTCAAAACGGGTAAATGGCACGCTCTACATGGAGTGACATGTTAGCCATATAAAGCGAAGAGGAAAGCAACGCTACGCCCAGCAGGTGCCATGCCATCGGATTAACTTCAGGGCGCGCCCATGAGGCGGGCAAGCTCGCCTGAGGCACGCAAGCGTTCTATAGTAGCATCTACGCGGGCGGATAGTCCGGTGGCGCGAACGGGCATGGCGATAACATAAGGCTCATCTGTGAGAGGCGGTGAGATAATAGATAGAGAGCCGGAGTGGGTGCCCAGAAAGAGTTGGGCAGATAAATTGTCGGTGACAGCAGCATCTACTTCGCCCTTGAGGAGGGCGGAGAGGGCTTCTTCCGCCGACCGGTAGGTAGAGCTAAGCTGCACGCCCGCGATGCGAGAGCTTTCATGTCGCGCTTCCGTGTCGGCAGCGGAGCCAAGCTCTACACCTACTTTCTTGCCGCTCAGGTTAGCCAGAGAGGTGATGCGGGTGTCGCCGGCGCGTACAACTAGCACCTGCCCTGCCTGGTAGTAAGGGACTGAATACCTGACATCAGCCTGGCGCTCGTAGATGAAAGGCAAAGCCGATACGAGGATGTCTACTTTGTCTGCGGTGAGTGCATCGTATAGGGTATCGAGGGCGTAGGTGTGAAACTCAACTGTCACGCCGAGGTCCTTAGCGACCGCGCTTGCCAGATTAGCATCATAGCCTGTCACTTTACCACCTTTTAGCTCGTCGAATGGAGGATAGGTAGGGTCCATCCCCACTCGCAGCACGCCGCTGCTTTGTACTTGCTGTAAGTAGCGGTCAGGGGCTTGCTGCTGCCCAGCCCACACCAGCAGTGATATGAGGGCAAGGACAGCTATTATAAGCAGGTCTGTTGATATGCGACGCATCTATAGAGTTAGGAGTCGCGAATTACGAGCTACACGATGTGAAATGAGGGTCACGAGCACGCGATACAATTCAGGCACCCTACTTCCCACCTCTCGCATATTTCTGTACCTCCAGGTAGACAGCTTTAGGGATGAAGTCGGGGGTGATGAAGCTGTAGTTGTCGAAGTAGGTGTACTGGGTTCTGGGGAAGCGGGAGGCCCAGAGGCAAACGGCTTGTACCCAGGGCCAATCCTGGGCGGCTTTCTGGTAGGCACGCACAGTATATTCGACGCGCTGGTAGGGCTTGACGGCATACGACCACCTTGGGCTGTCGTTCCAGCCACCTTCGGTTATATAGATAGGCTTGCTGCCGTCGCCCCGCCGTTGCATCACCTTGTGGACCTCTTCGGTGCGCGCAAAGTTGAGCTTGGCGGGGCCTGATGGGTCGTCTGGTGGGGCAAGGAGGCCGTAGGCATGTACAGCCACAGCATCGAAGTAGGGGGCGGCTCCCGCGCTGTAAAGTTTATCGAGATAGACGAGGTCGTTGAGGGCTGTTGTGCTGCCTTCGCCCTCCAGGTTAGGGGCAAGGCCCGCGAGGATCACGATAGCTGTGGGGTCGGCGCGCTTGGCGCTGGTGTATGCGACTTTCAGCAGGTCGGTGTATGCCTGTGGGTCGGGTGTACGCTGGCCCCACTCGGCGGTGGTGTTCGGCTCGTTCCAGATGATATAGCGGGAGATGCGCCCCTTGAAGTGCTGCACAAAGGCGTAGACGAAGTTGCCGTAATCGCTGTACCGTTGGCGATCAAGGTAGCGCCAGGTCGTGCCGGAGGGCCTTGCCCAGTCAGGAACTCCATCCAGGCGCGCCAACAGGGTAATGCCGGCGGCTTGCGCGGCATCAGCTACTTCATCGGCGTGGGTCCAGTCGAAGCGGTCAGGGTCGGAGGGCTGGATGTAGGCCCAGGGAAAGAACTCGGTTGCCCAGGTCGCACCCATCTCTCGAAGCATTCTGAACTCTTGCTTGATCTTCGCCGGGTCGGGTTCGTCAGTCAGGCGTGTATGGAGGCCAATCTTCAAGTTGATAGGAACAAATGCGCCAGGAGTGGCCGAAGGGCTCGGTTCAGCTAGCGGGGCGACCACGGGATACCTGGGCAGAAAGCCTGCGGCCAGGAGTAACGCGGAGGCGAGGAGGATAAAGAAGGCGAAGGCGTGGCGTTGTGAACCACCCCTTCGCCCAAGCTCTCTGTATACCATCATCGAGGTTCAGCTCGGGCAAAGCAGCTAATACGCTCTGGCGAAGATCCAGTGTTTGTCACTCACGGCGCCGCAGAGCACGCACGGCCCGCTATCGCCCGGCTGGTCAAGGGGCATGCAGCGGTTGGTGGCTTTGGTCTCTGCCTTGATACGCTCCTCGCAGACAGGATCGCCGCACCAGAAGACGTCAACAAACTGGCGCTGCTCAATGCTGGCCTTGAGCGCGTCGTATGTTGTGGCATGCAGCGTATTGGCCTGCCGGAAGTCAAGAGCGCGGTCAAATAGCGCTTTCTGTATTTCCTCAAGTAATTCAGGCACGCGCTGAGAAAGCTCGTCCATCGAGACCGATGCTTTGGCGCGGTTATCGCGGCGGGCGAGCACCACGCTGTTGTTCTCCACGTCGCGTGGGCCTAGCTCGATGCGGAGAGGCACACCTTTTAGCTCCCACTCGTTGAACTTCCACCCCGGGCTTTTCGCCTCAGTTGCGTCTACCTTGATACGGATTCCTGCTGCCTTGAGGGCAGCGCTTGCGCGGTTCACTGCGGCCATGACCTCGGCTTTCTGCTCGTCCTTGCGCCAGATAGGTACGATCACCACCTGGTAAGGCGCGACGTGGGGTGGCAGGATCAGCCCCTGCTGGTCGCCATGCACCATTATCACTGCGCCCACGATGCGCGTGGACATGCCCCAGGATGTGGTCCAGGCGTACTGGAGCGTGTTGTTCTCATCGAGGAAGGTGATATCGTAGGCGCGGGCGAAGTGGTCGCCCAGGTTATGCGACGTGCCCGCCTGGAGCGCCTTGCCGTCGCCCATCATCGCTTCGACCGTGTAGGTACGCAGCGCGCCGGGGAACTTCTGGCTTTCGCTCTTGAGTCCTGCGATTACCGGGATAGCAAGCTCATTCTCCAGGAAGGAGCGGTAAACTTCCAGCATTTGCAAGGTACGCTCCTCGCCTTCATCGAGAGTGGCATGCGCCGTATGGCCTTCCTGCCACCAGAACTCGGTGGTACGCAGAAAGAGGCGTGGACGCTTCTCCCAGCGCATGACATTAGCCCACTGGTTGATCAGCACTGGCAGGTCGCGGTACGACTGGATCCATCGGGCGTAGATCGGCCCTATGATTGCCTCGGAAGTAGGGCGAATAGCAAGTGGTTCGGCAAGCTCTTCGTCGCCCCCGATGGTGACCCAGGCCACCTCAGGCGCGAAGCCTTCAACATGCTCGGCCTCTTTGAGGAGAAAGCTCTTAGGTATAAGCAGAGGAAAGGCAGCGTTTACCACATCGGTTTCCTTGAAACGGCGGTCCAGCTCATCGCGCGCGTTTTCCCAGATGGCGTAACCATAGGGGCGAACCGTCATACAGCCGCGCACAGGCGCATCCTCGGCTAACTCGGCGCGCATTACCACGTCGTTGTACCAGCCCGGAAAGTCGCTGACCTTATCCGCCAGCGATTGCCCAAAACCCTTCGCCTCCGCTTTCTCACCGGTAGCCATAGTCGTAAACCGCTCCTCCATTTATGTCGCGTTTATGTAAGCCTCAGAATGCACTGTTCTAAGCACTATAGCAAAGAAAAGAGGCGAGCGTCAATCGGGCGGGGGGAGGGATCGTAGAGTACGGCTTAGGAACTACTAGACTGTACCAACTCACAGCTTCTCGATCCCCAGTTTTTGAATGGCTGGATAGAGGTCTGCGAGGTCAGTGATAACTGCGTCGGCTTTGGCGCCTTCGCAGGCCACTTCTTCCCAGGGTTGCCCATGCAACTCGGCGGTGCTTCTGGCATGGGCCGCATACCAGATCGCTGAGAGGCCTGCTTGCTTTGCTGTGTGCACATCGTATTTGGCGTGGTCGCCGACATGAACAGCGTCTTCAGCTCTGCCGCCCAAGCGCGCCACTGCCCGTTGGAAGATTCTCGGGTCCGACTTGTAGAGGCCCTCCCTTGCGCTGGTAATTATCTCATTGAAGAAGGGGCGCAGCCCTAGCTTCTCAAGGGCAAGCTCGATGAATGGTGGGTAGCCAGCGCTCGAAACAACCCCCAGGCGACAACCCGCATCACGCAGCCTTTCCAATGGGACCATAGCGTTGGGCGTAATCTCCACTTCTGGAAGGCAGGCATACTCTAAATGCTCAACGGCGGAGACTATCGCCTGCGCCTGTAGCTCTATGCCTATCTCAGCTAATACCTGCGTAGCGCCTTCCACAGCGCTCAACTCGATGCCGCTCTCACGCACGCGCTGCCGAAGCTCTTGGAAGAGGCGCGAAGCCTCGTTCAACATCTTGGTCGTGGGTCGAGGAGATAAACCAACCACGGCCAGGTGCTGTAAGACAAGGGCAGGTAGGGTCCTGATCTCAAGGTCGAGCCAGCCGTCGCAAGTGGCAAGAGTGTTGTGGAAGTCGAATAGCACAATCTTCTTCATAAATCTCCTCTGCCCGTGACTGTCTCAAAGATTGTAAC
>JADEYI010000539.1_pt1 | contig 49582 bp, 46 predicted proteins | sample 8542331 | NCBI WGS metagenome assembly JADEYI01 (sample SAMN16510988, study PRJNA670497) | mine drainage metagenome | isolation source: biofilm near Copperflume 1 | place: Germany: Marsberg coppermine Kilianstollen | collected 2018-02 | reverse complement strand
CGTCGGCTGTTCGATGGTCAGGCTTGGCTTCCGGTTCCCACCTGAACAGTTACCCGCTCCTTATGCCGAGTACCTCGAAGGAGTGTTGTCCCAGGCGCTCCAACTCCCGGTTAGCACGGTGGACAACACCCCGCTGACGACCAGGCTGACTACCGCGGTGGTCATCCCCTCGGCCGGGAATGTCCTGATGGGGACGAGCGTCGTCCTTGACGCCAAAGTCTCAGACAACATCGCGATCAGAAACGTGCAGTTCGTATTGACCGGTGGCAGGTACAACAAGTCGGTGATCGGCAGGGCCACGGCTACCCTCGCCGGCTTCATCCTCGTCTGGAACTCCAAGAGCGTCTCCAACGGCACCTATACATTGCAGAGCCGGGCCACCGACGAAACGGGTAACACCAGGTACAGCAGGGGGCACAGCGTCACGATCAGGAACTAATCCAGGTGGCGGATCGGTCTGACGCCTGGAGGCATCCCCCGCCAAAAGCCTCCGGTCGGACGGTCCGCCCGAGGAGGAGAACCGAGGCCGTTCCTCGCCCGGGCCGCCTGCGAGCTGTCAGGCGAGCGCTCCCGCCATCTCCTCAAGAGCCTTCGTGGCCGCGGCGGTCAGGGCGGTCACGGTGGGGCCGGCGCATAGGACCGAGCGGGACACACTCGCCAGCACCATTCCGGGCGGGCACCCGGCGAACAGCGCAGCTACTTCGTGAGCCGTAGCGCCCTGTGCACCGACCCCCGGGGCCAAGATCGTGCCGCCCAGTTCGGCGAGGCGGAACTGCGACGGCTGCAGGGTGGCGCCGACGACGGCCCCCACGGTGCCGGCAGGAAGAGCACCGCCGTGATTGAGCGCGGCGATCTCGTGGAGCACCATGTCCTCGACCGACGGCCCACTTCCGGAGGCGGTCACGGCCTGTTGCAGTGCCCGACCCTCGGGGTTGGAGCTCCGGGCCACGACCATGACCCCCCGACCGTGGGCCCCGGCCAGGTCGAACATCGGTTGCAGGGCGCCCAGTCCCAGGTACGGCACCGCCGTGACCGCATCCGCACAGAACGGGCTCCGCGGGTCCAACCACGCCGATGCGTACGCCTCCATGGTGGTGTCGATGTCAGCCCGCTTGGCATCGGCGATGACGATGAGGCCGGCCGCCCGGGCCGACTCCAGCACGGACTCGAGGGCCGCCATTCCGGCCGACCCGCACCGCTCGAAGAAGGCCACCTGGGGCTTGACCACGGGGACGACGCCGGCGAACGCCTCCACGCACCGCATCCCGAACGAGCGGACCCCCCGCGCATCGTCGGTCAGCCCCCACTGCTCGAGCAGCGCCGCGGAAGGATCGATGCCGGCACACAACGGCCCCGATCCGGCCACCGCCGCGGCCACCCGGGCGCTGAATCCTCCGCCGGTCCCGAAGTCATCCATGAGCGGCTCCCGTCAGTTCACCCATGGTGCGCACCCCGTGGCGGGAACACCAGGCCTCCAGCTCGCGGAGGATCCGGATCGGTGCCCGCGGGTCGCGGAAGGTCGCCGTACCCACCTGAACGGCTTGCGCCCCGGCCATCATGAGCTCCACGGCGTCCACGCCGCGCATCACCCCCCCGACGCCGATGATGGCAGCGTCCGGATGGGCGGCCCGGACGTCGAACACGGCGCGGACGGCGACGGGGTGGATGGCCGGCCCGGACAGCCCTCCCCCGGCCGGGCCGGACCCGAGCGCGGGTCGCCGCCTTTCGACGTCGATGGCCATCCCCAGCACGGTGTTGACCAGGGTCACCCCCTCGGCGCCGGCGCCGAGGGCGGCCCCGGCGATCTCGGCGAGGTCGGCCACTGTCGGGCTCAATTTGGCCCATCGCGGCAGGCCGGGACATCGCTCGCCGACCGCGGCCATCACCTCGGCGGTGGCGGACGGCGAATGGGCGAACATCCGACGGCGGTCGTCGATATTGGGACAGCTCACATTGACCTCGAGGGCCAGCAACCCGGGGACCTCCGCCACCAAGGCGGCGGCCCGTGCGAAATCCTCGACCCGCTGGCCCCAGATGCTGACCACGATCCGTGCGCCGGCGGCGTTGAGCCGGGGCAGGTCCTCGTCGATCCACGCCTTGAGCCCGGGTCCCTGCAGCCCCACACTGTTGAGCATGCCCGACGCCGTCTGGTGGACGCGGGGCGCGGCGTTGCCGGCCCACGGCTCGACGGAGAGGGACTTGACCACCACCGCCCCCAACTCATCCAGCGGGAAGTAGGCCAGGAGCTCATCGGCGTGCCCGGCCGTGCCCGATGCGGTCATCACCGGATTGGGCAACTCGATCGACCCGACCGGCGCCGTGAGGTCGACATCCCCGGCCGACACTGCCCGCCAGGCGCGGCGTACCCGTTCGACGGCCCCACTGTCGGACGATGCCGCGGTCACCGGCTCACCGCCGTCGGTGCTCCCGTCGATCCTTGGTGGTACTCCTGCAGCGATCGGACCGCCAGCGGGTGGCGGGCCCAATCGGCCATGCCCGCAGCCGCAGCCTTGGCAGCCGCCACCGTGGTCAGGCACGGCACCTGATGGGCCAGGGCGGTGGCCCGGATATGGAGCCCGTCGGCGCGGGGGCCCCGTCCCCGCGGCGTGTTGACCACCAGTTGCACCTTCCCCCCGGCGATGAGATCGACGGCGTCGACCACTCCTGGCTGTGAATCGCCCACCTTCGCCACCACCGTGGACACGTCGATGCCCTCGGCCTCCAACATGGCCGCGGTTCCCGAGGTGGCGGCAAACTCGAAGCCCAAGGAGGCGAACTGGCGTGCGGCATCCAGTCCGGTCGCCTTGTCCCGGTCGGCCAACGACAGGAACACCGTCCCGCTGGCGGGCAGGCGGTTTCCCGCCGCGATCTGGCTCTTGGCGAAGGCCAGACCGAAGGTGGCGTCGATGCCCATGACCTCGCCGGTCGATCGCATCTCCGGTCCCAGGAGGGTGTCCACCCCGGGGAACCGGTTGAACGGGAGCACCGCTTCCTTGACGGAGACATGGCCGGTGACCGGCTCGCACAGCAGTCCCTCCTCCCGCAATTGGGCGAGGGTGGCGCCGACCATCACCCGGGCAGCCACCATGGCCACCGGTACTCCCGTGGCCTTGGCCACAAAGGGAACAGTCCGACTGGCCCGCGGATTGGCTTCCAAGACGTAGGCGTGGTCGTCCTTCACGGCGAACTGCACGTTGATCAGCCCGCAGACCTCCAGGGCCTCGGCGATGATCCGGACGTAGCGCTCGAGATCGGCGATCACCGACGACGAAAGGGTCTGCGGAGGGAGGGCGCAGGCCGAGTCCCCGGAGTGGACACCGGCCTCCTCCACGTGTTCCATGACTCCGCAGACGACCACGTCGCCGGTGGTATCGCGCACGGCGTCCACATCCACTTCCACCGCGTCCTCGAGGAAGCGGTCCACCAGCACCGGTCGATCGGCGGTCACACCTCCCTCCCGGCCGAGCGAACCGCCGACGCCGGACATGGCCTCGACGGCGGCGGACAGCCGCTCGTCGTCGTAGACGATCTCCATGGCCCGGCCGCCGAGGACGTAGGACGGGCGTACCAGCACCGGATAGCCGATCGACGACGCCACCGCCACGGCTTCGGCCGGCGTGGTGGCCGTGCCCCCGGGCGGCTGTGGAATCCCCAACCGTGAGCACAGCTCGTTCCAGCGCTCTCGGTCCTCGGCCAGATCGATGGACGAAGGAGCCGTGCCGAGCACCAGGTCGGCGGGGATGGTCGCCGCCAGTTTGAGAGGGGTCTGTCCGCCCAGGGAGACGATGACGCCGACCAGCCGGCCTCCTTCCACGGACGCCGCCCGTTCCGCATCGAGCACGCCGGCCACGTCCTCGGGGGTGAGCGGTTCGAAGTAGAGCCGGTCCGAGGTGTCGTAGTCGGTGGAGACGGTCTCGGGATTGCAGTTGACCATGACCGTCTCGTATCCGGCCGCTCGCAGGGCGAAGGAGGCGTGGACGCAGCAGTAGTCGAACTCGATGCCCTGGCCGATCCGATTCGGTCCCGATCCGAGGATGATCACCCTCGGACGGTCCGAAGTCCTCACTTCGTCCTCGTCCTCGGTGGTCGAGTAGTGGTACGGGGTGTGCGCCTCGAACTCCGCCCCGCAGGTGTCCACCGTCTTGAACGTCACATCCACACCGAGTGCGGTGCGGGCCGCCCGGATATCAGCGGCCGTGACGGGATCGCCGAACAGGTAGGCCAGCTGGGGGTCCGAGAAGCCCAGCCGCCGGAGCCGCCGCCATCCCCGCCGGTCCACATCGGCCACGGTGACGCCCAGAGTCACCTGGAGGTCGAGGGCCATGCGGGCATCGGTCACTTCGGCCATGGCGGAGAGGAACCAGGGATCGATGCCGGTGCGGGAGGCCAGCTCGTCGACGGAGACGCCGCGGCGGAGCAGGGTCTCGAGCTGGAACACGCGCTCGGGGGTGGCGGTGGCCACACTCAGTGTGAGCTGGTCCGTGGACAAGGGGTCGAGCGCGGTCTCCGCCGGATCGGCGTTGAGGCCGCCGCGGCCCTGCTCCAGCGATCGGATGGCCTTCTGCAGGGATTCCGGGAACGTCCGGCCGATGCCCATCACCTCCCCCACCGATTGCATGCGGGTACCCAGCTCATCGGTGGCGCCGGGCAGCTTCTCGAATGCCCAGCGGGGAATCTTGGTCACCACATAGTCGATGGTGGGCTCGAAGGACGCCGGGGTCACGCCGGTGATGTCGTTGGTGATCTCATCCAACCGATAGCCCACGGCCAGCCGGGCGGCGATCTTGGCAATGGGAAAGCCGGTCGCCTTGGAGGCCAGTGCCGACGATCGGGACACCCGCGGGTTCATCTCGATGACCACCTGGCGCCCGTCGGACGGGTCGACGGCGAATTGCACGTTCGACCCCCCGGTCTCCACACCGACCCGACGGATGCAGGCGAAGGCCGCATCCCTCATGGCCTGGTACTCGACATCAGTCAGCGTCTGGGCGGGAGCCACCGTAATCGAGTCACCGGTGTGCACGCCCATCGGGTCGAAGTTCTCGATGGAGCAGATGACCACGCAGTTGTCGGCGTTGTCCCGCATCACCTCCAGCTCGAACTCCTTCTGCCCGGCGATCGACTGCTCGATGAGCACCTCGCTGATCGGCGAGGCGTCCAGGCCCTCGGCGGCCAAGCGGGTCAGCTGCTCACGGGTGGCGGCAATGCCGGTGCCGGCGCCCCCCAGGATGTAGCTCGGTCGAACCATGATGGGGAAGCCGATCGATTCGCCGATGGCCAGAGCCTCATCCAGCGAATGGGCGAATCCCGACGCCGGTACGGCCAGCCCGATCTCTTCCATGGCGGCCTTGAAGCGCTCACGGTCCTCGGCGGTGGCGATAGCCTCGGCGTTGGCCCCGATGACCTCCACCCCGTGGGCGTCGAGCACGCCCCGGTCGACCAGGGCCATGGTGAGGTTGAGGGCGGTCTGCCCACCCAGGGTGGGCAGCAGGGCATCGGGCCGCTCGCGTTCGATGATGGCGGTGAGCACGTCCGGGTCGAGCGGCTCCACGTAGGTTCGGTCGGCCATCGACGGGTCGGTCATGATGGTCGCCGGGTTGGAGTTGGCCAACACGACCCGGAACTTCTCCTCGGCGAGCACGCGGCAGGCCTGGGTGCCGGAGTAGTCGAACTCGCAGGCCTGCCCGATGACAATGGGGCCGGACCCGATGACCAGGATCGACTCGATGTCGCTCCGTCTGGGCATCAGCTCGCCTTCCCGTTCGACCCGTTCGACCCGACCCGGCCCGGGGAGGCGCCCATGGCGTCCATCAGGCGCCGGAACTCTTCGAACAGGTACCGGGCGTCGTGCGGACCGGGGCCGGCCTCGGGGTGATACTGGACGCTGAACGCCGGGGTCCCCCGACTTCGCATTCCCTCGATGACGCCGTCGTTGAGATTGACGTGGGTGATCTCCGCTGCGGCCAGTGAGCCCTCGGCTACTGCATAATTATGGTTCTGCGACGTGATCTCGACCTGGCCGGTGGACAGCCGCCGCACCGGATGGTTGCCTCCGTGGTGCCCAAACGGGAGCTTGTAGGTGGTCGCCCCGAGAGCGGTGGCCAGGAGTTGATGGCCGAGGCAGATCCCGAACACCGGCACGGTGCCGTCCTCGGCCAACGTGCGGATCTCGCCGACGATGCCGGGCAGGGCGGCGGGGTCCCCTGGCCCGTTGGACAGGAAGATGCCATCGGGCTCCATCCCGAGGACCTCGTCGGCCGGGGTCGAGGCCGGCACCACCGTGAGCGTGGCCAGCTCGCCCAACTGGCGGAGCATGGCCTCTTTGATGCCGAAGTCGTAGGCCACCACCCGCCACGGCCCACTCCCCCGGGAGTAGGCCGTGGCGGTGGTCACCGCCGACACCAGATCCTGGCCATCCGTGGCCCTGGCGCCGGCCGCGGCCGCCCTCAGCTCCGGGCCGGCCGCCGTTCCGAAGGCACAGGGCATGGCGCCGACCTCGCGCAGGTGCCGGGTCAGGCGGCGGGTGTCGATGCCGGCGATCCCCGGTACCGAGTAGTGGACCAGGAACTCCTCGAGCGACCCCGTCGATCGCCAGCTGCTGGGCCGATCGGTGAGGTCCCGGACGATGAGCCCGCGGCAGTGGGGCCTGGCTGCCTCGTCATCGGTGGGGTTGACCCCGTAGTTGCCGATGTGGGGAGCGGTGAAGGCGATGACCTGCCCGGCATAGGAGGGGTCGGTGATCACCTCCTGGTAGCCGGAGAGAACGGTGTTGAAGACCGCTTCGCCGGTGGCGATCCCGTCGTCCGGAACCGCTCCGACGGCCTCGCCTTCGAAGCTGGTCCCGTCGGCCAGGACCAGGAGGGCCTGGTCCCGCGGGGCATCCCCTCTTCGCCTCGTCACCGTTGGGCCTCGGCGTCAATGACCACCGGCTCCCCGCGGAATACCGTGTGGCGGACCCGGCCGGTCAGTTTCCGCCCGTCGTAGGGGCTGTTGCGGCTCCGGCTGGCCAGCATCGAGGCCTCCACCGTCCAGGTGGCGGTGGGATCGATCACGCAGATGTTGCCGGCGGCGCCCGGGACGATGGCTCCACCCTGATCGCCGCCGTGCACGGGATCGAGGCCGCAGATCGAGGCGGGTTGCCAGCTCAGCAGGGCCAGGATCCGTGCCACGGGCAGGTCGAGCTCGCTGATGGCCAGCGACAGCGCCGTCTGCAGGCCCAGCATGCCGGGCGGGGCCTGGTCGAACGGCAGGTCCTTGAGCTCGGGGGCGTGCGGGGCGTGGTCGGTGGCGATCGCATCGATGGTCCCGTCGGCCAGGCCGGCCTTGAGCGCGTCGACGTCGGCCTGGGGCCGCAACGGGGGGTTGACCTTGAACACGGGGTCGTAGTCCGCCGTGCGACCGTCTGTGAGTGAGAAGTGGTGGGGCGCAGCTTCGGCCGTGACCGCCAGGCCCTCCGACTTGGCCCGTCGCACGAGATCGACCGACCCCGTCGTCGAGAGGTGGAGGAAGTGCATGCGGGCGCCCAGGGCCCGTACGAGGGCGATGTCCCGGGCCACCATGACCTCCTCGGCGGCGGCGGGCATGCCGGGGATCCCCAGCCGGCTCGACCAGGCGCCTTCGTGCATGGCCCCGTCGCCGGCCAACGTTCTGTCCTCGCAGTGTTGGGCCAGAGTCACGCCCAGGCCGGTGGCATAGTCGAGCGCCCGCCGCATCAGCCCGGCGGACTGCACGCCGGCACCGTCGTCGGTGAAGAGCCGGACCCCCAGGGCGGCCAGCTCGGACATGGGCGCCAGTCGCTCCCCGGCGCGGCCGACGGTGATGGCCCCGGCCACCGCCACGTGGGCGGAGGCCCCGACAGCCAGCTCCTGCACGTTGCGGACGGCCTCCGCCGAGTCGAGGGCCGGTTCGGTATTGGGCATGGCCACGACCGCCGTGAACCCACCCAAGGACGCAGCCCGGGTGCCGGTCTCGATGGTCTCCGATTCCTCCCGGCCCGGCTCGCGGAGGTGGGTGTGCAGGTCGACCAGCCCCGGGGCGACGACGCAACCGTCGGCCTCGAGGACCACGGCCCCCCGCGGGCGGGCGATCCGGCTCTCGACGGCGGCGACCCGGCCCTCGGCGATGAGCACGTCCGCCCGGCGTTCGCCGCTCTGATCGACCACGGTCCCGCCCCGGATGACCAGCGTGGGTCCGGCGCCCGTAACGGACTCGCCCCGGTCACCCACGGTGTGCCCCACCCAGCGTGCCCTGCCCGAGGAGCAGGAACAGGACGGCCATGCGGACGGCCACGCCGTTGCTCACCTGATCGGTGATCAGGGCGGCCGGGAGCTCGGCCACCTCCGAGGCGATCTCCACCCCCCGGACGATGGGCCCGGGGTGGAGGATGAACGCTCCCGGCTGCAGCATCGTGGCCCGGCGCGCCGTGAGGCCGTAGTCGGCGGTGTACTCGCGAAGGGTGGGAACGAACTCGCCGCTCCCCCGTTCCGACTGCACCCGGAGCAGCGACACCACATCCGCCTTGGGCAGCACATCGTCGAGATGCTGGGTGACCGAGGTGACCGGCCATCCCTCCAGGGACGGGGGCAGGAGCGTCGTCGGCGCCACCAGGGTGACCTCGGCCCCCAGGGCGGTATAGGCGGTGATCTGTGATCTGGCGACCCGGCTGTGCCGGATGTCGCCGACGATGACCACCTGCATCCCCTCGAAACGGGCCAACCCGCTGTCCCCTCCGCCGAATGCCTGCCGCACGGTGTAGAGGTCCAACAGCGCCTGTGTGGGGTGCTGGTGCCAGCCATCGCCGGCATTGATCACCGAGCAGTGGTCCAGCCACCCGGCCGCTCGTGCCGGCACACCCGACGAGGCATGGCGGATGATCACGCCGTCGATACCGATGGCCTCGATGGTCTCGATGGTGTCCCGGAGCGACTCGCCCTTCTTTACCGAGGAGGACCCGGGGGCGAACGAGAGCACGTCGGCGGACATCCGCTTGGCGGCCGTCTCGAAGGACATGCGGGTCCGGGTGGAGTCCTCGAAGAACAGCGTGGCCACCGTCCGGCCGCGCAGTGTGGGCACCTTGGGATTGGCCCGCCGGCCGACCTCGACGAACGAGTCGGCCACCTCCAGCACCTCGACGATCTCCTCCGTTCCCAGATCGTCCATGCTGAGCAGGTGGGCGGGGAACGGGCTCACCGGTTGACCAGGTCCCCCAACGAAACCCCGTCATCGGAGACATCAACCATCTCGTCCCGACGGGTGGGCAGGTTCTTCCCCACGTAGTCGGGACGGATCGGGAGCTCTCGGTGACCCCGGTCGACCATCACCGCCAACTCGATGGCCTGGGCCCGTCCGTACTCACCCAGGGCGTTAAGCGCGGCCCGGACGGTCCGCCCGGTGAAGAGCACGTCATCGACCAGCACCACCGTCGTGCCGGTGAGGTCGAAGCTGATGTCGGTGGCCGCTTCGGGGAGCACGGGCCGCAGGCCGATGTCATCGCGATAGAAGGCCACATCCAGGGTGCCGACGGGGATGGCGGCCCCCTCCACCTCGGCCAGCGTCTCGGCCAGCCGCTGGGCGATGGCGACACCGCCGGTCTGCAATCCGATCAGCACAACATGCTGGAGGCCGCGGTTTCGCTCGGCGACCTCATGGGCCATTCGGGTGATGGCCCGGTGCACGTCGGCAGACGACATCACCTGGACACGGGGAACGAACACAGCACCCCGCGGACGGGTATGACTGCGTTCGCGTTCGGCCACTGTTCCTCCTGTCCGTTCGGGCCTCACGGGACCCGCTTCACGGTCAGGCACCAACTATACCCGGTCGACCCCGGACAGGTCGATGAGGGCGGGCGCTCATTCCACGAGCACGGCCTCATCGTCTTCGGGCCGGACCTCGGGCGCCATCGGTCGGCGTGGGAGCAGCAGCGCCGGAACGAGGGCCACCGCGGTGAGGCCCAACGCCCACCAGAAGGTGTTCCCGAAGGCCACCGAGAGAGGCTGTGCGTTGTGCGCCCGTTCGATCGGTGAGGCAGTGGACACGGCAGATAGGCCGCCCCCGCCGTGCACCTGGACGGAGATCTGGTGCTCGAGCACCACCGCCATCAGTGCCGTGCCCATCGATCCGCCCACCCGCGGCACGATGTTGATGGCGGTGGACGCCCTCGGCACACGATCGCGGGACAGCGTCTGGTAGGCGGCGGCCATGGCCGGCATCATCACGAATCCAAACCCGATGCCGCGGACGAACAGGGAGGCGGCCAGGAGGGTGTAGCCGGTGTGGGCCCCGAGTTGGGTGTACGCCACCGTGCCGAGGATGGCCACCAGCAGCCCGGCGGGAACGATGCGGCCGGCACCGTAGCGGTCCGTCAGCGTGCCGCTCAACGGCATCACCAGGGCCGCGCCGATGCCCTGGGGCGCCATCAACAAGCCGGCGCTCAGGGCACTCTCCCCCCGCACCACCTGGTAGTAGAGCGGCAGCAGCAGCATGCCCCCGAACAAGGCGGCGCCGAAGCAGAACGTGGTGGCGGAGGCGGCGGCGAAGTTCCGGTTCCGGAACAGGACCACCTCGATGAGCGGTGTGATCCGCGAGCGGAGGGCATGGAGCACGAACCCGACGATCAGGGCCGCCCCGACGGCCATCGGGAGGACCACGCTGGGGGTGGATCCCTGGCCGGCCTGGGACAACCCGTAGACCAACAGGGCCAGGCCCGGGGACAACAGGACGAGGCCCCTGACATCCAGGCGGGTTGAGGCATCGGTGCGCTCGTGGCCGGGCAGCATGCGGACGGCGAGCACCACGGCCACGATGCCGATGGGGATGTTCACGTAGAAGATCCAGCGCCACGAGACGGTGTCCACGATCAGTCCCCCCAACACTGGGCCGAGCACCGGTCCGAGCAGCATGGGCACGCCAAGCAGGCTCATCACCCGGCCCATGCGCTGCGGGCCCGCTGCCGTCGCCAGGATCGACTGGCCGATGGGCATGATCATCCCTCCGCCGATGCCCTGCAGGATGCGGAAGACGATGAGGCTCTGCACCGACCACGATGCGCCGCACAACGCCGAGCCGGCCAGAAACAGGACCAGGGAGACGATCCACATCCGCTTGGCCCCGAAGCGCTCCATGGCCCACCCGGTCAGCGGGATCACCATGGCCAGAGCCAGGAGCTACCCCGTGCTGACCCACTGGACGGTCGACAGCGGGGAGTGGAAGTCGCGCGCCAGTGTGGCGATGGCCACATTGACGATGGTCGTGTCCAGAATCGACATGATGGTGCCGAGGACGAGGACGACCACCAGGGCCAGTCGCCTGAGATGGGGATCGATCCCCGCCAGGCCGCGTGCGCTCGAGGCCCCGCCCGACGGCGGGGTGTGGCCCGATGGTGTGCCGACCCTCTCGCTCGTAGTCACGCGGCTCCTTGACGTCGTTGTCCGGCCTTGGCAACCGTGCCTGTCGGCCCCGGCCGCTTCCCCTGCTGGCGGGCACCCGGCAGGACCATTCGGCCGATGCGGCGGAGGCACGGTGGGACGACCGGCACTCCGGCGCCCGACGACCCGCCCTCAGGGTATTGGCTCGCCGGCCGGTCCGGACACACCCGCCCACCGGGACCGACCTGGCGCCAACCGCGCCGCCCGGCGCACTATCCCCGGATGTCGTCGGCCAGGGTTGCCAGCACTCCGTTCACGAAGCGGCCCGAGTCGTCTGTGGAGTAGGCCGAGGCCAGCTCCACCGCCTCGTTGAGGATGACGGCCGTCGGGACCTCGGGGCGCTCCAGGAGTTCGGCCACCGCCACCCGGAGCACGTTCCGGTCCACCACGGCCATGCGCTCGATGTCCCAGCCGATGGCGGCGGCGTCCACCATGGCGTCGATCTCCGCGCCCCGGGCCTCCACCGAGCGGACCAGCATGATGGTGTACGCATCCGGGGCCACCGGCAGCTCGTCCAGCACCTCGGCGGGGGTCGTCCCCTTCAGTTCGGCCTCATAGAGGAGGGTCAGCGCCCGTTCACGGGCTTGGTGGCGAGGGGCTGGATCCATAGTGGCTGGTCGATTCGGGGAAGGGTGCGGCCCGACGGCCGGGCTGGACCGGGCCCGGTGGGTCTGGCCGGGCGCCAACGGCGGCTCGAGCCTCGGGCGGGCCAGGACGGCTCATGACGAGCCGGTACCCAGCGGCGATCAGGCCCGGGTCAGGTACTCCCCCGACCGGGTGTCGACCTTGATCTTCTCGCCCGGGTTGACGAAGAGGGGGACCTGGAGCACCAGACCCGTCTCCAGGGTGGCGGGCTTGCGGGCACCGGACACCCGGTCGCCCTGCAGCCCGGGCTCGGTGTCGGCCACGGTGAGCTCGACGGCGGCCGGAAGGTCGACGCCGACGATCTCGGCCCCGAAGAACTGCAGGACGGCGTCGTCGCCTTCCTTCAGATAGTTGGCGGCGTCGCCCAGCAGTCCGGTCTCGACCTGCAGCTGCTCGTAGGAGGAGGTGTCCATGAACACGTACTCGGACCCGTCCCGGTAGAGGAACTGCATCTCACGCTTGTCGATGATGGCCTGATCCAGTTTCTCGTCGGCGCGGTAGGTCCGCTCGATCACCGCCCCGGTGCGCTGATTCTTGAGCTTGGTCCGGACGAAGGCACCGCCCTTGCCCGGCTTCACGTGCTGGAACTCGACCACGGCAAACAGCCCCTCGGGCAGATCCAGGGTCATGCCGTTGCGGAGATCGTTGGTGGAGACGGCCATCAGACAGCAACTTCCTTCGGGAACCGGGTGAGCGAGCGGCTGCCGTTCTGTGTCACCACCAGGGTGTCCTCGATGCGCACCCCACCCGTTTCGGGAAGATAGACGCCTGGTTCCACGGTGAGCACGGTGCCGGGAAGGAGAATAGCAGTAGCCCCCGGCCCGACCGACGGCCCCTCGTGGATGTCGAGTCCGACGCCGTGCCCGGTGCCGTGCTCGAACCGATCGGCCCAACCCGCGGCAGCGATGACGTCGCGGCAGGCCTCGTCCACCGAGCCCGCAGCCACTCCGGGCCTCACGGACAGCACGCCGACTCGCTGGGCCTCCTCCACCACGTCGAACACCGTCGCCAGATCACCGGACGGCGCGCCCCCGACGCAGAATGTGCGGGTCATGTCGGACCGGTAGCCGTCGAAGACGGCGCCGAAGTCCACGACCACCGGATCCCCGGGCTGGATGGGGCGACCGCCCGGACGGGCGTGAGGCTTGGCGGAGTTCTCCCCTGAGGCCACGATGGTCTCGAAGGCGCTCTCCTCCGCACCCCGTTCCCGCATGGCATGGTCGAGGGCGGCGGCGAATCGGGACTCGGTCAGCTCGCGGTCGGAGCGGCTTCCCGCACCCACCACCGCCAGCCGTGGCAGCACGGCGGCGAGTGCCTCGTCGGCAATCGCTGCCGCTCGCTCCATGCGCGCCACCTCACCGGCGTCCTTGACCATCCGGAGACCCTCCACCACCCCCCGTGTGGGCGCCAGCTGCGCGGCTGCGAACAGCTCACCCCACGAGCGCTGGGACGACCAGGTGACGTTGTCGGCCTCGAGCCCGACCGACTTGGCCTCCGACGACGCCGCCACCAGCGCCTGGCGCTGCGCCTGCACGCCCCCGATGCGGACCTCGATGGCCGAGCTGACGCCGGCGGCCTGCAACTGCTCGGACGACTGCGTCCGGTACCTTCCGTCGGTGGTCAACGTGGCGTGGTCGCGGGTCACGAGCAGCAGCCCGGCAGATCCGCTGAACCCGCTCAGCCAGCGGATGTTGGCCGAGGTGGTCACCAACAGCGCATCCACCGGCTCATCGTCGGGCCCGGCCGATTCGAACAGGTCCCTCAAACGGGTCAGACGGCCCGAGACGTCGATTGGCGCCAGCCGAGCGGTGGCCGACACCGTCATCCGACTCGTGGCGCCGTCAGGAGCTTGTCCACGGCCTCGACGGCCAGGTCGTACCCGATCCCTCCGAAGCCGGCAATGCACCCGTCGGATACCGGGGCGATCACCGAGGTGTGACGGAACGGCTCGCGGGCCGCCGGGTTGGACAGGTGCAGCTCCACCACCACTCCCTCGAAGGCGGCCAGGGCATCGTGGAGCGACCACGACGTATGGGAGAGCGCTCCGGCATTGACGATGATGGCCTCGGCGCGACCGCGGGCGGCGTGGACCGCCTCGACGAGACTCCCCTCGTGATTGGTCTGCACGTGCTCGAGCGCGTAGCCCCGATTCGAGGCGGCCGCCGTGGCCACGGCCACGTGGTCGGCCAGCGTGCCGGGGCCGTAGATCGCCGGTTCGCGCTCCCCCAACAGGTTCAGATTGGGCCCGGACAGCAACAGGATGAGACCCGGACTGCTCACGATCGGCTCCCGGCCTCGGACTCCTTCATCTCTGCAAGGGTAGCGACCACGTCGGCCGCGTCGATGCCATGGACGACCTCGACGCCGGCCGGGCCGTCCAGCACGAAGGTGAGGTCCTGGTGGGCCTTCTTGTCGCGGGCCATGAACGAGATCAGTCGTTCGGGGTCGGCTCCGGGGGGAAGGGCCGGCGACAGGTCGAAGGAACCGACGACCCGGCGATGGAGCTCCACCCGCTCCTCGTCGATGCGCCCGAGCTGCCGCGCCAGCTTGGCGGCGAAGACCAGGCCGACGGCGACGGCCTCTCCGTGCCGGAGGTCCCATCCCGCCCCTGGCTCCAACGCCGACGCCTCCAGGGCGTGGGCCAGCGTGTGCCCATAGTTGAGGAGCATCCGTCGGTCGCCCTCCCGTTCGTCCGAGGCCACCACCTCCGCCTTGATCGCCACGCACCGGGCGACCTGATCGACCAGCGGCAACTCGAGCAGGGAGCCGTCCGGTGCCTGGTTCGGCCCGCTACTCAGAAAGGCGTACTTGGCCATCTCGCCGCAACCGCTCGCCCACTCCCGCGGCGGGAGGGTGGCCAGCACCTCGGTGTCGCACAGCACGGCCTTGGGCTGCCAGAACGCACCAACCAGGTTCTTGCCCTCCGGGATGTTGACGCCGGTCTTGCCGCCGATGGCCGCGTCAACCTGCCCGAGCAACGTGGTGGCCACGTTGATGTAGGGGGTCCCTCGGTGGAACGACGCCGCCGCGAAGCCGGCCAGGTCGGTGACCACCCCTCCGCCCACGGCGATGACCACGTCCGACCGACTGAGCCCGGCCCGGGAGAAGCCACGGCAGAGGCTTTCGACCACCGAGAGGGACTTGGCGTCCTCGCCGTCGGGCACGGTCAGCCGCTCGAGCGGCAGGCCCGGGTCGACGGTGACGCCGATGCCGGGTTGGGTCACGACCACGGCGCGCCGGGCGCCCGGCACCGTCGAGGCCACCGCACCGGCCAGCAGGTGGCGAGCACCCTCACCGATCGAAACCTCGTAGCGGCGCTCCCCCAGCTCGACGGGAACGATCGTCATCCGATTCCCCCGGGCCCGATGCCGGCCTCCGCCAGCACCCGATCACCCAGCACCCGGTCGACCACCTGAGACGGCGAGAGGTCGTCGACGTCCACGGTGACGGCAGCCACCGACGCGTACAGCGGCCGTCGGACCTCGTCGAGACCGAGGAGCGCGGTGGCAGGGTCGCCATCCAGGAGCGGTCTCCCCGCTCCTGCTCCGACCCGACGGGCCAGGACCCGAGGATGGGCACGCAGCCACACCACCGTCCCCGACCGGACCAGGAGGTCCCGATTCGATTCCGACAGGACGACCCCGCCGGCGGCCGACACCACCACTGGGGCGGTCCCGGACAGGGCCGCGGCCAGTACCCGGGATTCCACGGCTCGGAACGCCGCCTCGCCGCGCTCAGCGAAGAGCTCGGGGACGGTCCGGCCGGTGTGGGCCGCCACCTGGGCATCGGAGTCCAGGTAGTCCCACCCGAGCCGCTCGGACAGCAGGCGGCCCACGGTGGTCTTGCCGGCGCCCATCATGCCCACCAGGATCAGCCGGTCAACCATCGATCGCCGACGCCGGCGGGGCCGCGGCGGACGGCGTCTGGCCCAGCGCCGCCAGGTATCCGAGGCGGTTGCGCCGGAACTCCTCGACCGAATCGCCACCGAATTTCCGGAGCGCCTCGGAGGCGAGGACCAGAGCCACCATGGTCTCGGCCACCACGCCCATGGCCGGCACGGCCGTCACATCGGTGCGCTCCTTGAAGGAGACGGTGGCTTCCTTGGAGACCACGTCCACGGTTCCGAGGGTGGGCCGATTGAGCGTGGCCAGCGGCTTCATGGAGGCACGCGCCACGATGGGCGAACCGGTGGAGATGCCGCCCTCCACACCACCGGCGTGATGGGTGTCCCTCACGTAGCCCCCGCCCAGGACTCCGGCGGCACCATCGCCCGATCCGTCGGCGCCGCCCTCCGCCACCCGGATGGCGTCGTGTGCCTCCGAGCCCCGTCGAGCGGCCAACTCGTTGCCGTCGCCGAGCTCCACCGCCTTGATGGCCTGGATGCTCATCAACGCCTGAGCCAGCAGAGCATCGAGACGACGGTCCCAGTGCACGTGGCTCCCGAGGCCCACCGGCACGCCGTAGGCAATGACCTCGGCCACACCGCCGAGCGAATCTCCGTCTTTGGCCGCCGCCTTCACCGCGGCGATCATCCGACCCTCCGCAACGGGATCACAGCAACGCACCGGCGAGTCGTCGGCCCTGAGGAGTTCCTCCACGGTGGGGAGCAGCCCGGCGTCGGCCCGCTCGGGACCGAGTTGGACGATGTGGCTGAGGACGTCGACCCCGATCTGGCCCAACAGCAACTTGGCCAAGATGCCGGCCGCCACCCTCGCCGCCGTCTCGCGGGCCGAGGCCCGTTCGAGCACGTCCCGGGCGTCGTCGAGCCCGTACTTGAGCATGCCGGGGAGGTCGGCGTGACCGGGCCGGGGCTGGGTGAGCACCTTCGATGGAAGGCCAGGGGCGGGTGACATCTCGGTCTCCCACTTGGGCCACTCGGTGTTGGCGATCTCGATGGCGATCGGAGAGCCGAGCGTCCGGCCGTGGCGGATACCGCCCACCAGGCTCACCTCATCGGCCTCGAACCGCATCCTGGGCCCGCGACCGAAGCCCAGCCGCCTACGGGCCAGGCCCCGCTGGACATCCTCAACGGTCACCAGCAGCCCGGCCGGCATGCCCTCCACGATGACCACCAGGGCGCGTCCATGGGATTCACCGGCGGTGAGGTAGCGCAGCATCGGATCAAATCTACTCGGGGCCGGCAGTGCGCCCCCCTGGGCACCCACTGGCGCGGCCGGCGTCAGGCACCCCGTCCGTCCCCGCCTCGGGTCTCGGCGACGCATCGCCGACGTGGCTCCCGTTCAAGTCCCCACGGGGAAGAGGCTGTGGGCGACATGGCCACCCCAGAAGAGGCCGATCACCGCTCCGGCGGCGAGCGACGGGGCGAATGGGATCCGGGTCTTGCGGCCGGATGCCGAGACCACCATCATCACGAGACCGAAGAGCATTCCCGCCACGAAGCCGGCCAGAAAAGCCACATAGGCGTGCAGCAGGCTCAAATACCCGACGGTGAGCCCGATGGCCCCCGCCAACCGCACATCGCCGAATCCCATGCCCCGCGGGATGAACCACCAGATGGCGAAGAAGAAGCCGAAGGCAACTGCGCCGGCAATGACCGACCCGGTGAGGCTGTGCCACCGGTGATCGACAGCCGCCGCCACCACCAGCAGCGGGACGATCAAGGCCATGGCCGAGTAGACGATCCGGCGCGGAACCAGTCGATGGGAGAGGTCGGTGACCGCGACGACCACCAGCATGGCGAGAAACACGCAAAACGGGGCGAGGATCAGATCTCGTCCGAAATGGGCGGCGGCCGCCCCCAGGAGCGCACTGGTGCACGCGGCTGCCACCAGGGTCCGGACCGGGGCGCGACCTGCCGGCACCAGGTTTCGCACCGTCCGGTCGGCTGCTTCGGCATCAGCGGCAGCCTCCTGTTCCGCCGGCGTCTGTGACTGACCCGTAGCGCCCCCCGTTCGATCGACCGCCGGAGCCAACCCGTCGTCCCCGGCACCCTGACCCTCGACCGCCTCCTGCCGCTGGGCCCGACGACGCTCGTCGTCGATCCGACTGCGTTCGGCGAGACGCTGGCCGATCGGGTCAAGGGCCCCGCCGATGAAGAGGCCGGCGACAGCTGTTCCGGCTACCAGCAGCGTGTCCACGCTCCGCAACGTACTGGACGGGCACCGCCCCGACGGGCATCGTTGTGCCCGTGGAGACACGCACCTTCGACCTGGCAGGCGCCGACGGGCCCATGTCGTGCTACGAGGCCATCCCCGATCGGAACGGCCCGCCGACCCGCGGGGCCGTCGTCGTCCTCCAGGAGGCCTTCGGTGTGAACGCCCACATCGAGGACGTGACGAGGCGATTGGCGGGCGCCGGCTACCACGCCGTGGCGCCCTACCTCTTCCACCGGACGGGATCGCCGACCATCGCCTACGACAACGTCGCGGCGGTCATACCCCACATGCAGGCGGTCACCGACAAGCGGGTCATCGCCGACGTCGAAGCGGTGGTCTCGCGGCTGCACGAGGCCCGCTGGTCAACCGGTCAGATCGGGGTCGTGGGCTTCTGCATGGGAGGACGCTCCAGCTTCCTCGTGGCCGGGACCATGGCCCTGGGTGCCGCGGTCGGCTTCTACGGCGGCGCCATCGTCACCGGCCGAAGCGCCAACATGGACTCGCTGCTGGGTCTGATCCCCGGGATGGCCACCCCGTGGCTCGGCCTCTTCGGGGATGCTGATCTCAGCATCCCCGAAGAGGACGTCGAGGTCCTACGGGAGCGGCTGTCCTCCGAGGCTCGGGTCGACACCACCGTCGTGCGCTATGCAGAGGCCGACCACGGGTTCCACTGTGACGTCCGTCCCTCCTACTCCGCCGAAGCCGCGGCCGACGCCTGGAGGCGGACCTTGAACTGGTTCGGCGGTCGTCTCGCCCAGCCCGAGCCCTGACCGCACCGCCCCGCCGTGATGAGGGCGTGGCGCCCGGGTGGGGGGGCGGCTAGAGAGCCGGCTCGTAGTACGGGTTGGTCCCGTCGGCGTGGTCGGTGACGTCCACGATGTTGGCGAGTTCGGGGATGGCCTCCCGGAGGATGACTTCGATGCCCTGGGACAGGGTGGCCTTGGCCATCCCGCATCCCTGGCAACCCCCACTGAGCCGCAGGTACACCGAGGCATCCTCGACGGCCACCAGATCGGCGCGACCGCCATGGGCGGCGATGCTCGGATTCACCTGCTCCTCGAGCACCGAGACGACCCGCTGGGCCAGCGGGTCCGACAGGTCCACTTCGGGGGCGGAGCCGAGGCCTCGCAAGGTGGGGGTCGGCGGGGTGTTGGGGTTGACGATCACCAGACCGCCCTCACCGGTTGCGTCGGTGACGAAATCCAAGGTCGCGCCCTGGAGGCGCTCGACGCTGGCCTGAGGGACCACGATGGGCAGCTCGTCGTCGTGCTGCACGACATCGCCACCGGTGGCGTCCGACAGCGCCTGGAAGTACATGTCGTAGGCGTAGGCCCCGTTGCTCTCGCCGCTGATCTCGAGCCAGAGGGCCAGCGTGTCCGACTCGGACTCGTTGGCCAGCACCTCGAGCACGGTTGCCCTGGCGCCGGGGGTGACGGTCAGCACCGGACGGATGTCCTCACGGTCTTCACTCATGCCTGTCATCATAAGGGCGTGCCGCCAACCCACAAGCACGTTCCCCCGGATACCCACGAGTGGGTGAGCTTCGACGACCCCGGCGAGGAGCGCACCTGGCTCTTCGACGTGACGTTTCTGACCAGTGCCTGGACCTGCATCTTCGGGCACGGGTGCCAGGGGGTCCTGACTGGGCCCTCTCCGGAGCTCGTCCAGGGATGCTGTTCCTACGGTGCCCATTTCACGGGCAAGAAGGACGCCCGCACCGTCGAGCGGGCGGCCAAGGACCTGACCCCGGACCTCTGGCAGTTCCACAAACAGGGGCAGAAGGGCGTGGTGAAGAAGCTGAGCGGCGGCGACCTCGGGACCCGGCTGGTCGACGACGCCTGCATCTTCCTCAATCGGCCGGGCTTTCCCGCCGGTGCGGGATGCGCACTTCACCTGGCTGCCCAGGCCCAAGGACGAAGCCACGTCGAGCTCAAGCCCGAGGTGTGCTGGCAACTTCCGCTACGGCGCGAGGACGAGACCTCGGCCGGTGGTCATGTGACGTCGGTCGTCCGGCAGTGGGATCGCCGCCATTGGGGTGAAGGCGGCGAGGATTTCGCGTGGTGGTGCACCGAGGATCCCGAAGCCTTCGTCGGTCACGAACCGGTGTACATGAGCATGCGGACCGAACTGGAGACCATGGCCGGCAAGAAGGTGTACCGAATGCTGGCGTCCTATCTGGACGAACGGACCTCCGCCAAGGCCCGGGTGACGCTGCTGCCCCACCCGACGGTGCGCCGCTGACGCAGTATCGTCAGTCGCGGAGAGGGTCGTCCTCGGCGAAGGAGGGATCCTTGGGGGCGGTTCCGAGGATCTCGTCATAGTCGTCCTCCGTGGCCAGGCACCACGAGGCGTGCTTGTCATCGGGCTCTGCCCCGCATTCGGGGCAACTCCGGTTGGCGGTCGCGACGGACCGCTTCAAACTCCGCGCTTCTTCGAAGCGGCGATGGCGTCCCTTCTTCACGGAAACAACTCCTTGCCCCACCAGGGGTGGCACGGCCCCCGTCTGTGGTGTTACCCGGGGTGACCACCGATCACCAATGGCCCCCAGTGTAGTGCGGGACACCTCATTCGTGGCACACCGCCTCCGCCGGTACCATCGGGCCATGCCCGATCAATTTGACCCCCAGGCCATGGTGGAGCGCTTCCGGGCCAGGGCCGATGCGGTGAAATCCCGAGGCCTCCCGCCCATCGAGGGGCCCGATCGCGAGCGGTTCAAGAAGCAGGCTCAGGCCGACTTCATGGACTTCGCCATGCTCGGCGACGCCGAGCCCAGCATCGAGGACGGGATCCTGACCCTCCGGGTCGATCTGCGGCCCGACCCTCCTCCGGGCGGCTGAGCCGGCGGGAGACCGAGGCTCATCCCTCGCTCATCCCCCGTAGCTCATCCGGGTGTCCTCCATGCGGAGGATGTCCGGGGCTTCACGCCCCGGCACCGACGGGGTGCTCTCGCCGGCATCGACGACCTCGCCGACGTACAGGACATGGCTGGCGCCACCCTCGGCCGTGCCGTCGCCCCAATCACAGGTTCGCCGCACCTCGCAGGACAGCCATGCGACCGCCGACGTGAGGCATGGGAGCCCTCCGGCCACCTCGCGCACGGACTCCCCCTGCAGCGAGATCGCCGCCCCATCGGCATCCACCACCACGGCGTCCACTGGTTTGACGAATCGGCGGACCACGGCCCGGTCCTGGCGGGACAGCACACTCACCGAGAAGCCGCCACCCGCTTCGATCAACTGACGGGTCACCGCCCCTCGCTCCACCGAGACCGCCACCAACTTGGGTGCGATGGCGATCTGCATCACCCAGTTGCAGGTCATGAGGTTGCGCCGATCACCGGCCCGGCTTCCGACCACGAACAGTCCGGTGGGGAGCGACCACAGCACGCGCCTTCTGAGCCGATCGTACGAGTCGGGATCGCGACCCGCAGGGATGGGCCCGACGGGCCCCGCCACATTCGGCATCCCTAGGCCGGCCCCGACCGCTGGGTGTGGCGGTGTGTGGACTCGGCCATCGCGGTGCAGGTCAATTCGCAAACGGGTCGCCACTACCGGCTGCCGGCCGGGTGGTGGAGGTGGACGGCGCATGCCCGGTGATCTGGGCGATGCGGTCGATGGCGGCAGTGAGCAACGGCATCAGTTTGGACCGTTCGGCGGCCGATCGATGCAGGAGCGAGGTGACCCCCGACGAGCCGGCGTAGCAGTCGTCACCGGCGGCGGCCGCGTCTTCATAGGCTCGGTTCAGGTCGTCGGTCAACTGCGGGTCGGGCGTCGGTAGGTTGCCGATGGCGGTCTGGGCGTCGTTGGTGAGCAGGGCACACACTGTCTTGATGGCGGCGGCTGGGTCGTGGCGGGAGAGGGCCAGGTCGATGTTGCGGCTCTCCACCCGGAGGGTGCCGATGGCCGCACCGCCCCCCGCGCCGGAGACCCAGGCCGAAACCCTGGCTGCGGGCGGTCCCGACAGGTCCTGGCCGGCGCATCCGGCTAGCGCCGATGCTCCGACCACGATGATCGCCAGGGTCAGCGCCGTCGCTCCCGTCCATCTGGCAAACGCCTCCGGCGTAGCACGAGCACTCAACGAGCACTCGCCCGTGCCGGCGCCGGAGCAGGCCTCGTCCCCTCCGCGTCCGGCAGGTCCAGGCCCACTACGCCGGGATGCCCGTCCGATCGGGTCGCCACGACGGATCCAGCTGGCGCAGGAACTGCACACAGCGCTCCTCCTCAGCGTGCTCGCCGATGGCACCGCACGAGGAGCGCAGGCCGTCGAGGCACCGCAGGAATCCCCGGTTGGACTCATGCTCCCAGGTGACCAGCCCCGAGCCCTTCCAACCCGCGGCCCGGAGGGCATCGAGCCCGCGGTGGTAACCCACCCGGAAGCATGCGTACGCCTCCACGTCATCTCGGGCCAGCGACCCGAGAGCGGCCCAGGCAGCCAGGGACCGCGGCTCCGATCGGACCACATCGGCCACCGCGTGCCGGCGTCGCTCACCGGGCTGGGCCAGGGCCGCCTCGAGCCCTGATCTGACGACCTCGGGTTCCTCGGGCAGAACCGTCTCGGGCAGTCCGGCGCTCAGGCGCACCGGAGACATCTCGGACGGAGTTGGTTCTGCGGGACTCATGGCTGTCAGTGTAGATAGCCCACGGCCATTCCCGGTTCGGCCTGGGATATGGTCGGCCATGGATAGTTCTGGTGAGATCCGACGCCGGCAAATGCGAGAGAACGTGTCCGGAGCGCGGAGAGAAGCCGGCCACATGGCGCGGGTGATCAGACGGCGGGTCCTGCACGATGTGAAGGCTGTGGCCAACACGTGGGCCCGGGCAACGACACGGGCACCGACGCCGGCTTCGGTGGTGTTCCTACGCGGCGGGGACAAGGAAGGTGGGGCGCCCTGGCCTGCGTTTCCTCCTCGGGGCTACCTCGGCCAGCTCGAGCCCGCCTTCCAGGCCCAACTGGCCAGCGAGCGGGCAAACGTGGAACTCGAGGACTGTTCCTTTTATCACACCGTCTCCCTGTCCAATGGTGACGTGGTCCAGGGCCCGTGGGACCTACGCGGGGCTGAGTCGGCGTACCTGGGCAACATCAACGTGGCCGGTGACCGGGTGTTGGAGCTCGGGCCGGCCAGTGGCGCCCTCACCTACTACATGGAGGATGAGGGCGCCGAGGTCGTGAGCTTTGACATCGGTTTCGATGTCTGCGCCGACATCTTGCCGAAGCCCGGAGTTGACGAGCGAGAGCAGCAGATGAGCTTCATGTGCATGGTGTCCCAGGTGCAGAACTCCTGGTGGTATTCGCACAAGGATCGTGGATCTCGTGCCAAGGTCGCCTACGGCAACATCTATGACATGCCGGGCGACCTGGGCACGTTCGACACCTCCGTATTCGGTGCCATCCTGCTGCATCTTCGCGACCCGTTTCTGGCATTGCAGCAGGCGGCAGCCCGTACCTCTCGGCGAATCGTGGTGACGGACGCCCTCCAGGACCCGACCCTCAATGGCGACGACAATCTTCTGCGGTTCGCTTCAGCGGGATTCGACAATCTGACCATCTGGTGGACCCTCACCCCGGGGACCATCCAGCGGATGCTGCGACATCTTGGGTTCGACCGCCTGACAACGACGTACTCGAACCATCTCCACTACCTGGCGCACGACATGACCAAAGAGCCTGTCGAGATGGCGATGTTCACCGTGGTCGGCGAGAGGTCCCCGTAGCCCGCTGACATCGGTCGGATCCCGTTCCGATCAGGCGAAGCTCACCAGGTGGTAGTCCTTCTTGCCCCGCCGCAGGACCACATAGCGGCCAGCCACCAGGTCGTGGGTGGCCACCGTGGAGGTCGCGTCGTCGACCCGTCGGTTGTTGACCGAGACACCACCCTGGCCGACCAGGGTCCGAGCCTGTCCCTTCGAGCGGGCCAGTCCGGTGTCGACCAGCAGGTCCACCAGAGAGAGCCCCTGGCCGTCCAGCCGGCTCCGGGGCACGTCGGTCGAGGGGGCATCGGCGAAGACGTCGAGCAGGGATCGCTCGTCGAGCCCCGACACCTCTTCGCTGAACAGTGCCGCGGCCGCGTGCTCGGCCCGTTCCGTCTCGGTTTCCCCATGGACGAGGGTGCACACGTGCCGGGCCAGCTCGCGTTGGGCCTCCCGCCGCTCGGGACGCCGGGCGGTGGCCTCGTCGAGGGCGAGGATGGCCTCTCGGGGCAGAAACGTGAAATAGCGGAGGTAGCTGCCGACCACCGCATCCTCGCTGCGCAAGAAGAACTGGAACAGCTGATACGCGCTGGTCCGTCCGGCGTCGAGCCAAACCGTGCCGGACTCCGACTTGCCGAACTTGGTCCCGTCGGCCTTCAACACCAAGGGAGTGGTCAGACCCCACACTTCCTGGTGGCGGACCTTCCGAACCAGGTCGATTCCCATGGTGATGTTGCCCCACTGGTCGCTTCCTCCCATCTGGAGCCGACAGCCGAACTCGTCGTACAGGTGGAGGAAGTCCAGTGCCTGCAGCAGCATGTAGGTGAACTCGGTGTACGAGATGCCCCGGTCGGCTCGCGACAGGCGCGACTTCACCGAGTCCTTGACCACCATCTGGTTGACGGTGAAGTGTTTGCCGACGTCGCGGAGGAAGTCGAACAGGCGCAGACCGGCGAGCCAGTCGGCGTTGTTGAGCAGCAGCGCCTGTGTCCCACCCCGGTCGCCACCGAAGTCGATGAACCGCTCCAGCTGGCCATGGATGCCCTTCAAGTTGGCCTGCAGCTCCTCCTCGGTGAGCAGCTGCCGTTCGTCGGACCTGCCGCCGGGGTCCCCGATGTATCCGGTGCCGCCTCCCGCCACCGCGATGGGACGATGGCCGGCCAGCTGCAGCCGTCGGAGATTGCACATCTGCAACAGGTGACCCACATGCAGGCTGTCGGCGGTCGGATCGAAGCCGCTGTAGGCGGTCAACCGGTCGGAGTCGAGGCGGTCCTCGAGGGCAGGGTCGGTGGTCTGATGAATGAGTCCGCGAAAGCGGAGGTCCTCGGCGAGCTGGGCCATGGCCTCAGCCTGCCACGTCATCGGGCCGGGGTCGTCCCTGCAACTCGGTGCCCGCCATCACCGAAGGAGCCGTGGAGCCGGTCCGACGGCTGCCGGCGAAGGGCCGAGGGCTACCATCGGTTCCCGTTCGCGCCCGGACCGACAGCGCGCCGAATGAGTTCGCCCACGACAGGAGCTCGATGCCCAACCCGTACCTGCATGGAAACTTCGCACCGGTCCACGATGAGCGCAGTGACGACCACGAGCTCCCGGTGACCGGGGTCATTCCTCCCGACCTGAACGGCCGTCTGCTGCGCAACGGGCCCAATCCCGCCGTCGCCCCCGTCGACGAGGACGACTACCACTGGTTCAGCGGCGACGGCATGATCCATTCGATCTCGCTGGCCGACGGCAAGGCCACCGGGTACCGCAACCGCTGGGTGAGGACCCGGGCCCTGGCCGCCAAGCTGGAGACCGCGGCGCCCAAAGGGCCGAGCGAACCGCTCGACGGACCGGCCAACACCCATGTCATCCGCCACGGGGGCACCACCCTGGCCCTGGTCGAGTCGGGATTCCCCCACGCGGTCTCCCCCGATCTGAGTCGGGCCCGTGTGCACGACTTCGACGGGGGCCTGGCCTCGCCCATGACGGCTCACCCCAAGGTGGACCCGGCCACCGGTGAATTGATCTTCTTCGGGAGCGATGTCTTCGGGCCCCCGTTCCTTCGCTACCACGTCGTCGACGCCGACGGGCGGCTGGTCCGCACCGAGGACATCGACATCCCCCGCGCCACCATGATCCATGACTTCGGGGTCACCTCCACCAGGGCTGTGTTCCTCGACTTACCGGTCGTCTTCGACCTCCAGCTCGCCAGCCAGGGTCGCACACTCCCCTACCGGTGGCTACCCGAGGCCGGGGCCAGAGTGGGCGTGATGCCCCGCTCCGGGGGGAACGCCGACCTCCACTGGATCGGCATCGACCCGGTCTACGCCTTTCACGTCCTCAATTGCTACGACGACGCCGACGCGGTGGTACTGGACGTCATCCGCTACGACCGGGCGTTCGACACCGGACCGGGGGAAGCCATCACCTCGGTCGTCCCCGCCCTCGCCCGGTGGACTGTCAACCTGGCCACCAACCGGGTCTCCGAGCAACAACTCGACGACACTGCGGTCGAGTTCCCGAGGATCGACCCCGCCGTGGCCGGCCTGCCCCACCGCTACGGGTACTGCACCCGCGTGGGGGACCGAGCCGACCAGCCGGCCCAGCATGGATTGGTGAAGTACGACCTCCACCGCGACGAGTCCACCCGCTACGAGCCCGGCGACGCCCGCGCCTCAGGAGAGCCCGTGTTCGTACGGGCCGCGGACGGCAGCGGCGAAGACGAGGGATGGGTCCTCACGATCGTCTACGACGCCACCAGGGATGCCAGCGATCTGGTCATCCTCGACGCCACCTCGTTCGCGGGCCCGCCGGTGGCCACCGTCCACCTCCCGGCCCGAGTGCCCTTCGGCTTTCACGGATCCTGGGTGCCCACGGACTCCTGATCCCGGCCGGAGGGCCAGGTGACACCAGTTTCGCGACGACCCATGCGAAACTGGTGATCCCGTGGCGGGCGCCCCGGCACCGCTTGCCGGTGGATCGATCCCGATCAGATGCGCCGACACGGCCACCAACGTGCCATCCAGCGACCCACCTCCGCCGCGGTCATCCCGCCCATCCGGACACTCCTCGGGGAGTCCCACCGGACAGCCGCGCGCCTCGACTCCGGCTGCCTCTGGCCGTCCCGGTGGCAGTCCACAGTTTCCGGGGCCCATCCTGGGTGGGCAGGTGGCGGTCCCGTCGCGACGGGAACGGCACCGGGCGAAACGGCGGCGGCGTCGGCCCGCCGAGCGGGTCCTGCGCGGCTTCATCGGATTGGTCGTCGTCCTCCTCGTGGTGGCGGGGCTGGGGTACGGGTACTTCCGCTACCAATGGAGCAAGGTGGTGTCCAACCCCTGCTCCACCTGCGTGGCCGCGGCCAATGGCCAGCCCTACAACGTGCTCCTCATCGGCTCCGACACGCGGGTCGGGGAGACTGCTGCCCAGGCCCAGCAGTTCGGAGACCAGTCCAACGCCGGGGGGCAACGGAGCGACACCATCAAGATCATTCACGTGGACCCCTCGGCCGGCACCGCGTCGTCTCTCTCCATCCCCCGGGATACCTATGTGACCCTGTCCGGCATGGAGGCGGGCAGCCAGCTCTCGAGCCAGAACAAGATCAACTCGGCGTTCGGCAACGGCAACAACATCAAGACCGGCGCCGACGCCCTCATCCAAACCATCGAGAACACGTTCGGGATCCCCATCAGTCACTACATCTCCATCAACTTCTTCGGACTGGAGGACGCGGTGAACGCCCTGGGGGGGATCTCGATGGAGTTCCCCTACCCGGTGCGGGACCACTACTGCGACCCCTCCACCGGCATCTGCCACAACAACTCGGGTCTCGACGTCCCGGCGACGGGATGTCAGGTCCTCAGCGGCTCCCAAGCCCTGGCCCTGTCGCGCTCCCGCTACTTCCAGTACTACGCCAACGGCAGATGGGTCTCGGATCCCACGTCCGACATCGGGCGGATCCAACGCCAGAACCTGATCATCTCGGCGGCACTGAACAAGGCCAAGTCCACCTACAACCCGCTCAGACTGAACGCTCTCCTCACCTCGGTGGTCCACGATTTCAGCAAGGACGACGCGCTCTCCCCCAACGACCTGTACGCACTGGCCGAGCGGTACAAGGCCTTCTCCGGTTCACAACTCCTGGCCTACACGCTGCCCACCGTGGGCGCCTCGTCGGCGGCCGGATCCGTCCAGGTGGTCCAGCCCGATGGGCCCAATGGGGCGGCACAGACGATCACCCAGTTCCTCGGGGGGCCGATCGGGACGATCACCACCCCCCCGCTCAGCGCCTACGGCAATCCGCTCAGCCTCACGGTGCCGCCGACCACTGCGGCCCCGGCCACCACCGCGCCTCCATCCTCGACCAAACACGCCTCGACCAGTCCGGCTGCCCCGTCCATTCCCGTCTACGACCCCCGACCCTGCTAGCCCTCGACCCGGGCTAGCCCCGACCCTGCTAGCCCCCGACCCTGCTGGCCCCCAACCCCGCTAGCCCCCGACCCGGGGAGCCCTCAACACGCCGGTCGGCCCCATCCGACCTCACCCGGTGGCCGGTCCCCGTCTCTCGTCGAGACCCTGGTCCACCGAGCGCGTGATGGCGGCGTTGATCCGTCGGTGAATGGCGACGTTCTCCGAGCGATCGGGGAGCCGCACCCGGATCACCGACAGACGGCCGCTGGTCAGCGAGCCATCCACGGCCTCCTCCAACTCCGGGCCACCGGCGTCCGCACCCACCTCGTCCACGGGCCAGCCGAATGAGGCGGCCACGGTGGCGACGTCCGGAGACTGCGGCGTCCCGAACAGGGTGTCGAACGAATCCGGATCCAGGGCCGACGCCGCGTCGAGGAACGAGAAGATCCCTCCGCCGGCGTTGTCCGCCACCACCACGGTCAACGGAGCGGTGAAGCCGGGGGCGTGCACGAGGGCGGAGACGTCGTGGAGAAAGGCCAGATCGCCGACGAGCGCCACCGTCGGACCCGCGGAACCGAGGGCGACACCCAGCGCGGTCGACACGACCCCGTCGATCCCGTTGGCCCCCCGGTTGGACAGCACCCTCGGGGGGAGCTCACGAGGGGCGGCGAACGCCTCGACGTCGCGGATGGGCATCGAGGAGGACACCACCAACGTCGACTCGGTCGGGAGGTGGGCGACCAGGCGGCGCGCCAGCGCGGGCTCACTGAGCGGGCCCTGGCCCTCGCCGCCTCGGGGCCCCTCCGGAGTCCCCAGGGCGTGACCGATTTCCTCCTGGGCGCGGGCTTCGGCCTCCCGCCAGTCGATCATCCAGCCGGTCCCGCCGTCGGTCTCGGGGCCAGTCGGCGTCATCTCCTCCAGGCACCGCGTGGCCTCCACGCAGAAGAGGGAGGGGTCGCATCGGACCAATGAGGTGCTGCTGCGATCGGGATCGGGCCAGCGTCCCCACGGGTCGACCACCGTGACCTGGGTGCCACCCCCGGCCGCCGAGGACAGGAACGCATTGACGACCTTGGACGCCCACCGTTCGCCCAGGCACAGCACGGCGTCGGGAGTGTGCGAGTGGGCGAACCGCTCGGACCGCAGAAGCCCGTCGGCGGCACCGACGACGGTGGGGCCGGGCCGGCGCAGTCCCGAGCCAGGATCGGCCAGCAACGGCCATCCGAGGCTGGCGGACAGGGCGAGCACGGCGGTCGGGTCGCCGCAGCCGGCGCCGGCCACGATCAGGCCCCGGCGTCCCGGGCGGAGCCAACCGGAGGCCACCAGCGAGTGAACGGTTCCCTCGGGGGGATGGACAGGGCCCGATCGGACCTCGTGCCACGGCCGGCCCTCGGGACGACCCGAACTCACCCCCCCGGCCACGGGGTCGCCCAGCAGCGGCTCCCGGAACGGCAGGTTGAGATGGACCGGCCCCGGTCCTCCGGGGCTCGACATGGCCTCGGCCACCGCCCGGGACGCCAGGGAACGCCACGAGGCCCGAGAGGCGGGTGTGGCCACCGCCGGGTCGCAGAACCACCGGGGGCTCCGCCCGAACAGGTGGTCCTGGTCGATGGCCTGGGGGGCGCCCACGTCACGGAGCTCGGGAGGCCGGTCGGCGGTGCAGGCGATCAGGGGGACCCCGGCCAGGTCCGCCTCCACCACGGCGGCGTGCAACTCGACGGCTGCAGTGCCGCTGGTGGTCACGACCAGAGCGGGGTGCCCGGTGGCCTTCCCGATCCCCAGGGCGATGAATCCCGCCGACCGCTCGTCCAGGCGTACGTGCACGGCCACGCCCGGGTGGGCGGCCAACGCCACGACCAAGGGAGTGGACCGGGAGCCGGGGCAGATCACCGCGTGGGCCACGCCGCCGCGCACCCACTCATCGACCAGGGTGGAGGCGAAGGCGGCCTGGACGTCGGCATCCCCGGGGTGGTCGCCGGCCGTCGGTACGCTCACCGGAGGACCCCATGTCGCCGGCCACTCCACCAACGATCCCGCCTCCTGCGCCCCGGTCGTCTGCAGCCCTGCACACCGAGACCACGGGAAAGGGGCCCCGCCTGGTGCTGGCCCACGGCTTCACCCAGACGGGACGGGTGTGGGGGTCGATGGACGACGATCTGGCCCAGGACCACGAGGTCGTCCGCGTCGACCTGCCGGGCCACGGCGCCTCGTCGGCGGTGGCCGCGGGCCTGGCCGACGGGGCGCTGCTGCTCGGCGAGGCCGGCGGGCAGGCGACCTACGTCGGCTACTCGATGGGCGCCCGGTTCTCCCTTCATCTGGCGCTGGCCCGACCGGCGCTGGTCCTCGGCCTGGTCCTGATCTCGGGGACGGCGGGGATCGACCTGCCGGCTGAGCGCCTGGCCCGTCGCCGGACCGACGAAGCCATGGCCGAGCAACTCGACCCCACCGGCGGACCGCCGTCGACCGCCACCCCGGTCGAGACGTTCATCCGTCGATGGCTCGAGGGCCCGCTGTTCGCCGGCATCAGCCCCGAGGGCAGCGGGTTGGGCCGGCGGCTGGCCAACACGGGCCCGGGGTTGGCGTCGAGCCTCCGGTTGGCGGGGACGGGGACCCAGCCGGCGTTGTGGGATCGACTCGGGGAGCTGACCATGCCGGTGCTGATCGTCACCGGCGGCAGCGACGAGAAATTCACCGCCCTCGGAGGGCGGATGGCCGCCGCCATCGGGCCGAACGCCACCCGCACCGTGGTGGCGGGCGCCAACCATGCGCCGCACTTGCAGCGGCCCCAAGAGGTCGCCGCGCTGGTACGCGGGCAGACGCGTCCGGTCGCCCGGTAGGGACCCCGATCCCCGTCAAGGGATCCAGAACCACAGGGCGACCGACATCAGCACGCCGAACACCAGCTGCAGCCGGCCGGTGGCGGCCAGGACCGGGAGCAGTGCCCGCCCCGAGGCGTCACTGTTGACGATCCCGATCGGCGCCACGGCCAGGGGCAGGGCGGCCAGGGGGACGAAAGCGACGCCAGGCCGAAGGGCGTGCACGGCACCGCTAACCGACACCAGGCCCCAGACGGCCACCCCGACGAAGGGCAGCACCAGGCACGCTACGTAGAGGAGACCGGCGGAACGGCGCCCGGCCCGGACCGCCAGCGTGCGCTTGCCGCTCTGGATGTCCGTCTCGATGTCCCGCAGGTTGTTGGCCAACAGCAGGGCGGTGGCCAGCAGGCCGACGGCCCCGGCGGCGAACCACACCACCGGTAGGTCGAGATGGAGCGCCTCGACGTAGAAGGTGCCGATCGTGGCGACCAGCCCGAAGAAGACGAAGACGAAGAGCTCGCCCAGTCCCGCGTAGCCGTACGGGCGGGGGCCACCGGTGTACAGCCACCCCGCGGCCAGGCACGCCGCCCCCACCAGGACGACCCACCACGAGGTGGCCCAGGCCAAGACCAGCCCGACCGCACCGGCCACACCGAAGGCGATCAGCGCGGCGCGTTTGACCGCCGAGGGAGGGGCCAGGCCCGACGCCACCAATCGGACGGGTCCCACCCGGGCGTCGTCGGTGCCACGGATCCCATCGGAGTAGTCATTGGCGTAGTTGGTGCCCACTTGGATGGCCAGCGCCACCACCAACGCCCCCACGGCACGCCACCAGAAGGCATGCCCGGGACCCAGGCGAAGGGTCGTGACCGAGGCGTAGGCCGCACCCCGGTGGGAGATCACCGAGTAGGCACCGGCCCGGTAGGCATGGGCGGCCGCCGTCCCCACCAGCACCGGTACCAGGGCGGCCGGCAGCGTGCGGGGTCGGGCACCGAGCACCCAGCGCTGGACGGGACCCGGGACGGCGGCGGCGCGGGGCGGGGCGCCGTCAGTGGTCATGGCGACGACCGCAGAGGTCGACCGGCGTTCACGGCCGGCGGGGAAAGCGACCGAAGTCCGGGGCCCGGTGCTGTTGGAAAGCATTGCGCCCCTCTTGGCCCTCCTCGCTCATATAGAACAGCATGGTGGCATCGCCGGCGAACTGCTGGAGCCCGGCCAGCCCGTCATCCGCCGCATGCAGGCCTCCCTTGAGCATCCGCAAGGCCAGCGGCGACAACGACAGCATCTGGCGACACCAGGCAACCGTCTCACGCTCGAGCTCGGCCAACGGCACCACCTCGTTGACCAGGCCCCAGTCGAGAGCGGTGGCGGCGTCGTACTGGCGGCACAAGAACCACACCTCCTTGGCCCGCTTGAGGCCGATGGTGCGGGCCAGGAGGCTGGCGCCGTAGCCGCCGTCGAAGCTCCCCACCTTGGGCCCGGTCTGGCCGAACCGGGCGTTGTCGGCGGCGATGGTCAGGTCGCACACCAGGTGGAGGATGTGACCGCCGCCGATGGCGTAGCCGGCCACCATGGCCACGACCGGTTTGGGCAGGCGGCGGATCTGGACCTGGAGGTCGAGGACGTTGAGGCGGCCGATCCCCTGCTGGGCCACGGCATCGTCCCCGAGGTACCCGTCGTCCCCCCTGATCTTCTGGTCACCGCCGGAGCAGAAGGCGTCATTGCCCTCGCCGGTGAGGATGACCACCCCGATCGACGGGTCGTCCCTGGCCACGGCGAAGGCATCGGCCAGCTCGAACAGCGTCTGGGGCCGGAAGGCGTTGCGGACCTCCGGTCGGGCGATGGTGAGCTTGGCCATCCCGTCAGCCACGTCGTAGTGGATGTCCTTGTAGGCGCGGCGGCGGTCCCAGTCCGGAAGAGGAAGGTCCCGGAACCGGTCCACCGGGTCCACCGGAGGGCCGGTGATGGCCGTCTGCTGCGAGGAGCCCATACGAGCACTGCCTCCGTCGGCCCTTTGCCTGGCAACCATTCGACCATTCACTCCTAGAGTCGTCACTCGTACGGTCGCCTAGGCTACCCCCATGCCGGAGTTGGTAGCGCTCGATGTGCCGCCCGGCCCGGGGTTCGTGGATGCGCTCCGCTCGGTCTGGGACGCCGGAGATGCCGCACTCCCCATCGACCCCCGGCTGCCGGTCGCCGCCGTCGGCGCGGTGCTGGAGGCCCTGCGGCCGTCGCGGGTGGTGGACCCGGGCGGCGCCCACCCCCGGGCCGGCGGGGAGCCGACGGAAGTGGGCGATGCCCTGGTCGTGCCGACCAGCGGCACCACCGGCTCGGCCAAGGGAGTCGTCCTGACCCACGACGCCGTCACGGCCTCGGCCTTGGCCACGTCGGCCCGATTGCAGGTGGACCCCGACGCCGACCGGTGGCTGGCCTGCCTGCCCCTGGCCCACATCGGGGGGCTGGCGGTGGTGACCCGATCCCTGGTCACCGGCACGCCGTGCACGGTGCTCGGGCGTTTCGACGCCGCCGCCGTCGAGGACCAGGCACGCGCCGGCGCCACTCTGGTGGCGCTGGTGGCCACGGCGCTGGGTCGGGCCGACGTCTCGGGGTACCGTGCGGTGCTGCTGGGAGGCGCGGCTCCACCCGAGCGGCGGGACGCCAATGTCATCACCACCTACGGCATGACCGAGACCGGTTCCGGCGTCGTCTATGACGGGAGGCCACTCGACGGGGTCGACCTGCGCATCGGCGGCGACAGCGCCACCGGTGCCACCGGCGAGGTGATGATCCGCGGGCCGATGCTGCTACGCGCTTACCGCGACGGGACCGATCCCCGGGTGTCCGGGGGGTGGTTCCCCACCGGCGACGCCGGTCGCCTGGAGCCGGACGGGACGCTGACCGTGTTCGGTCGCATCGCCGACGTCATCGTCAGCGGAGGTGAGAAGGTGTGGCCGGCACCTGTCGAACGCCTGTTGGCCAGCCATCCCGGTGTAGGCCAGGTCGCGGTCTGGAAGCGACCCGACCCCGAATGGGGCGAACGGGTGGTGGCATGGGTGGTGCCGGCCGACCCAGCATCGCCGCCCGGTCTCGACGAGCTGCGGGACATGGTCGCCTCGGCGATGGCCCCGTGGTCCGCCCCCCGCGAGCTCGAGGTGGTTGCGTCCCTCCCCTGCACCCCGAGTGGCAAGGTCCGCCGCGCCGACCTGGTCTGAATCGGTTCGGAGCTGAGGCGTTCCGACGCCCAGTGGGCTCGGGACCCCGACTAGGAGACCCCGCCGCTGGCGATGCACAGCGCCCCGCCGTCGACGACCATCGTGTGCCCGGTGATCCACGAGGCCGCATCCGAACACAAGAACAGTGCGGCCTTGGCGATGTCGTCAGCCTCACCCAGCCGGCGCAGCGGCAGTCGACGGGCGATTGCATCCCCTGCGGGCTCCCACAGGGCGCGGGCGAACTCGGTCTTGACCAGACCGGGGGCGAGGGCGTTGACCCGGACCTTGGGCCCGAGCTCGCCGGCCAGCTGGCTGGTCAGGTGGATCACCGCCGCCTTGGTCACGTTGTACCAACCGATCCCGCCTTCCACCGAAAGCCCGCCGATGGAGGCCAGATTGAGGACGACCCCGCCGTGGTCGGCCATGCCGGAACGCCACGCCGCCTGGGCCCACTCGAGGTACCCGGACTGGTTGACCCTCACCGTCTTGTCCGCCCGGGCCGTGTCCAGCTCGATGATGGGCCCGTAGTAGGGATTGGTGGCGGCGTTGTTGACCAGGATGTCGACCGAGCCGAATCGTCCCACAGTGGCCTCCATGCACTGCGCGGCCTGCTCGGGGTCGCCGGCATTGGCCACGTGCCAATCGACCTCCCCCGCCCTGGACCCATTGGCAGAGGAGATCTCGGAGGCGGCCTGAGCCAGGGCGTCGGCCTTGCGCGATGAGATCATGACCGACGCCCCCGCGGCGGAGAAGGCCAGGGCGATGGCCTCACCGATGCCACGCGAGGCCCCCGTGACCAGTGCCGTCTTACCGTCCAGTCGGAGTTCCATGGCGAATCACTCTAGGCATCGGGCCACGCGTGAAGTCGATCGGCGCCCCTGGCGCGTGCGAACGTTCCCTGACACCGAGGGCTGCCCGAAGGGTCGGTTCGGTGAGAACAGGGGGGCAGCAGGGACAGACGGCGATGCCGCCGGTTGGGTCTGCGTCCGCTCAGCAGGTCGTCTGGGCGATGGTGATGGTCGGATTGCCTCCGGCGGTGGGAACGTAGGGATCGACCGCCGACGTGGTGGTGAAGCGGTCTCCGATCCAGTGCAGCATGTCCGCGAAACTGGGCGCGATCACGCCGGCGTGGCTCTGACCCGAGTACACCCACCGCTTGGTGGGCTGGCCGATATGACACAAGTGGGTCTGGAGGAGCTGGGTGGAGATCACCGGGATCTGCTCGTCGTTGCCCCCTTGGATGATCAGCAACGGGGTCGAGGTCTTCCTCGTGAAGGACTCGGGGTCATTGGCCGAGAGGATCTTGGCCCACTCGGGAACGGCGAACGGGTTCTGCGGGATGAGGTCCGCCAGGGAATGGTGGGGCGTGGCGGCCAATGCAGCGTCGACCACCCCCTTCACGTAGCCGGAGCACCCCTGGTCCAGCGCGGGGACCAACGCCGCTCCCGCTGGCGTGATGATCTTGGCCAACGGTGCCCGCAGGTTCCCGTAGTAGCTGTGGAACGAACCCGCCACCATCAACAGGTAGTAGTCGAACGGACTGGTCACGAGGAAGTTGTACAAAAAGGGGAACTGGGAAGGCGGGGCGCCGGCCACCACGCCGCGCAGGTGGAGGTCGGGAAGGTCTCGGTGGCCGTAGAGCGAGAACATGGCGGTCTGGCCTCCCTCGGAGTGCCCCCAGACCACATACGAGGAGCTCAGTGCCACCGATGGAAGGGCGCGAGCCGCCTCGACAATGTTGACGGTGTCCTCGGCAGCCGAGGCACCGACGATGTAGGGCATCAGCCCGGGCGTCCCCTCGCCCTGGTAGTCGCTGGCCGTCACGGCGTAGCCCGCCGCCACCAACTGGTTGACCGCGGGGATCTGCGACGAACCGGCCAGGCTGGGGGCACAGATGTCTGCCATCCCGTTGGTGCCGTGGCCCCAGGTGATCACCGGCCACCCGCCGGCGGGCGGCGTCCCGTCAGGAACGGCGACCATCCCCGTGACCGGGACCAGGGAATTTCTTGGCCCGGTCGACTTGTACAGCACCCGGTACAGGGTGGCGCCCACCAGGTTCGGGTCGGAAACGACCTCGGACTTGATGAGGGTGCCCCCCGGTCCGCCCGGAAGTGGTTGGGGAACGCTGTAGAAGGAAGGGAGCCCGGGCGGCGCCGGAATGTCGGGCTGGGCTGCCGAGGCTGCGACGACGGGCACCGCCGCCGAGGCGCACAGGAGGCCGAGGCCGAGGGCCACAGCCGTCAGGCGAGAGTAGTGAAAGCGCACGGCACACCCCCCAGGGGTCGTTCGCAGGCCGGGCGATGCCGGCCGCAGAGCACGAACACTAGCGCTCCGGGGGCCGGGGCGGCAGACCGACCGAAGGCGTTGACCGGGCTCCCCTCAGTGGCCCTAAGTTTGAAGCCGGCGAGCCACCACTGCTGCTTTTCAACCATGACCAAGGTTCGACCATGACCAAGGATCTCCGTTGCCTCTGATCAGAGACGTGCCGCCCCAGGAGTTGTCGCCCTATCTGAGGCAGCACCGGGGCAACCCCGTGGACTGGTACCCGTGGGGCGACGAGGCCTTCGAGCGGGCCGGCAAGGAGAACCGCCCGATCTTCCTGTCCATCGGCTATTCGGCCTGCCACTGGTGCCACGTGATGGCTCACGAGTCCTTCGAGGACCCCGCCACCGCCGCCGTGCTCAATTCCTCGTTCGTCAGCATCAAGGTCGACCGCGAGGAGCGACCGGACGTGGATGCCGTCTACATGGAGGCCGTGCAGGCCATCACCGGGTCGGGGGGATGGCCGATGAGCATGTTCTTGACGCCCGACCGGAGGCCGTTCTTCGGCGGCACGTACTTCCCGCCCGACGATCGGCGCGGCGCACCGTCGTTCCGGACCATCCTGGGCGCGGTGACCGACGTGTGGGACAACCGCCGGGAAGACGCCGAGCAGCAGGCCGACGAGCTCTCGAGCGCCATCGCCTCGCGCTCGGTCGTCCGGGCATCCGGCGGCGGATCCTCGCTGTTTGCTGCTCCCGACGAACGCTCCGGCGGCGGTCGGCCCGATCTGCTGACCCCGGCGATGGACGAACTGTCCCTTCGCTTCGACCCGGAATGGGGAGGGTTCGGTGCCGCTCCCAAGTTTCCCCAGCCGACCCTGGTGGACATGGCGTTGTGCCATTCGGTTCGCCACGGCGGGGACCCGGCGGGAGACCGCTCGGCCCAGATGGCCACCGGCACCCTCGACGCCATGGCCGCCGGAGGCATCCACGACCACCTCGGCGGCGGATTCGCCCGCTACTCCACGGACAGGGAGTGGCTGGTCCCGCACTTCGAGAAGATGCTCTATGACCAAGCCGGTCTCCTGCGGGCCTATCTCCACGGATGGCAGGTGACCGGTAGCGAGAACTACCGCCTGGCCATGGAGGGGATCGTCGACTATGTCGCGCGCGACCTCACCGTCCCGGCCGGGGGCGTGTGCTCCGCCGAGGACGCCGATTCCGAGGGAGTCGAGGGCCGGTTCTACGTGTGGTCGCCATCACAGATCTCCCGGGCCGTCACCGAGGGGCACAGCACCGGCGCCGCGTGGTCCATCGACGAGGTCACCGCCGGGGTCACCGCGTGGTTCGGCGTGACCGACGGTGGCAATTTCGAAGGGACCTCCATCCTCCGCCGACCGGTCGGGGAACCGCTCGGCGGGCCCGAGGCCGTGGAGACCGGTCGGACCCTGCTGTTCGAGGCCCGCCGTTCCCGTGTCCGGCCCGGCCTCGACGACAAGGTCCTCACCGAGTGGAACGCCATGTACGCGTCGGCTCTGGCCGAGGCGGCCGGGGCGACCGGCAACTCGGCCTGGGGGGATGCCGCCGTGGCCATCGGGGAGTTCCTCCTCGACAATCTCCTCGGGGCCGACGGCCGATGGCGGCGCAGTTGGCAGCAGGACGGCATAGCCCGCCACTTGGCGTATGCCGCCGACCATGCCTGGCTCATCGATTGCTTCACGCGGCTGGGCGAGCTCACCGGCGAGGCCCGGTGGACCGATCGTGCCGCCTCGACGGCGGACGCGCTGCTGGCGCTGTTCGGGGACGAGGAACAGGGCGGCTTCTTCACCACCGGGCACGACGCCGAGGCGCTCATCGTCCGGACCAAGGAGATCTTCGACGGCGCCACTCCATCGGCCAATGCCGTGGCCGCCCTCTCCCTGGCCCGCCTGGGCTCGCTCACCGGGGTGGCGGGCTACACCGAGGCGGCTCGTCGTGTGGTCGACATGTTCGGCGAGCTGCTGACCGAGCACCCGACCGCATTTGCGCACACCTTGCTCACCGCCGATCTCCTCCTGGACGGGTTCACGGAAGTCGTCGTCGCCGGGGACCGCCCCGACCTCTTGGAGGTGGTGCGCGACACCTGGAGGCCCGGAGTCGTCCTGGCTTGGGGCGAACCGACGTCATCACCCCTCTGGCTCGAGCGGAGTGCCGGACGCGCCTACGTGTGCCGGAACTACGCGTGCCGACTTCCGGCCGCCGACGCCGAGACCCTGGGGTCACAGTTGGCCGGAATGTCCCCGCCGTCGGAGGACAACCGGTGAGCAAGGAATCGACCCGGACGCCGCGAAGCGGCACGGCCAAGGACATCGCCCGCTCGATCAAGTCCAAGGCACGGATCGAGGTGGCCGGAGGCACCTCGCTCACCCTGCTCGTGCTGGCCTCCCATGTCGAGGACACCACCGGTGTGGACCTGGCCTCCGGAACCCTGGTCCGGGTCAGGGTGCCCTGGCCCGAGGATCACGGACCGGACCTGGCCCCGTTCGATGTGGTGGAGGCCCAGCTGGCCGATGAGCCGGAGCGCGACGACCTCGCCCAACCCGAAGCCGTCACCGCCACCGGCCTCCCCCGACAGCTGGGGACGCTCCACGGCCGCCGGGTGCGTCGCCTGCTCCATGCGCTGGTGGCACCGGTCGAGGACCACGTCCTCGGGTTTCCCGGGGCCTCGGCCCCCTACTGGGAGTTCCGGGGATTCCGTCCGTCACTGGCCCTCGTCGTCCCCAGCAAGGGGCCGGTCCTCTTCCGCCGGCTCGAAGACCGGTCCGTGTGGGTCCGCTTCGGGTGGGGTCGGAGTGACAACTGGCTGCCGGCGGAAGATCCCCGCGCCGAGCGGGCCCTCGATGTGGCCCGCCGGGACCGGCTCATGGGCAAGGATCTCTCGGCCGCCCTGGGGTTCAAGCCCCACTACCTGGTGGCATCGATCTCCACTCCGCGGGACGGCCACTGCTACAAGACGGTCCGCGCCCTGCTGCCCCGGGGCTGAGCCCGCCGCGGTCGTCGCCTACAGTCGGCACCTGTGCCCGCCTCCTCCGCACCCGAACCGGGTCTGGCCCCACTGCTCCCGGACTACGACGGTGCCTGCATCAGCAATGTCGTCCCTGCCCTCCTGGACCGATCACCGGGGCGCGGCACCGATCCGGACTGGATGCCTGCGGCAGCCCGTCACGCCACACAGGTCGTCCTCCTGGTCGTCGACGGTCTGGGCTGGGACCAGCTGCGCGCCCGGTCCGTCCTGGCCCCGACCCTCTCGGCCGCCGAAGGGATCGACCGCGCCATCACCTCGGTCGCCCCCACCACCACCGCCTGTGCACTGACCTCGATCACCACCGGCTGCCGCCCATCCGAGCACGGGTTGCTCGGATACCGACTGGCCGTCGGTGACGACATCCTCAATGCACTGCGTTGGTCGATCGGAAGCGGGAACGCCGGCGATGCCAGGCGAACGGTGCCGGCACGCCAGTTCCAACCGTGCCCGTCCTTCTCGGGTGCATCCCGGCCCGTGCCGGTGGTGTCCAAGTCCGAGTTCGGGGGGACCGGCTTCACCGCCGCGCACCTCGGCAACTCACCCTTGCGCGGCTACAGGGTGATCTCGTCCCTGCCCGTCGAGGTCGGCCACCTGCTGCGAGCGGGCGAGCCCTTCGTCTACGCCTACTACGACGGCATCGACAGAGTGGCCCACGGTAGCGGCCTGGGCGAGCTCTACGACGCCGAGTTGAGGGCAGTCGACCGGATGGTGGCCGATGTGGTGACGGAGCTCCCGGCCGGGGCGGTTCTGGTGGTGACGGCCGACCACGGCCAGATCGATGTCGGTCCACAGGTCGAGCTCCTCGGGCGCGACGTCATGGCCTCGGTGCGGTTCATGTCGGGCGAGGGTCGCTTCCGCTGGCTCCACGCCCGGCCGGGCGCGGCCGACGACCTTCTCGAGGCGGTTGTGGAGCGCTACGGCGACTCGACGTGGGCACGGGGACGTGACCAGCTCATCGACGACGGAGTGTTCGGCGGGCCGTTGCGGGACGGGGTCGTCTCCCGATTGGGAGATGTGGCGCTCATCCCCCACACATCGATCGCCTTCGTCGACCCGGCCGACACCGGCGAAAACCGGCTGCACAGCCGGCATGGGTCGTTGACCCGAGACGAGATGCTGGTCCCGTTGGTGGCCCTGGCAGGAGGTGGCAACATCTGATGGTGGATGGCGACGCGACTGACCCCGGTACCGGCGACGAGGGACCCCTCCGTCCCGAGGTGGTGGACCGCCCCGACGGGAGCGGGAGCCCGGCCGCCCTGACGGTGGCCGTGGGTCCCGACGCGGCGCCGGGCACGGCCGAGCCCCGCACGGCGGAGGAGTCCAATGCCGAGTCCATCGAACGGCCGGCCAAGCTGCTCCGCATCGGTTCGATGGTCAAACAGCTGCTGGAAGAGGTGCGCCAGGCGCCGCTGGACGAAGCCAGCCGGGCCCGGCTGCGAGAGATCTATGAGCAGTCCGTGCGGGAGCTGGCCGAAGGGCTCTCACCCGAGTTGGCCGCCGAACTGGACCGGGTCTCGATTCCGTTCGACAACCCGACGCCCTCCGACTCCGAGCTCCGGGTGGCCCATGCCCAACTGGTGGGGTGGCTGGAGGGCCTGTTCCACGGGATCCAGGCCACGCTGGTGGCCCAGCAGGTCGCGGCCCGCACCCAGCTCGAAGAGATGCGCCAGCGCTCCTTGCCCGAGGGGGCCGGTCCGGACATCGGCCGACCCGGCACCTACCTCTGACCCCACCCCGGCCGGCCCAAACCGGTGATCGACGCCCGCGGACCGGTGCGGCCCGCGCTATCGTCGGAATGACACCGCTGTAACTCGTCCACATCCTGTGGAGAACTCCAGCCGACCCAGACGAGAACATCGAGGAAGGCGCCCGGCCTTGGCCCCACCGTCGTTCACCCACCTGCACACCCACACCGAGTTCTCCATGCTGGACGGAGCCGCCCGGGTCAAGGATCTGGTGCAGGCGGCGGTGGCCGACGGGCAGCCGGCCCTGGGGATCACCGACCACGGGAACATGTACGGCGTCCTCGACTTCTACGCCGCCTGCCGTGAGGCGGGGATCAATCCGGTCATCGGCACCGAGGCCTACATGGCGGCGGAGTCGCGGCACGAGCGCCCGGTGCGACGGGGCAAGGTCGACGACACGGGCGGCGACGTGGCCGGTGGGGAGAAGCTCTATTACCACCTCACCCTGCTGGCCGAGAGCACCGAGGGGTACCGGAACCTGCTCAAGCTGTCCTCGGCTGCGTACCTCGAGGGCTACTACTACAAGCCCCGACTGGACTGGGAGCTGCTCGAACGCCACAACACCGGACTGATCGCCACCACCGGGTGCCTGGGCGGAGTGGTCCTCCAGGCGCTGCTGGCCGACGACCGCATCAAGGCCGAGGCCCTGGCCGCACGGCTCCAGGACATCTTCGGCCGGGACAACCTGTTCGTGGAGCTGCAGGACCACGGCCTGCCCGAGCAGCACAAGACCAACCCGGCTCTGGTCGAGATCGCCCGACGGATCGGGGCGCCTCTCCTGGCCACCAACGACAGTCACTACACCCATCGAGAGGACCACGTGGCCCACGACGCACTGCTGTGCGTCCAGACCGGCGCCCTCATCGACGACCCGAAGCGATTCAAATTCGAAGGGGAGGAGCACTACCTCAAGTCGGCCGCGGAGATGCGCCAGCTGTTCGCCGAGCTGCCCGAGGCGTGTGACAACACGTTGTTGATCGCCGAGCGGGCCTCGGTCGAGATCGACTTCGGCCGGCCCAGCCTCCCCCGCTTCCCGGTGCCCGACGAGTTCACCGGTGTGACCTACGAGGAACGCGCCGCCGACTACCTGCGGTCGCTGAGCATCGAAGGAGCCAAGGAGCGCTACGGGCTGCCCGTCCCCGCCGAGGTCATGACCCGACTCGACTACGAGCTCGGCGTCATCCGGGACATGGGCTTCTCCGCCTACTTCCTCGTGGTGTGGGACCTGATCCGGTTCGCCCGCTCCAGGGGTATCAGGGTCGGGCCGGGTCGCGGGTCGGCCGCCGGGTGCTGTGTGGCCTACTGCCTCCAGATCGTCGACCTCGACCCCATCCGCTACGACCTCCTGTTCGAGCGCTTCCTCAACCCGGGTCGCGTCCAGATGCCCGACATCGACATGGACTTCGACGAGCGGTACCGCGGCGACATGATCAAATACGCCGCCGACCGCTACGGGTCGGACCACGTGGCGCAGATCGTCACCTTCTCCACCATCAAGGCCCGGGCCGCGGTGCGTGACGCCGCCCGGGTGCTCGGCTATCCCTACATCGTGGGCGACAAGATCGCCAAGGCCATGCCGCCGCTGCTGATGGGCCGGGACACGCCGTTGGCGGCCTGCTTGGCCCGGACCGACGGGCACGACGACGGGTTCGCGGCCGCCGGCGAGCTGCGCGCCATGTACGACACCGATCCTGAGGCCCGACGGGTGATCGATGTGGCCAAGGGCCTCGAAGGGCTCCGCCGCCAGGACGGGATCCATGCCGCCGCGGTGGTGATCACCGACGAGCCGGTCACCGAGTACGTTCCCGTCCAGCGCAAACCGGACGGGAACGATACCGACGACGCCCCCATCGTCACCCAGTACGAGATGCACGGGGTCGAGGACCTCGGCCTACTCAAGATGGACTTCCTCGGGCTCCGCAATCTGTCGGTGATCGAGCGGACCCTCGACCTCATCGAGATCTCGACGGGCACCAGGCCGGACATCGACGGAGTCGACCTGGACGACCCGGCCACCTTCGCCATGCTGTGCAAAGGCGACTCGATGGGGGTGTTCCAGCTCGAAGGTGGCCCGATGCGGTCGCTCATGCGCTCACTGGCCCCCACCAGCTTCGACGATGTGGCGGCCCTGGTTGCGCTCTACCGGCCCGGGCCGATGGCCGCCAACATGCACCGCGACTATGCCGACCGGAAGAACGGCCGCCAGGCGGTCACGTACCTGCACCCCGACCTCGAGGAGATCCTCGGAGACACGTACGGCCTGATGATCTATCAGGAGTCGGTGATGCGAGTGGCCCAGAAGTTCGCGGGCTACACCCTGTCCGAGGCCGACAACCTCCGGAAGGCATGCGGGAAGAAGATCCGCGCCCTGATCCAGGCCGAGCGCGAGAAGTTCGTGGCCGGATGCGAAGCCGAGGGATACGGCGCGGTGTTGGGCACCCAGCTGTTCGACATCATCGAACCCTTCGCCGACTACGCCTTCAACAAGTCCCACTCCTACGGCTACGGCTTCATCGCCTACCAGACGGCGTGGCTCAAGGCCCACTACCCCGTCCAGTACCTGGCCAGCCTGCTCACCTCGGTCAAGGACAACAAGGACAAGACCGCGGTGTACCTGAGCGAGTGCCGCTCCCTCGGCATCGAGGTGCTGGTGCCCGACGTCAACCGGTCCCTCTCCGAATTCGCCGCCGACTTCTCCGACGGGACTGGCACCCTCGGGGCCCAGGGCGACAGCCCCGGGGCCATCACCTTCGGGCTGGCTGCAGTGCGCAACGTGGGCGAGGGCCTGGTCGCCCTCATCGTGGCCGAACGCGAGGGCAACGGGCCCTACGTGGACTTCTACGACTTCTGTCAACGGGTCGATCCCCAGGTCCTCAACAAGCGAACCATCGAGTCGCTCATCAAGGCGGGCGGCTTCGACTCGCTCGGCCACCCCCGTCGAGGCCTGTTGCTGGTGTTCGAGGACATCGTCGACCGGACGCTCGAGCGCCGCCGAGAGCACGACGCCGGCGTGGTGTCCCTGTTCGCCACGCTCGAGCCCGAGACGGCCGGCCAGGCCACCGGGTTCGCCGACACCCGGCTGCCCATCCCCGACACCGAGTTCGACAAGGCCCTGCGCCTGGCCTTCGAGAAGGAGATGCTCGGCCTCTACCTCAGCGACCACCCGCTGATGGGTCTCGAGGGATCGCTGGCCAGGCTCACCGATTGCACCCTGGCCGACCTCAGGGACATCGATCCTGAGGCCTCGGTTGGCCTGCCGGCCGGCGTCCCCGGCGGAGAGGGCCAGGTCCGAATGGTCGGCGGGGTGGTCACCGAGTTGGCCCGCCGCTACACGAAGAAGGGCGACCTCATGGCCACCTTCGTGCTCGAGGATCTCAATGCGTCGATCGAGGTGTTCGTGTTCCCGAAGTCGATGTCCGACTACGGCGCCCTGCTCGACGACGACGCCATCGTGGTCCTCAAGGGCCGCGTGGACCTGCGTGATGACCGCCTGAAACTGGTGTGCATGGAGATCCAACGCCCGGAGTTGTCGGTGGACGGATCCACCGACCTCCGGATCTCCCTCCCCCTCAACGCCCTCACCGACAGGCTGGTGGACGGGTTGAAGCGTCTGTTGCGGGAGCACCCAGGGGACTCCCCGGTCTTCCTGCACGTGGGCGAGAAGGTGCTGCGCCTCCCCTCCGAGTTCAATGTGGACAGCCGCCGGGGGTTGGTCGGCGAGCTCCGGGTCCTGCTCGGGCCCCACGCCATCCAGGGATGACGAGGTGTTTCCGGCCTCGTCTGCCGGGCCGGCGGGCCCTCGGCAGGCACCGGATACGACAGACGGCTCCAAATCCCGTAAAATCGGTGCACGGCTCCTGGCGTGGATGCCCGCAGCTCCGTTCGGCCACCCGGCCGGGCGGTATGGGGGGTGTCCGCGGCAGACCGGGGCCGGCGGCTCACGCCGCAGGGATATCGAGGAGTACGGAACGGCATATGTCCATCCAGGTGGAGACCAAGGACTGCACATCGATCAGTGACGCAGAACTGGCCGAAATGGCCGATCTGTGTGCTGAGCGGGAACCCCGATTCGACATCGGATTCCTCTCCAAACAGCGGGAGGAGTGGGTCCTGGTCACGCGGGCCCGAGAAGGGTCCAAGCTCCGCGGCTACTCGTTCTCGACCCTCGAGCGGATCGGTGGCACCCCATCCCTGCTCATCGGGTTGGCCACCGTCGACCGGACTTCCCGGGCCGACACGGTCCTGCGGGCCATGATGGGCGACAAGTACCGCCGTGCCCTCCTGGCCTTCCCGGACGAGGACGTCCTGGTCGGGACCCGTCTGCTGGGGGCGGAGGGCTTCAGGGCCTTTGCCGGGCTGACCGATGTGGTTCCCGGTCCCGACCACAAGGCCACCGGTGAGGAGCGGGCGTGGGGTCGTCGCCTGGCCAAGCGGTTCGGAGCCGACGGGCGGATCGACGACCGGACCTTCGTGGTGACCGGCGACGGGTGCGAGTCCGGCGGCTTCGACTTCATCAGCCCCAAGGCGGCGGCCGGGTCGGAGGAGTGCGCCTTCTTCGAGGGGGTCGACGCCGGTGCCGGTGGTCGGCTGGTGACGTTCGGCTGGGCCCTGGCCGAGGACCTGGCCGGCGGCAAACTGGGCGGTCGGTGACCCCCGGCGGGGGTCTCCCCGCCGGAACGACCTGCCCTGGTGGGCACAGGGACAGCCCGCGGCGACCGCCCAGGCAATAGCATGGCAGCGTGAAGGTCTCGACCCGCGGTGACTACGCCAGCAGGGCGCTCCTGTCCCTGGCCCTCCACACGGACGGCGAAGGCCCCACCGCGGTCAGGGACATCGCCGAGCGCACCGGATTGCCGCAGCCCTACCTCGAGCAGATCCTGCTGGCCCTGAAGGGAGCGGGTCTGGTTCGCTCCAAGCGGGGCGTGGGCGGGGGCTACGTGCTGGCCAGGTCCCCCGACGAGATCACCTTGTCGCAGATCGTCTCGGCCGTCGACGGCCCCATTGCCGCCGGCGACTTCGGGCTCCCCCACGAGAACGGCGCCTGCGACCACGAGGGGCAGTGCGTGCTGCTCACCGTGTGGGCTGACGTGGGTGAGCACATGCGCACGCACCTCGACTCCTTCAATCTGGCCGACATGGTGGCGCGGGCCCAGGGAAGGGCACCCGTGCTTCGCCAGAGCGCCGGCTGAACCTTCCTCCTTGCCCGCACCCGTCGAAGCGCAGCCGGCGCCATGAACGCGGCGCGGGTTGCGGTCCTGGCGGTGGGCGCGGCCCTGCTGGCCGCCAACACCGCCGGGGTGATCTCGGTGTTGATCGTGCCCCGTTCGGCATCGGGCGTCGTCATCGCCCCGATGCGGGGCGTCCGGGCCGCCTTCCGGCGCCTGGCCCGGTTGGCCCGGACCTACCCCGCCAAGGACCGGATCCTCGCCATCAGCGAGCCCGTTGCCCTCGTCGTGCTCCTGGCCAGCTGGCTGGCGGTGGCCGTCGTCGGATTCACCCTGGTCAATTGGGGCATGGGGACGTTCACCCTCGATCAGGCCTTCTCCGAGGCCGGGTCATCGGTGTTCACGCTGGGTTTCACCCTCGGCCACAATGCCGGCTCCCATGTGGTCGACTTCGTGGCCGCAGCCACGGGCCTCGTCCTGGTGGCCCTCCAGATCGCCTACCTGCCCACCATCTACAGCGCCTACAACCGCCGCGAGACGCTGGTGACGCTGCTCGAGAGCCGGGCCGGCGCCCCGGCGTGGGGTCCCGAGCTGCTCATCCGCCACCAGATGGTCGGCCTCATCGACAACCTGCCCAGCCTCTTCGCCGAATGGGAGCGATGGGCCGCCGACGTCGCCGAGAGCCACACCAGCTACCCCTCCCTGCTGTACCTCCGGTCTCCCCGGGCCCGGAACTCCTGGGTCATCAGCCTGCTGGCGGTGATGGACGCGGCGGCCATCGCCCAGGCGGTCGATCCGGACGGCGCGCCCATCGAGGCCCGCATGCTGCTGCGGATGGGGTTCACCTGCCTGCGGGAGATCGCCCAGGTCACCGGCATCCCCTTCGATCCCGATCCCAGCCCGGACGATCCCATCCTCCTTCCGGAGCTCGAGTTCGTCACCGCCTACACCCGGTTGGCGGACATCGGCTACCCGGCCACCCGTACCGACGAGGAGGCCTGGTCCCACTTCCGCGGCTGGCGGGTCAACTACGAGGGCGTGGCCTACGCCCTGGCCTCCGCCCTCCATGCTCCCCCGGCCCGGTGGTCGGGCCCCCGCACCCTGTTCCAGGCGGAGTCCCTCGAGCCCAGCCGACCCACCGACCGCCAGCCCACCGCCGGGCGGGACACCCGCTCGTAGGCTCCGCCGCACGCCCGATAGGTGGGCCGGGCCCGGGCGTCAGGTCTGGTTCCAGCCGGCGATGACCGGCTGCCCGCGCTCCCAGTCGAGCTCGCTCAGTGACGCCGGGGCCAGCACGAAGTACCGGCCGCCGGTGGCCTCGAGGCCGATCCAGCGAGCTGCCAGCACCCGGAGCACGTGGGCGTGGGCCACACAAGCCACCAATCCGGGTGCCGCCCGGATCCGTTCGATCACCCGGTCGACTCTCCTGGAGACGTCGGCCGCCGCCTCGCCACCAGGGGCGCCGTCCGCGAACAGGTCCCATCCCGGCCGTTCCTCCCAGATCTCCGGGGTGGTCAGACCGTCATAGGTGCCGTAGTCCCATTCGCAGAGATCCGGATCGATGATCGACCGGTCCTCCAGACCGGCTAGTTCGCAGGTCCTCCGGGCCCTGAGCAAGGGGCTGGTCAGAACAGCGGTAAACTGCTGATGCGCCAGCTTCGGACGCAGGGCTCTCGACTGGGCCTCTCCTTCGGCCAGGAGGGGGAGGTCGGTGCGTCCGGTGTGGCGCCCGCTGAGGCTCCACGCCGTCTGGCCGTGGCGTATCAACAGGCACCGAGGGGTGTGGGCGGTCATCCCGACAGCGGACCACTCCGAACAGGTGGTACGCAAGCCACGCCGGCCATCCCGCCGTTCGACTCGGGCGTCCCGGGCCCGAATGACAACCATGGAATGTCCCGGGCGGATCCGGCGTTGAAGCAGCTGTCGGCCCCGTGACGATGAATGAGGAGAGGGATGACGACTCGGACGGTGAGTAGGGAAAAGGAACGCACGGCGCAGCATGCGCCCTCCCGCCAGCCGGGAGGGTCGGCCGCGGGCCAGAAGCCGCCGTCTGCCGGACGCCCGGCGCGGTCGGCCGCAGCCCCGCGGAACCGGGGCTCCGACGCCGACCGCCTGGGCCTGTTCCTCCGCGACCTCGACCATCACCCATTGCCCGACCACGAGGCTCAGACCGAGTTGGCCAAGCGGGTGTCCGCCGGTGACGAGGAGGCGCGTCGCGAGATGGTGGCGGCCAACCTCCGGTTGGTGGTCCACTGGGCGCGCCGCTATCAGGACCGCGGCGTCGACCTCCCCGACCTGATCCAGGAGGGCACCTTCGGACTGATGCGGGCAGTGGACAAGTTCGACTGGGAGCGCGGATTCCGGTTCTCGACCTACGCCACCTGGTGGATCCGTCAGGCGCTGCAGCGGGCCGTCCAGCAGCACGGCCGGACCATCAGGCTGCCGATGGAGGTTGCCGAGCGCAACCAACAGGTGGACGCAGCCCAATGGGAGCTCACCCACCAGCTCCAACGGCCGCCGACCGATGACGAGATGGACAACGCCACCAACACGACGGCCGAGGTGCGCTCGGACCTCTCCCAACTGGCTCGGGTGGTCGCCAGCCTCGACCAGCCCGCCACCACCGATTCGACGGCCACGCTCGGCGACCTCGTGTCGACGGACCTCAACGATTTCGAGGACGAGGTGGCTTCGGAGCTCACGCTCGACGTGGTGCGCCAGGCCGTGGACCGCCTCACCGATCTGCAGCGCCAGGTCATCCGGCACCGCTTCGGGTTCGACGGCAGTGACCCGGCGTCGTTGCAGACGACGGCCGAGCGGATGGGCATCGGGGTACGCAAGGTGCGTCAGGCAGAGGCAGAAGCCCTCGAGATCCTGGGCGACAGCGAGATGCTCGAAGCCGCTCACGAAGCCGCCTGAGCACTCGACGCCGTCGCGTTCGTGCCGGGAAGGGCGCGGCGGCTTCAGCCGGAAGCAGCGCCTTCAGGCACAATCGGTGCTCAGGGCCCGCCGCGATTTTGATTACGCGTTTGGCGTCGGCGTGAGCGTGTAGTTCC
>JADEYI010000538.1_pt1 | contig 49682 bp, 64 predicted proteins | sample 8542331 | NCBI WGS metagenome assembly JADEYI01 (sample SAMN16510988, study PRJNA670497) | mine drainage metagenome | isolation source: biofilm near Copperflume 1 | place: Germany: Marsberg coppermine Kilianstollen | collected 2018-02 | reverse complement strand
AATAGTAATAGTAATAGTAATAGTAATAGTAATAGTAATAGTAATAGTAATAGTAATAATGCAGCAGTTGCAGTGACCCAAATTCTGGTGTTGTTTCACAGGAGGACAACTCATTGACAGCTCAGGGGACGGCGCTGTCTCTCGTGGGCCGGTACTTCGCCGGCGGCCGGCTGCTGCAGAGCGGCTCGTCCAACACAGTTCGCACGTGGGCGGTCGTGCCTCCTGGAAGCAGCCTCACCATCATTCTGCTCAACAAAGCGCTGACCGCCACACAGCAGGTGTGCACAGCTGCTCTTCACCATGCTCTTCACCAGTTGGTCTCTTGAAGTCTACCCTGGGCATCTGAATCCAGATTCAGATGCTGACAAAGCCCTGGACACCATACAGCAGATGTGCAAAGTTCCTTCTCACAAATTTGGCACCCTGGAGTCAAAGTTGAAAAATAGGTGTGTGGTCAGGAGCCCTAGCTTCTTGAGATGAAGGTGGAGGTGAGACTTGGAGCATTGGTGCCTGCAATATTTCGATATCGTGATTCAAGCAGATGACGGGATGCTAAAAAACAATGTGATGAAGGGCTCATTTTGTGGTTCACTGGTAAACATCTTTTGGTTCTGTTGTACCTGAGTCAATCACGGAAATTAGAGTTTAATCTCATGCTCAGAAACGTCTTCTGAGATTGTCTTGGCTGTGTTCCCTGCAGGAAGTGTCTCTGCTCGGTGGGTGTTTCAACAGCAGCAGCAGCAGCGCGCCAGATCTGGCGCCAACCGAGGCATGGCTGTTCAATGGTACATCTCCAACGGACCCGGCCCCCGTCCTAAACAGGATCCAGGACCCCAGCCAATTAGTCACCGCCAGCAACGGGCGACTAATCTTCGCGCTGCCGCCGCTCTCCATCACTGCAGTGACTTTCTAGCTCTGAGCCTGTCCCTAAACCCTAAAGTCTAAAACCCTAAAACATGCTGGGAGCCTAATACTGCACAAGTGTTTCTTGCCAGCATGGACCATGGTCCGAATGACTGTTTTCTGTCCGTGCCTGCTGGATTCTGTCAATGTGTCCCGTGCTGAATTTATGTTGAACCCCGACTTGAGGGGTGGAAATACCGAAATACATTTTTGGTAATTCATGGGTGTTGAGTCACATGAGTTAGGTTGCGTCAAACATAACTTCAATAATTCTGGAACTGAATTTTGCCTGTTCAATTGGAACCATGCAAGTCTGTCTGCCAGGGGCGTTTCATGCTGCAAGTGTGAATTCTGGAATAAACCTGACAGCAGTGTGAGGGATGTTTGACCAATAAAACTAACAGTACAGCAGCTGACCACGACTTGCTTGCAATTCGCCGTAGTTCAGGCCATGACTTGGCCAGGCTTGTACTTGTATTGGTGATGTCACTCTGGTGAGTGCCTGGCCGTAATATCGTAGGTAGGGGGGGTTTGATGAGCTGGCGGCAGCTCAAGGTGCTTTGATATTTATCTTGCACTTTAGTTTCCAGGATGGCATTCATTTGTGTCTACGCTAGGCATGAGGAACTTTCAATCTACAAGCAGGGATTTGATGTGTAAACTTCTAGTACTGACTAGTCAGAGGTTTCAACAGAGAGCACAGCGGGTTTGTGCAGAATTCTAATCACTGTTTGGGAGTTGGCCCATATATGGCTGGTCTAGTAAACTGCATGTGCTGGTATTCCAAACTGTAAGTGACATCAGAGGCATTCTGTTGTGATCTCATTGTGACAATAAATTATTGATAAGGGGCATCTATACAAGCACAACGCCTTTGGCATGCTTTGTGGTTGCCTGAAGTTTCAGCATACTTGACCTGCAGTGCAGGATAGCTGTCCATGCATGTCCATGGGGAAACTGTAACAAGATAGAACCATATATGCATTGCACAGTGCACCCCTCACGTCGAGTGGAACTCTGTCAATGATAATGACATGGTCTATGAGCGGCGGGTCCTGCAGATTGAAGTTGCTTCCGTATGACGCCTGTGGCTTGCACGCAAGGAGCTGATGCATCTGGACTGACAACTGGGAAGGCGTTTCAAAGGTCACCAGGGTGCTGCATGCAATCGCATACATTCCCCGCCGCCGAACGGACCAGATTCCCATCTCTTCCTCTCCAGGCCCTTGATGTAATCAAGTTTAGGAGCCATGCATGTTTTGCAGTCTCCCTGGTTCAAGGAGAATGCAATTCGTCACACGTGTCTAAAGCTTATGAACTTTTAAATTGAACCTCACACATGGATCGTTCATACCAGGCTGAAAATGCCCGTTCTCGTCCGCTCCCGGAAGCAAAGCTGCCTTGGGCGTCACCAGTAGTGGGTTGGGTGACCACCTGCGAGCCCGACGTGACGATCTGTTTTTGCACTTTCGGCACTCGGTTGCTTTTCGCCCATTGCAAGCGAGCAGGCTCGACATTCTTGGTACAGAAATGTCTCATTGATTCAATAGCCTTGAATAGACACCGGCGCAGAGGTCAGCGGTTCGAACCCAATTGGGGGTCACAGGAGGCGGCTGCAACTTTTTTAGACGCATCAGGACAACTCCACATCTCCTCCTTTATCTTCAAGGGTAGAATCTTGTTCTACAGGGTTGACTATGATATAGATGATGCAGGGATTTCCAGTGAAGTGGCATGCGCTTGCAATTGTATGATGGTCCCAAGTGAAATGCCGCTGGGCTTCTCAATAAAGCGTCAAGCAAATCAGACAATTTGGTGCCATTACTTAGCTAGAGCTACAGCTTAGCTAGAGCGGTTATACGGCATAACTTGTATAATCTAAAATATAAATAATAATGTATATCATAACTGATGCCGCATCTGTGGGCAACGTTCTTTCACGTGATAAGCAAGACAGCCTTACTGCGCATGCACCGTAACATTCTGTCCCACAAAGGCAGCAACCTTTCAGCCATCAAAGACAATGTGCACGCGCTTTAAGATATGGGCGCATGAGCGACGAGGAAGAAAGGTACTCACAAGAGATGCTCCCACACAAAAGGCCTTGGCTAGCTGTGACTTGCTGATCATCAGTCACATACAATATTGTACAGAAGACGACCCTCCCACTGCTGAGCATGTGCCAAACTCAACTTGAGCTGCTTTACAGGGCCTCTGCAAACAGCTGCACTTGTGCATCCTTCAGCAAGTGCTGATTCTCAATCAGCCTCAGTTCACGGTCCCTCGCCACCTGCACAACAGCAGATTATTATTATTATTACACGCTTTTCCTGCCAAATGGCAAAGCACGTCCTGCAGACAAGCTGCAATTATAGGCTGCCACAATCCTACCACTTGTTGGACTCGCCAGATCCAAGCAAGACCCAATCAACCGTGGGCACGGTACTCAGTATTTGTACCGCCCCCCGCCAGCAGCAGATACACCCTCGATTATCTATAGTGCTCAGATATGGAAACAACCCCATCCTCTAAATGCATCAAATGGGCTCACACAAAAACAAAACCTCGCTCACATGCAGCACACAAGCATAAATGTATTCACTGTGTCAGGATCCCAAATATCATTTGCATACGTGGAAGGAAAGGTACCTCTGCCAGATTCACAGTATGCAAGTGTCGTGCAGAAGTCTCAATCGGAGCATTTAATGACGACACAACACTTCGCACTTCTGACAACTAATTATCTTAAAGAAACTGTGTACTTTTGCATGCCTCATGGGCAGGTCACACATTCAAGGCTGGGGTCTAAGAGAACTATGTCTCACCTTTGCATCTCGCTCTGAGGTGAAAGCAGACTGCCCGGCAGCTTTGACCGTGGCCTGCAGAACTGCTTGCAGCGTGGCAACTGCCTTTTCCACTGCCCCCTTCAGATTCCTGGGCTGCTTGTCCAATGCTGCCAGCAGCAGCACCGTCATCAGATCCCCTGCGCATGACACATACTTTGCTGAGATAAAATTCACTTTGAGGTCTAAACTTTTCTGGTTTCTGGGTTCTAGATCTTAGCCTTGCCTGCATCTGCACGCAATGCAACTGCCGCAGTCAAAATCAGACCAAGTCGAAAAGAATGATCTTTGAAATCTACTGGAACAGTGCTGCTCCGATACCAAGCTACAAAAGCCAGTAGCATCAGCAGCAGTAAGCCTCCCACTGGACGATTTGTAAGTGACTGACATAACAGCGGCTCATGATGACAGTGGAGTTACTAATGGTTGCAGATCGACTAATGACGGCAAACACTTCGCGAGTACCTGTGCCGGTGAAGTATGCGGCTGATCTGGGGACTCTGAGGCGGAGGCGGCTGGGCAGGCCATCATCCTGAGGCACTGTCGTGCTTGCTATAAGCACAAGATAGTCGGTGACCCCCTCAGGGTGAAAGCTGGTCATCACCTGAGAACACCACTTGTCAGCGCAGCATGCAGTACAGTATGTACTCATCTGTGACCTGAGTACTTAGTAACTCAGGTTACAGTTACTAAGTACTGTAACCTGATGAGTACAGGCTCATCAGGTTCTGAAGAGCCTGATGCACTCTGTTTACACTGCAAGGCAGGCCTTACACCCACTTGGGCGCTCGCAATGCCCTCATGTTCTTGCATTCTTTCTTCTCTTGATTACGAAAGATTCTGAGCTAACAGTAGCTTAGAGATATTCCAGACAAGCACCCCGGTAGGAGAAGCTTCAATGGCTGCGACGCAGCAGTGGAGCTTGAACAGATCCCAACGCTATATAGTTAACAATTTGATTTGGTCTAGATGTAGCAAAGCCGCCTGGATCAGGGAATTTTGATACTACTAGGAGGTGGGAGCCCGTGCCTGTTGAGCGTCTAGGGTCGTTATGCAATATTCAAGGGGCTGAAAAGCGCGCACCACAGTGGAGGGGCCGCGGCTGTGCAGCGTCTGGCAGGCTGCGAGCGCGTCCTCCTCTGTGATTATACGCTGCCCCACGAGCTGCTCTGCCTCGAACTGGTTCGGTGTCATGATGCTGGCCAGCCGCACAATGTCCTCCTTGTAGCAGGGCACCAGGTCCGGCTTCACATACAGCCTCCCATGGTCTCCCATCACTGGATCGCACACTGTGGAGCGCACATTAGAGCTTGTTAGAAATATCTCGGGTGAGTTACTAGTCCTTGATGCTGAAGAACTTGAGAATTGTGATGATAATAAGTCCGGATTGGTCTGTCCAAGTATCTAAGAGATGCAAATTCCGAGTACCGCAATAATGACAACTTGGATTTGGCCTCTCCATTGCTGCTTTGCACGCTCAGCCGAGAGCAGATAATCTTGACTGCGCATGACTCTGTCCCATGTGGCCTAGTTGACCGCTAAGGACAGTAGCACATAAAATGCAAGGAAGCTTAGGCACCATGCCCGCTCTCGCGTACGGTATACAGACTAGGCGAATCTACCGGAATCGATAGGGCAAGATCCCTCTGTGCTGCTTGGCGCAAGGGAGCTGAGCAAGAGCATATTATAAAACGAGGGGTTCTGAGGCCCTACCATATATCAGGTTGGGATTGTGCTCCCTCAGAAGCTCCACCAGGCGCTTGATGGTCTGCAGCAGGGACGCGCTGCCAATGTATCCTGCGCATGCATGCATGACTGAGACTCAGTTAGCATGTTCCAGTACTTTCAAGCTCTGCCTCTGCCTCCAACAAACGGTATCAACCAGCTGTATGCAAGATACAGTACTAAGAAGATATATGGAGGCTTCTGTGCAAGCCAGACTGAAGTTCCTCGCGAGTGGGGAATGATTGTTGGACTTGAATGCAAGCAAAGGAGCATGCTGGGGCGTGCCTGTTACGAGGTGACTGTACTGCAGTAGTCCATTGGCTTTCAAGCCCTCCACAATTTCCCACAGCTGGTCGCCATCCATTACTGAACCCTTCCATAGAGGGTATCCTGCAAGCGTAATTACCAAAACACTGTCAACTTCTGGCGAATGTACCCACAGAGCCCACAGAATCCCTGCCAAGTGCATGACTGCAAGCTTTCTATGGGAAGTATCTGACATAGCAAGATGGGCACCTGTGTTGTTGGAAAATTGCACGGAATTGATGAAGTCCACTTCATAGCCGAGGAGCTGCAAAGGAAAGACCGCGCATCGATTGCCAACATAGCCATGTACCACATGGCTCTGAATGGACAGCACTCGCTTTGCAGGCTCTGTTGCTTCCATGCTTGTGTATGATTCTTGCTCTTCTGATGCCGAGAAATTTGTGGGTTTCACTGCGGTGCAAGCATTGCTGTAGCTTCCTAACGCGCTGCTGGCCTGTTTGGGATTGGTTTTGAAGAAAAGTGCTATCCCCTGTCCTGCTGGGCGTCTGAGACAGCCCTTCTGTATCCTAAAAATTCCGGACGTTACTAAATGAAGCGACGCCACTGTGACACATGCATAGATCGTTCCAAGCTCGGGATCTGCTTCCCTGCAAAGTACTTCTTTCTGAGAGCACAGACGTCTTGCACAATGCTTATGCTGAGAGTAAAGAAGTTAACCTAATCCCTAGCTGAAAATTTTAAAAGAACCGGAAAGCAGGCAGCTGGGATGATAGCGCGATAGATCTCGTCCGCACTGATATCGGTGATCTTTTCCGAAGTTAGTCAGCACATTCTATGCATGATGTGATAGAGTTGGTTAAGTGTGACTTTAATTCACCGAAGTGTGTGTGTGTGTAATCCCAAGAAGGAATTCGAGGCGACGACTGAAGGGTAACAAGCCTTGGATGTTACGTTATGATGACTCCTGCAAGAGTGATGTCAACAGCTGTGGTATGAGGCCATACCCTTTGTTGACCAACATGCATGCAATATGTTTGTCGCATTGCGCAGGGGAATTGGAATGAACGAATATCAACATTGCGATGAAGCGATCTGGGATTGTAATTTATAAGGTTTTGTGAGGAACACTGCATCTCAAAGCGCACCGTGCTACTTCGGCCTGCCACAGTCGTTGCAAGGCATCACCACAGGCATCCCACCATGCACACCAGGTCTGTCGGCCTAGCAGCTCCACCGTGTATTGACCTGCTGCTGCCAGTCTTCGCAAGATTCCCCTCCGCCTAGGCCGCGTGCCTGGACTGCACCAGCCCCGCCGGTTGACATGACCTTGTACAGAGATCCCGGCATCGCCAGACAGCACTCCTTGATCTCTCCGGGCAATCCAAGCCACGACAGGCCTAACTAAATTGTCGCTGTTGCAAATAATTCGGACCAGGACACTGTCCCAGAACTTCGAAGCATAAGCCCAATCCCGGGGGGACTCGCCCCCATTCTCAACAGCTTCAAGCAATTGCAAGTTGCAAATTTGCGCTGGCGCTTAAGTGATGTGTCCAGACAGTCGTGTAAGGAAGACCTGCCCTGTTACCCTGGCGTCATCGGGGACTCATGTTCCAGATGGGATGCATGCCCCATACGTGCACCCACAATAGATAATCCCTTTCCACACCGAGGGACATGGGACTCTAAATCAACTCCAAATGAGTTGATTTAGAGTCCCCTGCGAGGGGAAGCAAGGAAGAAAGATTACACATCACACCACCAGCCTGGCTGAGACGCCCCTAGGCGGCCCTAGCTGATTAACCAGTTTTGGATGGAATGGCAGCATCCAGATAATCAAAACAATCCATCACAAATTGTGCAACACCAACAATGTCCAACTGCCACATGAATTGCTACATCTGCACCAAACAATCCAGGGGAAATGGGGGCGGCATCTTGGCGGAAGCTGGGAGGCAACAGTGCTACACGCATATGAATCATGCAGATCTTGCAAATATCTCGTAAATTTTACGAGAAGGGGTTGTGTGTCTTGAGAAAGCCCAACTCTTGTTGACGATCTCCTCCGTAAACCAGAAAGTGTCCCCGAGATTACTGTATTCAAAGATGGCACTACACGATATCGATGTTTCAGACAAGGTGCTCATATGTGGTGGAGGCATCGGAGGGCTTGCTCTGGGAGTGGCACTCGCAAAGGTACAGCGCTGGTACCCACTGATTCCTACTTTTTCCTTAAGTTTGCAACTTTCGCCTTTACGCTAAATTGCGCTTTGAGGTTGTCGTGTGCAAATTGAGTGTGAGACCTAGCCAGATTGTTCGGACACATGCCGCAGGTGGGCATTCCAGCTGTGGTGCTCGAGCGGGGAGAGCAGCTGCGCTCGGCTGGTGCAGGCATTAGACTGCAAACGAATGCATGGCACGCACTTGAACAGCTAGGAGTGGCAGACACGCTGCGAAAGGAGCATATCAGATTGGAGAGGTACCTGCCCATCAAGTGCTCACCATAATGAAAGAATTTCCGAAAGCAACAGCAACTAGCCAACTCTGTAACCTGACTGCAGCCTGGAGGTGACGCGGGACAATGGGCGGTACTTGGGGGGTGCAACATACCGAGACGATGAGGAGAATCGGGGCGTGGTAAGAGATGAGTTGATTGTCGCATTGGCAGCTGGCCTGCCAAAGGGCAGCTTTTACCTCAGTTCCGATGTTCAGAGCGTGAGAATCGACGAAAGAGGTGCGCGGTTGGGACAAAATCAGGATGTCTTTACTGCCTTCCTGCTTCCTGTGAGATTTACCCGGCATGATTGCACAGACAGAACATATTCCTCATAAAATCAAATGTTGCCTTGGACTGGCCTTTGAGAGGTGTGACTGGATCAGCGAACATGGGGCGTTGTGCAGGAAATGGAGTGGCAGTCCTGAAAAGCGGGAAGGAGCTGCGACCTAAGCTGCTGGTTGGGGCTGATGGTGTGAACAGCAGGGTGAGATCTGGCCATTGTTGTCATAGTTTCCTAAAATATATTTGTTTGCCTTTTGAAATGTCTTCTTCAGGCTGTATATATTCTTGGCAGGGCTGCCGGGCATGCACCCCTTCGAGAAACTATTACTGTCCGGCAAAGTCAGTGAACTTTTGGCTGCACGACATTCAGGTCTGGCTCTGTGGTCTGCAGGTGACTAAGGCTCTTGGTTTCTCATCTGTCGCATACTCGGGCCAAGTTGGCATCAGGCAAGCACCATGCGCCCACAGTTGCACAACCATTGCTTTCTGCCGCTTTCACCATTGCCAGATGCTATGTTCTATTCCGTTACAGCTAATATGGGTGTAATTAATAGCGACACTATTTCGCTGTTTCTTACAGGGCAATAGCGCGGTTCCAGGAGGGCATCCCTAACTTTGACAGGGTGACTCGAGGGATTCTGGGTGGCCCAAATGGGGAATTCGACCTGCTGTTCCCTCTCACCGACAAGATCATGTACTACGCAAGCGTTTTCTCTCTGCCAGAGGTGCTCCACATCTTGACTAGTCCCTTGATTGCTTGCCTTGAAGGTATCCAGTACACGTCTAGATATTCAGATCTGAATCCCTGCCATTTTCTTTGAGCCTAGTAGTCGAGCAAGAGTCGCCTGTATATATGTGTCTGGGCCGGATCTTGCCGGAAGTGCTTTATATCAACCTCCAAAGAACCAAGTTGCACACTATGCTGCATGCCTCTTTAAGTTCGGCTATATTGACTCATGTGAGTGGCCAGCAGTATAGAGCTGCATGGGAAGCACAGCCTTTGCTACTGGTGTACTATTTCATGGAGCATTTGTCAGGACATATGAATGTTGTGGCAATGGCTGATTGCAGGCGGAGGCCAAGACCTTCAATAATGAGAAGGCACTGCAGTACCTGCACTCCAACGCTGAGCACATTGCCGAGCAATTCAACATGCCCCTCTGGCTTTCCCACATCAAACCAGAGGACATCTATGCCCATCAGCTCAAGGACAGGTGACCAGTCAACCCAGAGTCTCCGCTGGAATTGCTGTTTTTGAAATGAGCTGAAGAGACAAATGAAGGGACCTGAGCTCACCCTGCTAGTGACGGTGAAGGGTGTTGAGAAAAGAAGGAGCAATCGCACTGGGACTGTAGTGGATCATTTGATTCAAGCTGAACTCTGTACGCCTATGTCATGATCACTGTCATGCAGGGCACCAGACAGAGACAAGGCATGGGGCAAGGGCACGGTCACCCTTATTGGCGATGCAGGTACTGCACACTTGTTGTACTGCTTTCAAGTGCAGCGTGCTAAGTGCCGTCCATAGTATGCATCAAATATACGGTCAGTTAGCTTTCGAGCCCATGTATTCTGTGGTAGAACCTCTACCGTAGAAGACTGACTGTTAGTTATCTGCGCAGCGCACCCGACAACACCATTCCTGGGCCAAGGTGGAGCCATGGCTCTGGAGGTGCGCAGACACACACTTGATATACATAGTACCTGTTGTTGATCAGGCAATTTCATCAGCCACTTTCTGCGTGATGGCGCTTCTGCATTGCGCATGCCTTGCCAGCATTACCAACAACCTCAGGCACTGACAATTCTGTACTTATCTGCGGGGTGTTTAATGCAGGGTATAGGTACCCCCCATCTAGGGTCTGAACCCCAGCTCTGAATTCCAACCCTCATACACAAAAGGCAGGATGGATGGTATGCAGGACTCGGTCGAGTTGGCGGCGATGCTGAATTCGATGACCAAGTCTGAGGGCGGGTGGGAGAAAGCAAGTCCACAGGCCATCGCAGAGGCGCTGCGAGCATTTGAGCTGAAGCGCGCGCCGCGGTGCCACGACATGGTCCAGCTGGGGCGAAACAATGGCGCCATGATTTGCAAGAAGCGCTCCTGGCTGGTGCGCAACTGCAGCTCCCCCCAACTTTTCCGATATTTCAGGTCTTTGCCTGCTGTGAACTGCTGCTGTCTGCATTAAGGTTTGCTGCACCAGTGGCATGCGGGGCCGCTTGAAAATGGAAGGGGAATAGATTTGGCAGACTGTGGAGGGCGGTTAATTCTGTGCGCTGCATAAGAACTGTGCAGGACCTGATCAGCTTTGCCACTTTCTTATCAGTGCCTAAGACTTCAAAAGCTGAAGCATTGCAGATCATGCGGGAGTCTCTCATGGCAGGGCTTTTCCCGCCGAGATCTCTGAGATGTGATACTTTTGCCCAGAGGTAGCTGGAAACGCTAATGCACTTGATTGTGCTCCTGTGCTGCAGGGGGTGTTTCTGAGGGACATCTTCATCATGGTGGCTGCGCGGGTCACTCGGGTGTCATTTTACACCGACTGGGATGTGAAGTTGGCGGCCTAGTGAGTCATCGCGAGTCAGCCGGTTATCGCGACCGCTGAACTGACCGCTCCCGCGCATCGGTAGGGGGTGCAAGCAGCTGCAGCATGCAGCATAAAAAGGATGTACATGTGAGAGATGACACTACAGGATTGTGCAGTGGGTTGAACATCATCCTTGGTCAACTGGATTGATTCAGCACGAGTGGCAGGTGACCTGCCGCAGGTCTAGATGAGGCGTCTGACATCTATTTACTCGAGCGCATTTTTCTCTGATTTATAATAAATGCTGAATGAGGTTCTGACCACATGTGTACAATAGTGCCCAAACATCACCAGATTCTTAGAAGTCATGTGTGGTTTCTCTGCCAGCCAGAAATGAATTGAATGCAAGACCCGTTTCCAGCCGGGTGGCTAGGTGCGTTTCCAGCCATAGATAACACACAATAATACATTGATTCAGTGCACCTAGCAGGGCACATTTTCTGTTTCCTGCCAGCGGATGAGAGTCTCCTGGATTTATGAGCAGGCTTGGGTTGTCAGCTCATGATTAACCTTTTGTGCCCTTTTGCCTCACAGAATGCTATTCTTACAAATCGTCCCCTTGTAGCGTCACAAAATCACATGCCACCCTTGTAAATGTGGTGTATGTCTGGCTCCCGGATCAGTTTACTTAAGATTGTCAAACACCTGTTCTCACTCTCTCGCCCGGATATCAAACTCCCAGAGAGTCCACGTCCGCCATGTTTAAGGTGGCCTCGCTGATGGCTGCAGATATCGACTCGTCCTGCAGGCAACAGCAACAGAAATTATCAAGCCCTGGGCCCCACCGTCACGCGGGTAAAAATCGACGGCCACCACCGCCTCCGCGGCTATCTGCAGGACTGCATTCTGCGCCTGCAAGCAACGGCACGCCAACTTATTTGCTGGGATCCGGATCTTTGTCGCCGGATCTTCCTCCCGAGCACATGCATGGCAATATTTTCGGTGCTCTACTTGTGACTCAGTCAGGACCCTCTACGCATGGGATAATGAAACCAAGTTGACTTCTACAGTGTATTGTAAGGGTTTCCAGGCGAGCACTGCAGCGTCCTCTGCATTTGATTGCTCCAAGACCAGGACTCTTGGATGTTACGTCATGATGACTCCCTGCAGTTTGTGGTCAAACGTTCTGCTGATAAAAATTGGTCGTCCGAGCATAACAACGTGCACGCCTTGTACGGATCGAACAATATACAGTGATTAGCGATGCGGGAGTGAAGAAATGTTAAGGTTTGTGGCGAGCTAAAATCAGTAAATCTTGCTCTTTCTGCCAACCAAGAACTCACTGCAAGGCGCCCAGCACAGGTAAATCATGATGCAAGCTAAATACTGTTTGAGCAATAATCTTGGAACCATTCTGCGAGGCTCCTATATACCAGGCTACTATGTTGTCAGGTCGAAGCTTCATTGGGATTTATTCTTCAGAACATATCTTGCCCCAGCATATGAGCTCAATCTCAGAATTTCTGTCGCGGCAGAAGTTTTGAGGTGGCGTTATATCGGGCGATCTGGACTTTTCAAGCTTCAATTGGCCAGGGAGTCTGCTCTATGCAGTCAAGATGTAGGAGCCGTGGGACTGTTTACTCTTGATAGATCACAAGGTAAGGTCCTTAGATTTATATTTTGGATCGAATCCTCGAGAGATTGCCTTAAACGTGCACTGCCATGCATGGGTGTTGTACTTCAATTTGTCCTCCCACCATTTTGGCATCCTTGAGTACCCTGACGGGAATGTCACACTTCTCCTGCAGTTTAACAGGAGCCTAGGCAGGGCAGGCCGCAGAGCGAAGGGCAGCCATGCCGCAGGAGGGAAGATCACAGCACACAGGCACATCCAATGGCGTCGTCGGTCTCGGGGCGCGCACCCTTCCTGCGCCTGTCTTGGCGCTGAACACATTCATGCTGGAGCCTGATCAGGCGGGGAGGCTGCAGGCAAAGCACAGCGTGACCCTGCATGAGCTCATGCAGCTCCTGGTCGCGCCTGCTGCCCTGCTGGCGCGGCCGCCCACCTCGGCCTTCCCTGTAGGGTGAGTCTCTTCACCTTGTCAAATCCCCAGTGGAAGCCTTAGTTGGGGTCTTTTTGGAGCATACCACAATCACAGTTTGTCTTCTGGACAAACACATGAGAAGAGTAGGATAGTGGATTCGAGCACTGGCAGCATTGTAGTCTGGGGCTCTTATTAAGGGTGCTGTCATGTAGCCAATTGTTGCATGCATGAGAGCTTTACAGGTCTGGCAAAGGTCTGGCCAATACTGAGAGACTGGGCTCATCTAGCTCCTGCAGTAGCTGGCCAGACTCATGTAAAGGTCACAATAGGACACAGAGTCTCTATGCAGCCATGTAGCAATCACGCAACACAGGGCTCTCTGTCCAGCCTTGTATTAGTCAAGCAACACAGAAAGCCACAGAGTTGAGCCATGTAACAATCATGTCACCCTGAGTGTCTCATGCAACTGTTAAGGGCGATCGGACTGGGAGTGTCGGGGCGCGTCTACGTGGGAGTCAATCTTGAGTTCCCGAATCTGCCGCTGCAGCATTCGGTGCATGCGGAGCAGTTTCTGGTTGCCAATGCAGCCGCCTGTGGCGAGCGCGGACTGACCAGAATCACCGTCAACGCCGCTCCCTGCGGCCACTGCCGCCAGTTCCTTGCCGAGACAGTCACCGCGGTGAGCATGGATGAGTCACATCTACAGTCCCCTTCCGAGCCTGATTTCCTTGCCTAGCTCCTCTGATTGTCAGTGCAAAATTTTTCCCTATTTGACAAAAGATCTGAGGGTCAGAGCGTGGAACGATGTAGACAAGCAACGGCCAGGAACGCGAGAATAAAATGCCCTGCAGCAAGAACTAGGTCCACATAGATATCTTTTCATGGACAATAAATCGTCTTGTACTCAGGGATGCTCCTCCATGCCAGCTCCTGTCAGTTGACAAGATAGCACGTCACCCATCATCCTGGCTGATAATGTCCCGTGATTGGCTGCAGGAGACCATGGATATAGTGTACAAGGGCAATTGCTACCACTTGGACGACATCTTGGTCGACAAGTTCTGTCCCAGCGACCTCATAGAGCCCGGCACAGCCCCTCTGCTGCTGGAACAGCAGCACAACGCCGTAAGGTTGGCCAAACCATTTAGCGCTCCTCCAGGCAGCTCCATCACTCAGGTAATACATCGTTCGCAACCCCTCAAAGCCCCCATCCAAAGCAGCAGGTGCAATTCAGCCTTGTGCATCACATGGAATGAGATCAGGTGGTGGGATCTGGCAGAGATTGCAGCGGGAGACGAGCAAGTCCGTGCAACACGTCCTTATTGCCAACATGAACAGAGTCCAGCAGTGTGAAAAACTCTCACTCATAAATCAGACATGCACCGGCGACAAATTCTCGGTTGAAGATGCAAGTTGCACTTGCGCATGAGGGGGTGAGAAGAGCTACTGTGTGCCGTATTGCAGGAAGCGGCGGAAGCTGCTGTGAAGGCAGCAATGGAGAGCTACGCCCCCTACACGCGCTGCCCGGCCGGCTTAGCGCTGGTGACTAACTCTGGGCGCGTCTACGGCGGCGGTGTCATCGAGAGCTGCGCGTACAACCCCACACTCAACCCCCTGCAATCCGCCTACATCGCCTTTGCAGCGGCTGGCGAGGCCAACTTCTCCCAGGCAGGCCTCTGCCCTCATAAGCCTGTGTAGACCAATTCCATAATAGGATTCTTTACTATTCATGTTCTGGTCGCTTGTTGCTTGTGAGAGGACGTGTGAGCATGCGCATTTGAAGTAAAAGTATATGGAGTCACACCAAGGTAGAATGCGAGACATGTGAAGCACAGTCCTGGCTTATTTTGGCTTATCTTTGGAGATCTACATTAGCAGCGCAAAGCACCAGAGTCTCACAGATCCTCCCATTCCAGGAACCGAGCGCCCAAACAGGGATGCCTGGCAGTCATCCCTTTGATGCCTCCTCCCTTTAATCGAGTTTAATTTGAACTAAAATTTTGAATATATTTTTGAATGAAAATTTGAATCTGAAAAAACCTGGCCACAGGTGTGCGCTGCCGTGCTGGTGGAGCTGCCAGAAGCTGCCGTCTCCCATGAGGCGTCAACGCAAATGGCGCTGCAGTGCATTGCACCAGGCGCAGAAATGGTCACACTGCCGCTCAAATTGCTGCCACAGCAGCCCTGAGAGAACAGCGCATGCTGTTGCACCCAGCCAATTTAAATGGTGCCTGAAGCAGGAGCCTCTAAAGTAACCTCAGAAAACCCATCGCAAATTCTTTACTAGTGCCTTTATCCACAGAAATTCACAGATGTGGTGACAGAGTGCATGCTTGCTCATCAACTGAGCGTTCTATCCTCAGATAAGCATTGCAGCAGAGTGATCTGGGAGCGTGCGCAAAAAGCCTCTTGAAGTTGTCTAGACCTTGCATGTTGTCGAGCTTTAAGGCTTCACTCTGTCAGACACTGGTCAAAAGGTGCATCTAGGTCCTGCAGATGTCGGAGGGAGATGCTTGTGTCAGTTGGCCTTTCCAGATAGCGGGCTGACCCTGGCGTCTCATGAAAATACGAAGCATATGCTTCTTGGGTGTATCTGCTGTGGGGGTCCACAAAGAGATATCGGGTTTGCTTGCATGCTATGCTAATAGCTGACTTCAGGAAGATTGACAAATGCAAAATTGAAGGGGTGCATAGTAAGTTTTTGACTGGTCAAAAGAGAAATGCAGGATGCAACTCACAAGGGAATACAAAAGAAAACGCGCGTACACCAGAGAGAGCGGTCCTGGCCTATTGGCTGATGGACGATGGTGGCAGGTCCATTTACAACCGTGACCGCCCCAAGCTGAGGGGATAAAGATTAACACCCAGGGGTTCACCGAGGAGGAGGTCACCTGTCTCTCGAACGGGCTTAGGCTCCTTCTCAACAACTCTACGATTCCATATTATTCACCCCCCAACAAAAAGATATACTTGCCCATGCCTACTTGTCTCATGCTTGTGTGACACACGCTGTGTCTAAAAAGGAATTGACATCACGACCAGCATGGTGATACCGGTATACTGTGATATTACGTAACTGTGTTTCTGTCCGTTCAAACGTAGAATCTCGCCCATCATCAATGAGTAAGAATTGTAATGGATAAGATGCATGCATGACTTGTCCTCGGTTCAGGACAGCCACCGCCTCCATCAAAACACAAAGCTCTGCAGACTTCAATTTTAAAATTAAGTCTTAAAACTCTTAGATGTAAAGCTCAAGCGCCCAAGGCATGAATACTGCAAAGTCAACCAAGCGCAAATCACATTCTTCAAAACTGGTCTTGCGCAGAATGCAGAGACAATGTCCTTGTCCCCTAAATTTAAAAAAAAATCAACATCATACAACACTGTGAGCCTCGCACACACCAAAGTGACCACCCGAGGTCACATCCCACCAACGCACCCTGCACACCGCCAGATCTGGCAAAATTATGTGCGCATCAAGGACCCCATTCTGGTCCTCGCATAAGAGCAGAAACATGCCCAGTCAAACTCAATCTGCTCCCTGGAAAATTCTTTGCCAGAGCATGTCAAACAAAACCATCCTGTGCTGTTCTTGGTAAACGGCTACAAACCACACACTGTGAATATCTGCTCAAGAGGACACCCGAATTCAAAGCCCTTCTGGAGATTCTTGAAGGCAGGACACTCTCTCTTGAGCCTGGACAGAGGCTGTCGCAGGATTTACCAGGCAAGATAGCACTGATAATGCCTGCGTAATTCTTGAAGAAAGTTGCACTTGATGTACCAGCTCATCTTACCAATTTGGCACAAGAGTGTTGCCATCTCAGCCTGAAACCATCATCACGTTCCTCAGAGCAAGATCCTCAAAATAACCAGCCAATCTGCCGTTTCGGCAAAGTCTGGTATTGTACCATAGCCTGCCCTCCCACTACAGGAACAAAGCTACTTCAAATAGACACGGTACCCTCAAAACTAAGGGGGCACCTGAGAATATGCTCTTGAGAAACTGTTGGTCAGATGGCAGATGTTTGGCATATCATATTTTCCATCGCATCTGCCCCTTACACACCATTTTGAGGTTTCAGCAGTGGCTACCAAAGACAGGCATAGATTCCACGCCATGTAATGCTTTCGGCAGGCTCCTTCACTGCTCCAATCTACAAATCACACCCTGCTGCAGATGGTACTGCGCCGCGACGCATGCTCACCCAAAGACAAACTGGCCAGCCTTACATTGCCAGATATGGACCTTGCAGCCTTGGCAACAGCCTGTAGCTTGTGGCCCACAACTTATTTGCTCCCTCCAATTCTTGAAAGCCAAAGATCAACAAGTGCACCTGCCCCGTCGAAGCTTCACCAAACCTTCACATCGGGCTGAGAATCACCGACATTTCTTATCACGATCTTAGCGCCCCAATCCGCTCATTCCAGCCCTGATTCACCATCCACCGGGCAGGAATACTGCCCATAGAGCTGCCTGCCCGGCAGCCCATGCGCTGCCACATCACCTGCCTGCTCTGGGCAACTGCCAGCTCAGCTGCAAAACCCTCAGCTCCCCCTGTTTATCCCCCTTTCTCCACCAGGCCACCAGGGCATGTCCCTCTGCTGTCACTGCTGCAGCTGCGCTGCAGAGAAGGCTTCACTGCTTATCCCAAGTGAAAGCCTCCCAGAGCAGGCTGCATGACCCTCATCGCTCTTGCATCTCATCTCAGGCACTCGCAGAAGCGCCCGCTGTTTCATTCACAGCGCCATCTGAATGGATCCTCCAGAGACTCTCCCAGGCCGTCAGGCCAAGCTGTAGCTGCTGCTGTGCTGCAGGGAGTGCTTCACTGCTGCCAGGCGCGCAGGCCAAACTTGCCCTCTTCGGGTTTGATGAAGGCTGAGCGGCGCTCCTTGGTCTTTATGTCCATGTAGAGCGACGACGCCATTGTCAGCTCTGGAGTCTGCACTCGCACACACAGCCCTTAGCACTCCATCGCATGTAGAAGTCCAAAAAGCGGAGATATAGAGATAAACCTTGATCTGCATGCAATATTCAGCATATAGACACATGTTCCCGTGCACCCAAGTGTGCTCTGATCCTCGGTAAAAAGAGCAATTGAGCAGTCCTGAAGCTCACTTTGTCTTGTTTGTGAAACAAAAATTAAATATATTCTATTCCGCAGTCATAGCAGCCTGACGGGCTTCTTGCATCAGGATGTCACCACAGGAAGGGTCCTCTCTTGTGATTTTTTGGCGCTCTCAGGGCCCGGGAGAGAAAGTCTTGAAGGTGCAAATTAAATGAAAAAATACCAAGAGAAGATCCGACGAGCAGGTGACATCCCAGGGGAGGGGGCGTCAGGGCGGGGGCGTGCCTTGCCGGTGGTGGAAATGAACCCCTGGTTGATGGCGGCCTGAGTCAGCTCCCGCGCCGTCATCGCCTCCGACGAGCCCTGCAGCACCTGCGCGCACATGCCATTCTCCACACATGCACAATCTGTGTAGTTCATCTAGTGCCATCACCAGACTGTCAAGATCAAAGCCTTACAGGTGCCTGACCATCCACCGGTAACCGTCTGCAGGCAGTCCACAAAGGATACTTTGGCTACCTGCAGGCTTTTGCAGGAGTGGAGGGTCAGGAATCTGACATGTGCGGGCCCCATAGGTGACTCGACAGCACATGCCAATAGTCAATATACTGCGACTATGAAGATGACGGCAATTCTCTACCCATGCACAACCCCCTGCAACAATGCGGGCCCCTGCAAGGGCGCGTGCCTAGCTTAACAGAAGTGTCCAAGTGCACACGGTACGCTCAGCCTGGTTCTCAAAATGGATGCTCCAACACAAAAGCTACACCCCAAAAATGCGCTTCTTTCCAATTGCTGCAGAGCAGGAGGTCCCTTACCTGGTAGGCGGCTCGCTTGAAACCCCCGTTCGGCCCGTTGGCGGCGGCGGCGGCCGCGTGCGAGCGCAGCAGCCGCCGCGCGCCGCCGTCGTCTGACTCATCGGCGCCCTCGGTGCAATCCTCTGGGGGCAGCTCTTCTCCGTACGCCAGCAGCGTGGCGTCTGCGGGATGTCCCTGCTTTGCCGGTGCTGCGCTCGATGCGGCTCCCTGCAGGCACATGACAGCGGGGCTTTAGCATGTGAGTGCGGTGAGCAAGATTATTCAGGACGTCAGGTACCTTGGGGTCCTGAAACAACGAGAAAGGGAGGGAGGACTTGCTGTACAGCCACAAGAACATTTTTTTCGCTGTGCGCTACAGCAAGGATGGTCCATGGCTGTTGTCTGATTGCAGACAGGCTACAGCACCGCTGCAAGCTGCCTCTGAGATTTTCAAAGCGGCACTGAGGGCTCTTCAATAGCCAGAGGGATGCCAAATCGCAGCTTCAGACTGGTACGAGGCCCCAGTGCTGCCAACTTTGCCACAAAGGCAAATTGCTTGATGTTACGGGACATGAGTACTCAGGCAGCCTCAGAGCGGGGCTTGTAACTTTATTGTCTGCGCTCCTAGAAAGGCATGGCAAAGCCCAATGGCTCTTGAGACGCAGTATGACGCTGCTGCTCAGGAAGACCAGAGAGGGAACGCCCCCACCTGCAGCGTGGACATGAGGGTGCGCGGCGGGGTGAGCGAGGGGGTCGCAGCAGGGGTCGTCGAGCACGATGCGAGCCCCGGGTGGTGATAACGCGCGGTCATGGACGGCGTCGGGGGGATGAGGTAGGCCGAACCGGACCCCCCAGTGCCGCCCGCGGTGGCAACGGTCCCCCCGTAGGTGGTCGCTGTCTTATGGTTCACCTGGTCGATCAGCTTCATGGGCGGCCTGCCGCGACCTGTGGGCATACAAATATGGTGTTTGCTCAGACATTTTTTTTCTGGCATACTTTTGCTGCAGTCACAAACCTGAGCGTAAAAGAACCTGAATAGCTTGGAGTTTCATGCAATTCAGTGCAGCTTTCATGCCAAGCACGTCATCACAGCAGGCTTTCTGCGCAGTCTGCAAGATCTATCAGAACAAAGTATTCTCCAGCACAGACAGATCTTCCATGCCTGCACGAGAAGCCCACTGGCCACTCATTGGGCATTACAACCGCATTCAGAATCTATTTTCCTGAATGAAACTGCCCCAGCCCAGGACGTGGGAAGAAAGCGCACCTCCTTTCCGGGCGTCCGATGCAGCGCCGGCGCTGCGGGTGCGGGGGGCGACCTGGGGGAGCAGGTCCCCTCCCCCGGCGGCCTGGGTGAGCCCATCGCTGCAGAAGGCCCCCCCAGCGGTGGCCCCTGGTTTGCGGCGCAAGTTGCGCGCATCAGCCGCGCCGCTGGTGTAAGCCTGCACGCGCAAAAGAGTAACACTAAAATCCTTTCACCAATGCCTTCAGCGCTCCTCCCACCAATATCAGGCAACAGAATGCTCACGTTTCTGAGACACAGATCTCATGGAGGCAGCTTTGTCGAAGACCGCAACAGTATGTCGGTCATCCCGCACATCACCACAGGTTCCAGAGAGCATGGAACCCATCTGTGCAACCTTACGGGATGATAGTGCCTTAACGGACATGAGTTCATGGAGGAATGGTGTAATCTCCCTGCCCTGTAGTGGTGTGCAGAGTGGCCCTTCAAAGGGTAATGCAAGCAAGCATTCAGATGGTACCTCGTCTGCAATGGCATCCTCGTCAGTGTACGTTGAGCAGGCCTCCTCGTGGGCCGCGCGTGCGGCCGATGCAGCCTCTGCTGCGGCCGCCGCCTTTGCAGCCGCCTGCAGACATGACAAGGCCCTCCATCTCCTCAGCAAGCGAGCGTCATGCATACTCAGGCATGCAGAACTACCGAGAAATATTCGTGTCAACCCAAGCCTGCTTTTGCTGCCCTCTTTTGCTTTTTGATGCAAGGTTTACTGAAAGAGGCAAGTGTTGGCAATCTGGTCTAGAACTCAATCTCTTGTTATACGCAAAGCGCCAAGGGGCCGTTTCTTCTAGCAGAGTGTCGAAAGGCCCAAGGAGCATCAGCTTAACGCACCTTGAGGCGGGACTTGATGGGCCCTTGAGTGGCGGAGGCAGCGCGCTCGGCGGCGGCGGCGGCCTCGGGGTCGGGGCAGGTGCCAAAGCCGGGTGGGGAGCGGTGGGGGCACGCGCGCGACCGCAGCGCATACAGCTGCGTCGTCGGCGGCGACTCGGCCTCGGCTGACCGCGCCCGGCGCAATGACGCGCCGTCCTGCGGCGAGTGCGAGCCTGCACACATACACGGTGTTAGCTAAGGACAATAGCAGCCTGCATTTTGCGGCGGTTGCAAGGATCTGCCGCTACCATTGCAAGCCATGCATTGTGTCAATGGGTCGCATTGCCAGCATTTGTGGCACGCTCCACCTTGCTTGCACGATTGCGCGGCGCTGAAAATGTGATCTGGGGGATTGAGAGTCTCTCAGTCAGCATGACCGGCACGGAGTGTTCCCATAGCATATCTGGCCCTGAACCTCATCGTCAGAAACGACCTGGCAAGTTGGTTAAGATCTTGTGACAGATTCCAAGATCTTTGTCTAGTACTGATCAGGGAATGAAGGTCATCCACCTGACAGCAATTTCCCAAGCGCAGCATCCTCTTCGGCCGGCGGCTCTGCGGGCTTGCGGCCCCAGGCGGAGCGCTGCGGCGCGAGCGTCAGACGCTGACGCCACCGGCCGCGGCCGCCGCCGCCGGCCGATGCGGCCAGATTTGGCGCACCTACCCGTCCCGTGGCATGCGGCGGCTGGCCGAGCGCGCGGGCCGCGCTGGACTGCGCGAGCAGCGTCTCCACGTCATCGTCCGCCGGGCTCAGGCTGAGCATGCTCCGCTTCTGCGCCGGTAGCGGAAAGAGCGTCAGATGCATTGTGACACTTCAACAGCCAGTTCTATTTGGGGCCGGGACACCAGAAAAGCCACTTGACATATTGTATGTGAGAGTTGCGCAGTGCAGAAAGCAAGGCAGCCCTCAAACATGGCCATATGGCTTGCAAGTGTGTATCTCATAGTCGAGGCTTGCGGACCACTGAACCCTGTGGTACAGCTAAGGCCACCAGCATGTGTCTGGTGCCACCAATGCAGCGCTTCCAACACTCAAGTATCAATACAGCCCAAACTGCACAAAGATTGCGCCGCCGGGTGGAGCTGCATTGGCAGCAGCAGATTGATAAGCTCAGACATTTTCACAACACACATCCATCGTTGCCCCTAAGCCAGAGCTACGAATGAGCTTGTCCTGAGTACCATCCGGGGCTCAAAAGGCTCACCCTGATTGCTCCTGCGGCAGCACGGTTGCCGCGGGGCCCGCACAGGCGCTCGTTCTGGCTGCTCTCATCGATTCCCTCGATGCCCCCCTGCGCGCTCCCCTGGAAGCCTGACGGTCCCGCGAACGCCTCATCCGGGCTGCGCACACGCCCCACAACCTCAATGCCTCTTGGATTCCCTATCCTCTAGGCCTGCGCCTTGAGGCACAGCTCCACTCGCTCAGCCTCCCCGAGAAGGGGGCTTGCACCACGGGAGTGGTGCAGATCCTTCCATCTGTCAGCCTGCTTGGTGGTCTGGTGGTCGGTCGGAGCAGCATGATTAGGCTTAGAGGGTGGTACTACCATATTAGCTGAACATCAGGAAGCACCGTAGACAGTGACGATGTAGCCAAGGTCTGCAGTGGCCCCAGGCTACGTATCACATACGCACATTGGCAAGACTTTTGCTCTAATCTGTGGCTTCAACCAGGAATTATGCTCACTTTGCCTGGTGCCTTCACCGTGTCATGGGCCTACCAGATGCTCCCAAAATCAGAACCTCACCAGGAGGCTTCAACTGCATTTGCAATGCGAGATCTCCTACTTTATGGCCGCATGTAAGGGGCTTACGTTTCAATTAAACAGCAGCGAATCACACCTGGGCCGGGCGAGGGGCGAGCCGAGCTGGCCAGCGCCGGAGGCAACGCTGTCGGAGCCGTCATGCAGCAGTGATGACTCCTCGGCAGCGGCAGCCATCCCCCCAGCGCCTGCGGTGCGGCCGCGGCCGCCGCGCCACGTCATCTCCCCGTCGTCGGCCGCCGACCCTGTCTCAAACCGCGCAGCCGCGCGCGTCGTCCTGCGCAGGCATTGCCCTTGCACTTGGCACGTGTTTTGATTTTGGCTGTCAGCCTCTTTGCAAGGTCACAGTCATCCTCGCTGTCTGAACAGCTTTGATTAATTTGACAAGCATGGAATCTAATAAATGGCGCTGTTTATGGGCCGATTGCAACACCCACGGAGTTGCGGTCCTGCCTAAGGAAATGCTGTTGAAGTCTCTGCAGCTTTGACAGAATCCTTACTTGTGGGGTACACAAAGCGGAATACCTGGAGCGTTTGCGTCTGGGGGAGACGGGCAGGGGGTCATCGTCGAGGGCGTGCTTGGAGCGGGTGGTCCGGCGGGGGGCACCGCGCGGGGCACCCTTTCTGTTCGCCTCGACTCCCTCGTCGATAACGCACGTCCCCTCCTCGTTGGTCCTGATCAGCACCTTGGTCGTGGCTGGAACAACCTTCCCAAAGGGCTTCGACACCGTCCAGCAGTCTGCTCCCTCCGAAGCCCTGTCGGCAAGCGGGGAATTCTTTCATCGAAATCCCTGAGTTCCAGGGGTGGATCTGTTGTCATCCATCTATCCACCATTCCTGAAACTACAGGCCAGAGAAGTACCCTGCTTGTACCTACCAAGCATTGCATTCCAGGTCCAGTGGGAACATCAGAAAACTCTGCCTAAAGCCCTCCAGGATGCCCAGAAAAGGGTCGCCAGCCACTGCACTAGGAAGCCACTAATTTATGCTGTGGGCACGGGAAAAGTTTTTCCAACTTGAAAAGAATAGATGGTGCGCACCGCACAAAGCGCTCCCCAGTGTAGAGGGCGTGTCGGATCTGGCTCTTCCAGTGGTCATTGTGAGTGATGAAGCGGGAGCCTCCAGAGCGCTTGTATGCAATGCGGCCCCTCTGCTCGCATGCCCGGTAGATCTGCAGTCAGAAAAGACATTATTCAGGTTTGGGGAATGCATGAAGACGACTCAGCCTTTCTGCCTGGTGCAGCTTGCCCTGCTGTCCGGAGCAACCGCAGGCAGAAACCCCAGTCTTAGGGCTGAAAGGGCCTTATTCATGTCAGTTCTGGAGCTCTGCAGAAGAGTAGCACATGCATGTGGCTTGTATCGGGCAGCAAAAGGCCTGCTAGCCTCAAACTCTCAGGATGGTGGCCAAGCAAGGCATCAGTGGATGTCTGATCCTTCCGGGCGTTTTGAGATGACAGCCCTGGCAAGAAGGTATTATTCACCAATAACAAACATCATGCAAGGGAAAAGCAATTTCAAAACATGCACCTCGAGTCATTAGATGCTGTCTGCCTGGCAGCTCTACAGGTGCGAGTCAATCTTACCTCACGCAAGGATGCTTGGCACCCATAGGACAGAATAGCGGCATGGATCATGTCATGGACGCTGCAGAAGGCATCCACTTCCATGACCTGCACGACAGCCCCAAACTCAATGTCAGGAAGCCTCAGAACCCACCATTGCAACTGCCTGCTTTTGCTGATGATTAGAAGCCTCAAACGCTTCAGGCCTTCCTGGATCACAGAAGCAACGCAGATAGGACTCATGGCATTGCGTAGATCGAGTCTCTGCGTCTTCGTACCTTGATCTCGCTGGCAACAGGCGCTGAAGGCCCTGCACGCAATACGCTTCCCTCTCAAGACGCAGAGCAGATGTTAGCCCAGAAGGGCGCGCCAAGACATCATTACAGGCTTTTCAAATATGTAAAGGCAAAGATTGTGTCAGGTCAACGCAATAAGACAGGGCCACTGGGTGAGTCGTGCCTTCGGCGGGGCTTTGTCGGCCTGCTGGCGGTGGCATCCTCTCCCTAGCTCTATCCCTCGCTGCGTGCAACAAAAGCACCTTGATCGGACCACTAGCATCAGCAGAGGATCCACAGTGCTCTAGGAGGCACCGTGGGGTGTCGACAGGACGACCGCGCTTCGAACATCTTGGCGTGCGCAGCTTCAAGGAGTCGATAAAAAACCCTGCAAGCGTGCCACCACGCCTAGGAGGAAGACCGCGTGAGACGCGCACCCCGTCTCCTACCCACCAGGGAGCCCCACAAGCCTTTCAAAATACCTAGCACATTGGAGATGACGCAAGGCACCGGCACCAAAACGCTCAAACGTGGCCGACAAAGACCAATGGGAAAGACCCTCCCTGGCAGGAAGAACGCAGACAGCCGCCTGGACATGACCCCGCGCGACACCCACTTTGTTCCTATGGACCGCTAAGCCTAAAAGGAATGTCCCTCACAGACGGCGGCTGTCTATTCACCTCCCGCTGGCAGTGAGGAGGCAACATCTGAGGCGGTCCTCCTGGGAGGCAAGACCAGGCTTGAAGTAGGGTTGGTCAAAGTATTCTTGCGGGGCTTGTCAATATTCGCACCTTCGACTAGGTGTGATGCTTCCTGCTGGTTGCTCATGTGACCTTGGGTGATTCCTGCAGCTTTTGACCCGGGTCAGATTATGGCAAAGTCCTCAAAGCGGTGGTGGCTCCAGAAAAGACACACTCCGGGGAATTGGCGCGGCTGCGATGGTGCTTCAAACACAGTGGCTGCCTATGCCTCTTTGAGGGCTATGCTATATCAAGTGGACGCCTAGAGAATCTCACAGGATGCCCTATAAGGCTTTCCAGAGATAAGCATGATTGGATTGTGGAAGGGTCCGGCAGCTCTTGAGTACCCCCGTGCAACCGTGAGCCTTTGAGCAAAACACGAGACACCTGTCTGGATCCTGAATGGGCGAGACTGCGATTCTGCAGGTGAGCTTCCAGTGAAATACCAGCAAGCCCTGCCTCCCTTTTCACTTTCAGGGTCACTAAACTATCCACTCAAATCCCACGTTCTGGCCACCAAAACCAGAAGAAATTTTGCATTGGAGTTCAATGTCGTGAGCTTAGCACTGTATCAGACGTAAATGCATGCTCACATGGAGTGAAACTCTTTGGTTTGCTGCAGTGAGGCGAGATAGAGCATTTTTCTGACTTCACACCCCAATACTGGCCTATCCACTTGCAGATCTGTTTAAATCGCCTCATAGCTCACATGGCCTGACCTGAATCGCTTCTTATGCGCTTAAGTCACCATCGGACAGTTTACAGTACAATCAAGCCGCTGCAAGGAGCACTTTGAAGCGCTGCCCTGACCAACAGCTAAAAATAGATGAGGATCAAATTCAATCCAAGGTAGACCAAACACTTCATCAGCCCCTGACATCCTCTTTTCTCCCCCGGCTTCCTCACACATGCACAAGTAAACTTCCGGAACAGATCTCACCACTCAAAGCCACTCAGAATCGATGTTGCTCATTCGTTAGGCGCTTCATAGATACAACATATCAAGATGTGCTTTGCAGTCCCGAACTTTAGTCCCTCGGTGTAAGATGTAGAGGTTAATCATCTGATTGGCGGTGCCAAGCTGACAGCGTAAACGAACTCAACAATGAAGCTGGACGACAAAAAACTTATCAGGGCGATTGTTCGCCGGGTGCATCCCGACTTGTTCTCGGCACATCCGTACGAGCGGGCGCAGAACTCGGAGTCTTTAATGGCAATGCTCCGTGACCGCTTTCAATTTCGCAGCGGGCCCTGGGACACACTTAACAAAAGCACTGTTCATTTGAAAGTGGTTTCATTACTTAATTGTTTTACTGAATGCATGGTGCCCACTCAAGACTGACTCTTCTGTTTTGCAGTTACTGAACAGCTACGTCGATGAGCTGCAGCGGCGTGGCAAGGTTCAGACGGCCGCAGTGAAGTTTTGGGTCATAGAGGACGGCCGCCTGACGCAAATAAGCGCGGAGCTACCCAGCTACGGCTCCCTTGGGCCCCTCTTCTTTGCGTTCAACCTCATTTCTGCAGATGAGATGCAGTCTGGCGCCGGCTCCTACATCAGCAGTAGGCTTTCTTCTCCTTATCAAATCGCTATGGCCTTTGAAATTCGATTAGGAGCTATGATGTCGGTGCAATTGGTAGCCTGGAGCACTTCTTCTGCCCACTGCAGTTCCTCAGCTGCTGCAAACAACAACTATTCCCGCGCGCTGGCGTGAACTGTTAAGAGCGGAGAATGTATCACGTGCACATGTGCATGCAGGTCAGGACAGCACAGACTTTCTGGAATGGCTCAGTTTCACAGTGAAGGAGGCACTGCGGGCCTCAGAGCAGCACGAGTCCATGAAGAGGGTGATCCGCGAGCTAAGAGCCTCCCTGGAGGACAAATTTGCTTTGGCAGCCATCCAGGTATGTGCTCATGGCTCTCACTATGGTGCCAACACCAGGTCCAGGCAACATGCATCTGCTGCACACGTCCCTTGCATGGAGTAGAACAATCCACAAACATGCATTTCCTTCTCTGCATGCCTCATCCTGCTTGTCTTGGTGCTCATTGCCATCACAGCCTGGCCAGCTGAGGTGCATGCAGACACTGCACCTGCCTCAGGACAAGTCCAGAGATAGCAGAATGTCACTTGAAGGGTTTATCACATGGCATACAGGTGGGAGGGGAATTCGCTGTCAGCAAGGCAGAGCAGAAGCGACAGATAGAGGCGCTGAGGACACTGAACTCCTGTCTCACCACTCTGGCAGCCGACCAGTCGGAGCTTTTTGAAGGTGAGTGCACTTACTCTTGAAGCGCCACTCTCGTGCCTAGCATCATGGACTTGCATGGGACTGCCTGCTTGACTATGTTGGCATCATACTGCCTTTGTGTGACTCTTGGCCATGTTGCATGCAAGTGCAGCAGAAACATCTCACAACAAGTGCCCTTAATGCAAGTGACGAGGGTGGCAATGTAAATTACTGACGTTGTCAAATTTTGGACCCCACGCAGGTCTGAGTATTCGCCTTTATCACCCCGACTCGGCGCCCTTTGACACGTCATCCTTCTTGGATAACAGCGGCTCGTATAATCTGCGCACGAGCTCTATAGAGGTGTGCTTTCTGCGATGAACATTGCAGCATTTTGCATGGTCCGCCCAGCAAGTCCCTCTGCCCGGCTTTATGGCTTGTGGAAGGCTTGTGGATTTCTCAGCCAGGGGGGTGGGATTGATGCGCTGGATTCATTCTTTGCACAATCCGAGCACAATCTGTGAGCTGCTTGGGGCATGCGCGCGTGGTCACGCGTCAGGTGCCGCAGGTCCGAGGCAAACGACTGCACATGCATGATCAAGCATGCCGCATAGCACACCGCATGCTCTGCTTATCTGGGGTTCATGCTGCCAGGACCCTGCTACGCAATCCTGCAAAACATGTTTTGCACATACAGTCCCACGATTCCCTCCCTTGCAGCACAAGCTCCGAGGGCTTGAGCTCTTTGAAGAGCATTGGACAGGCGCGGTGGTCTGGTCTGATGCAATGAACTCCATCGTGGCTAGACATGTGCGTGTCAGCGTGATTCATGCCCTTGTTTCAAAGCCTTGTGGGCGTGCATGTCTCACCATGCTTGAGCACATTGCATCATAGCGACGTCGTCCGCCTTGTAGCTCTGCTCCCGCGCCTCATTTCCACAAATCAATCCCCCTGTCTTAGAAGCCCTGAGGGGTGTGTGATGCGCGCGCGCAGAGCTACGTGGCAGACGACGGATGCCTGCACATAGTGGCGGACCGGCACCGGATTCAGGAGGCAGTGGCCAGCCTCGACCTTGGCCGCGCGCGCCTGCTCACCCGCCTTTCCCTCTTCTGGGTGCACCGCGTCAGGTGGGGCTTCTCAGCTTCCTCCTGTAGTTGGAACCATCCTACTCGGATTCCCGAGATTTCAGCAGGAAGGTGACATGGAGGATATCGTAACTCCTGGTTGCCACGCTGGATTAAACAATTAAATCTTGTGGGACCACCGTTATTGTAACCATGTGTCGTAAGGCACTGGCCTGCTCCGAGGCGAACTCCATATTTTGGGACCTGATGTGAGCGGTGTTGCTCTAAGACTGTGTCATGGGTGTTTCTCTCAGCACGATGAACTTTTGTAATCCTTGCAGCATTGCTATACAAGGACCCCAGTGGCCGCAGCATGCAGATGAGCCCTCCTAGCAAACTGGCTGACCTCCGCAGAAGGGGGTCCGCCAGTGGGGTGTGCTCATGGCAGGAGTCTTGTGTAGGTTGACAACGATGCCATGACCGCCTCATGTGGCTCTGTGCACCTAGAGCCCTGGGCTCTTTTTGAAAAGCCGCCTGCACGTGGTGTGCAGTGCAATATCCCTTCATCCGGCTCGCAAGGACACCCGCAACGCAAAACGTTCATGTCATGATTGCATGTGGCGCGCATGCATGCAGGCAGCTGTCGCCGCCGCTGAAGGCGCTGCTGGGCACGGACAACGTGTGGTGCGACTCGCGCACGGAGGAGGGCAGCCAGAAGTTTGTGCTCTGGGCCGGCTGCGTCCTCGAACGCAGGCACGGCCCATTTCATAACCCTTAATTTCACCTCGCTCCTAGCCACCCCCACTTACCAGTCCAGCTGTTCCCTTGGAACATGATGTTTTCCCTGTCAGGGTGCACAGAGTGTGCATCTTCAAGCGCAGGCACATGCCTTCTTTCATTATTGTGATTGCAGACTCACTCCTTAGTCTCCCAAATGTGTAGTTCAGTGGCATTGCTAAAGCAACCACAGGCCCAAATCAGGGCACACACACTCTGCATGCGGGCTCCTTGCTTTTCTCCATCAGGGGATCTTGAGCCAAAGTTGTCGAGACTCACGGGACACTTTTCGTCAGAGGTTCCTTCAAGTCAAACGCCCATGCATGCTGCTGATTTTCCTTTTTTATTGCACATGACGCGTCTGCCAGTCAATATAAAGTGCCATAATCTATGAAACTTGTGGCGTGCAGGGAGGAATTTGATCGGGTACTAGGCGGGCGGAGGTTTGCCTTTTCATTGCTGGTGCACTCGGACGAGTCATCACCCATGGTGGACTTCCTGGCGACTTCCTCGGTTCTGCAGGTGGATTGGTTTCTTCTTTCTGATCCTCTTTTCTATACTGACACAAAGGCCCATGGGCAGATTTTCGTCTTTAGCTAGTCATGTTAAAGATGCGCCATGTCAAGAGATGACAACAGTACAAAGGCAGCCCAATCGTTTTCCTACACTTCAGTCTTTGTCTCTTACCGTGGGACATGCGAGTTGAACTGTTGTATCAACTGCAACTTCAGTGAGAAGAGGTTGTCCCAAAATTGTCATACCGCAACTTCAGTGAGAAGAGGTTGTCCCAAAATTGTCATACCGCTGCAAGAGGGTCATGTCCTAGAGGTGCGGATTATGCACTTGAAGTGCAGATGCTGAGGTTGCTCGAAAGATTGGCCTTGGTGTATCAAACTGCAGCAGCCCAGCTGCGGCACATTTTGCCAGTCAGGATTACTGCGCTGCTGCAGCTTGACGCTGCCGAGGTCAGCTTTGCAAGCCTGCTCTGCTGCTGCATTTCACAAATATCGTTGTGCTGCTCAGTCAGAGGCTCGCCCGGGTGCCTGCACGAATGCATGCTGGTCTGGGTAAACTTCTAGTCTATCTGTAATGTTCCAGGGTAAGGTCATCTGTGCTAATCTACGCTCACCAGCAAAGCATGTCAATTATTATGGATGGTTGTCTGTGTCTGCAGGTGCGGTCAAACTGTCCTCCACCGCGGTTGCTGGAGTTTCTGGCGGGCGAAATGGGCTTGGCGGCCAACGAGGCGGCCGAGAGCGTCGCCAGCAGCAAAGCAGAAGAGGAGGCCCTGCTTGAGAAGGTAACTCCTCTGATTGACCTGTCAATATTGATGCAATTGGTTCCCATAAAGGCATTGTCCAAAGGAACTTTGTGCAGGGCGCATTTCACAGGCCTTCACTTTTGCACCCACCTACCGTGGTACAGATCGGGCCCGATGGCCAGCTTTCGGGTCCAAAAAGGACCACCGGGTGACCAAAATGTACACACTCTGGTCTATATAATCGTCTCATCTGTGACATGCCGGGCACATTGTTTTATTGTGGTGTCTGAGTCGCATTCTTCATCCCAAGCAGGAAAGGTTGTGCCTGCGGCCAGATGACATGACGCCCGGTTCAAAAGTGATGTCCATGGCATGAGGCCTTTGCACAGCAGGACATGGCCATAAACATCAGGCGGAAGCCGCGCTGCCGAGTCACCGCTGAGTAATCGCATGCATGCAGGTGCGCGCGGCGCTGGGCGCGAAGCATGTGATCTGCGTGTGCTCCAGCTACGACAGCGCGGGAGTCATGGACGCAGCGCAGCGCCTGCTAGACTGCGCAGATGTGCTTCGCGGAGTCGTTGACCTGTCCGGTGAGCCGTTTTCACTGCTGCAAAACATGTCTTCAACTAACAGCCACCACTGCTGTAACATGCTTGATCTACTGGACAGCCAATCCTGCTGCAATTTGTGTGACTTGGTGGATGTTGACGTGACAGCTTGAGTTGCGGTTGACGTGGAGAAGATCAAGACTTTGATTTACTGCTTAGGAACTAGCGCACAGATACCCTATGCACGGTCTTCACAATCAGTGCAGAACGCTAGCTGTTTTTGGTCCTTGGTTGTGGGTTGTGGGTTCTGGGGTGTGGGTTCTGGGTTGTGGAACTGGAGCACTTGGTCAAGCACAGACGGCAATGACAATGGATGCATTTTTTGCGCCACAATTGCTGTTGTCGTCACTTCAGTCTCTGCGCGCCCAAGTTTATGCACATCCTGAAGCTACCAACCTTTTGTTGCTTTCGTCACTTTGTCAAGGGTGTGCCCCACACTTAGTCGTATCTTTCTGCGCAGGTGCAAGCATAGCGATCGACGACTGCTATGAGCTATGGGAGAGCGGTTTCATCTCCATCCCCCACAACTTCCAGGTCAAGGACCTCCGCCCGGAGCTGCGCAAGCTGCTATCTCCCTCTACTACCACCCCCTCAACCACCGCTGGCAGCATGCAGCAGGGCAGCAGTGACTTTGCTGCTAATGGAAGTAGTAGTACTGGCATCAGTGGAGGGAACGGTGGTGTACCGGGCGCCGGGGAAGCTTCCGGGGCGGCTTCCGTGGGCACGGAAGCTGCGCCGTCGGCGGCCGGCCGCTTGGCGGCAGTGATGTGTGCGCCAGGTCATCGGCGATGGCAGCGGCTGCGGGGGTCTGTGATCGAGCGGAGGAGGGGTGTCTGCCGCGGGATATTGCTCAGGCCGCACCTGCGTCAGACGGCGTTCCTAAGGAGTGTATCCGGTTGGCGATAGTGCTTGTGACAAACGCTTATATGAGGTATCAGAGCTAGCGGCGCTAATAAAAACACAAGACCCCACTCATGTTCAGAGCACTTCCTGGATTGAGAAGGGGTTGACACAGTTCTGGAATAGCAGCAAGGTAGGTGGCAGGTAATAGTGTTGTGGCTGCACCCACACAATTTTGATTGCAGGGCTCTGAAGAGCACTCAGAGTAGGAGAAAGCAATGACAAGGGTTCCAAACGGTGTGTGGTAAGAGAATTATCTCCAGAGTCTCCAGGGTAGGCGTTATATTGATGTGATGCATGCTGTGTCACATCAATATAATTAGCTCATGTACACGGCTCTGATCATTGATCAATTCATGAATGTACCATAGAGAACTGAAGGCAGGCACTTCAAGACACTGACTTCTAATCCTGTGTTGGGAGAGATTAGGTCTCGAAGATCTCTAGGGACAATCTGCAAATTCTTTCAGATGTGGCACTGCCGAGCGGCTTGCGTTGCATGCTAATAAATATCTTGCAAATGCAGCATTCAATATCCGCCAAATGTGTGCCCATGTGCTGAAGGCGGCAGCGCAAGGATGTTACTGACCATCTCATTGACGCGCTGATATATATTACATTATTATAAATATGACGCACTATATGTACTAAACGTGTACTCCAGCCATGGTTAAAGACGTCATCGACATCGAGCAATGATGTAAGGCTACAAGCAGACAGCTTTCCGCTACCGCAATCTCTAGAGATCTTATTGATACTGACATCAGGACGATATTGACATCAGGATCATGAAGTATTGCTCATTGCGATCTCTACTGCTATCACCACACTAAGCCTGACCATATCTGATGTCAACACCACAGCGCACAGACAATCTCGTGATGCATTCAAGCCTTGCAAGCAACTATGCCAATGAGCAGTGAAACATGTCACTTCAGAACCAAATGTTCATCCAGCACAGCATCAATCAAGCCAAGAGCACAGTACCAATGAAGCCAAGAGAGGATGCACACATCAAGACAGAGCGAGGACCAGTGAAGGGAGAAAAGGCTGCCTGGCAGGTCTAAAAAGTGCACCGACAATACGAACCCGTCCCGGTCCAATCAATTGAAAGGACTCAAAATTGTGAGTTGAGGTAGAAATAAACAGCGGCAACAACAGCCAAAATGCCCACTCCTCCCGCCACCAACACCGGTGTGTCACTCCTGCACACAGCGCATGCAATCAGCCAGCTTATCATATGATAGTATCAGACTGACCTGTCAGCTGTCGAGTCTGAGGCTGGGAGCTGCTCAGAAGCTGCCAGCTTGTCGACGTTGCACCGCAGCCCGCATTTTACCGCATTATACCCGCATTTTATTTATTTTAATAAATGCATGCATTTTACCGCATTTTATTTTCGGAATCACCGCATGCGGTGACCCTGTATGACACCAGCGCTGGTGCATGCATGCACAGCAGATAAGTGACCTCGAGTTTAAGCCGGCCAGGGGTGATATCTCCCCCCGGGAGAAGACCTACACAGTAATTGCAGCCAGCAGAGGGTTGCTTTTGACTAGCATTGGTATACGCTGAAAGAGCTATACAACTGGTTGTTGTCTTGGAACAAAACAGAGTGAACTCTTACACAAGATTTACAGATGTTTTGTGTAGCTCGTGTCAAAAAGTGAGGCGACTATTGGCCCACAGTCTTTGGGGAACTCACTTGTCCACTCCCTCGCCACTGGCCGGTTGGACACTGCCCCGCCTGCTGCTTCTTGTGCTGCTGGACGCAGGCTGCTTCTGAGCTTTGAACCTGCACATCCATTCCCTGCCAGTCTTGAAGAGAACAGGAGTGCTCGCACAACCTCCTAGGGGCCTTTGTAGCTGAGACGGCTGAGTACAAACAGGTGATAGCCTGTCTAGAACACGTGCAGTAGAAAGGGGATCAGCAGTAAAACCTACCGTGAGTGCCTGGACAAGCTGGCAAGCAAACAACAAGCAAACAAAGCAGCAAATGACAAACAAATGAATGACATGGCTCCTCGCGCATTTCGCAGCCACAATTGTTCAGACACATCACAAAGTACTGGCTGGCTGGTGAGCACAAAGAGATACTGCTAATGATGGCACTTGCACTTCTGCAGCTGGTGAATGACGCAGTGAGAACAATATAGTGTGCTGCCTTGCCTGCGTTTGGGTGCCTGGCACGTAGGGCAGATGTAGTCCTTTCCAAGCTCCGTGAAGGGAGTTCGGCCATCGTAGATATATCCGCAATCTATACAGATGTACGTCGTAGTCGCTGTCTTTGCCTTAGCTCCAAAGGCCGCCTGTGTCTTGGCGGCATGCCCTCTCATTGGAATGCGTCTGCTCTGCCTCAATTTCAGTGTCGGTGCCTGCGAAGGTAGCTATGGCCACTTTGTCACATTCAAGATGTCTGATTTAGTAATCCAAAATTATGCATTTACTCTTCTGCTTCAAAATGACAAAAGAAAATCTGAGGTGGAAAAGCTCAGTCTTTATCAATGGCATTGGACCAAGTCCGAAAAGGTATCAAAATCTATTTAAGGAAAGTCACCTTTGGCTGCGTGACAAATCCCCCGCAAAATTGCGTCCTAGTATGCAGTTGCTGCGTCTGCGTTGACGTGAGATTCATCGGAACGGACGCACTCTTGTTAAAATTGCTGATGCACAATATTACGTCTCTTGTGCAGATAAATTCCTTGAGATCTTGCTGTTCTCTTGAAGAGCTTATACCACCGCCAAGAGCCCCCACTTCTGCTCCACATGCTGACCACTGAGCTGACGTCACTTATCTTATCACCTCACTTCTGAATTCAACTAAGTCCTGGGTTGAAGAAGCCTATGTCTGCATTGCAAGGCAGTTGTGGACTCGAGCACAAGTATCCATAGAGTGTTCCTTTGGCAAATTATCAGAACTGAATCCAGGCCGGCGCATCATGTTTGCAATCACATACATACTCCCAATGGCTGACTCATCAGGATCAGAGAAAGAATTTTCTCTTTGAAGCATGATCATTGGAGAACACTGTTGATCTTTCCGCGAGTGCAACAGCAGCTGGCTGCGATCAGTGAGAGTAGCATGCATGCACTTGTGCAGCAAATGTACTTGTAATTTTGCATGCACGTGCAAGTCCAACGCGTTGTACGATGGTTCTTTGTCATGATTCTTTTGCAGAAGTTTTACTTAAGCAGCGCTTGAGAGGTACTTCACACAAGGTGCAGCTCCTACCTACCAAAGAAAGAAATTCAGCATCCTCCTCAGATCCTAGGACCTTAGGCTTGCCGGCCTCACACGCTGCCGAATCAAGCAGCTTGGATGCACCGATCATTCCAATTAAGTGCGTGCAACACCATTGCCCGAACATGCGTGCAGACGGATGTTTTCACGCAGCGCACAGCTTGAACTGTCAAGCTGACAGCTAGTAATCACGTATAGGGCAACCTGTCTCTTCAGACCGAGAAGCTGCCCCCATTGTGCATCTGCATTCAGTGCATGTGCGCCGCCCAGCCAATGACACCACAGACACCGCCGATCAGCACAGCCAGTGGCGCGGGGCAGCCCACAAAGTCCACCAGGGCGAAGCCGATGATGCCTGCACGCCAATCATGCATACACAACCTCAGCCACTGTAACGATTCTGTTACCCACGTGACAGGCAGGCAGGAGGGGGTTCCCTCCTGACCGTGCAGGACCAAGAGATCTACGGCTGTACGCTATCCTACACAATCCAGTGTTATATCAACACTCCCATTGATTGGAACCCGAGTAGAACACTACAGCCACCTCCTGACATCATCCAGGCCTGTTTTTCACGCATTCCCGCTATGCATCCTGCAAGATGGTAATCCTGAAAACCACATATGAGGTGATCGCATGACTAAACGCCAGAAGAGTAGGTAGAAGTGCAGGGGCCTTGTGCAAATGGCAAAGGGGCCCGCACCGATGCAGATGGTGGTGTTGGGGAAGGGGCTGGCAGCATATATTTGGAAGGTCAGCGAGAAGACAGATGCCACAATCAGGCCCACAGCCGCGGAGTTCAGACCCGGCAGCATCCTGCGCAGTAACATCAAAATTAATAGCTGACAACAAACACTGCATGCAAGTCTAGGCACGTGCAACGGCTCACATGAAACAGCTCTGAGAAAAGCTTTCTTGCAAGCACATCAGTTTCTTTCTGTGCTTCACTTTGCACAGTCAATGCTTCACTGAAGAGGCCGGAAGCTTGAGGGATCAAAGTTCAGCAGAAGCCCCGGCTTTGCGTGCCAATGGTCAACTTCATGCCTGCTCTCATCACTGATGATGCGTCCAGCACCGACCGGAAGAATTGGCACTGCTCTCCACAACGCAGAAGAAATGAGTTGGCATCACACAGCATGGGCTGAGTCAGCAGTGACTCGGCGGGTGGGTCAGCGGTGACTAACCTGCGGTACACCTGGAAGTGGCGGAAGCCACCCCACCAGGGCATGAAGCCGTAGATGAGCAGGATGCCCGGAGCAAACAGCGCCACCCAGCAGATGAATATTCCCGCCACCACGCTCACACCGGCATTGTACGCTATGACGGCGCCTGCAGTTCCACCCAGGCCCTCCTCTCAATATCAGGAGACTCTTGCTAGCTTGTGCCAAAACTCTGAAAAAAACGGCTTAAAATTCTTAAGAATGGCTGTGGCATCTTGGGGCATTTTGAAAGTCTTGGTTGGACTAAGCAGCATGTCGCACAGACAGCATGCCACATGATTGAAGTGCTGACATGCCCTTATGCACAAAGCAGCGAGCGCTATCTGATTGCAGCAAGGACCTTTTTCGTCCTGCAGCCCTGAAAGGGGACATGCTGAAACACAATTCAGGGAGGCGCACCGAGGTAGGCTGCGAAGTTGAAGAGGGGCCCCGGCATGGCCTGAACGAGGGCGAGGCCGGTGAGGAAGTCTGCTTGTGACACCCAGCCGGTCGCCACCACCTCATTCTGCAGCAGGGGGAGGACCACCTGCACAGCAGCCAGACACAAGCATGAGGTATAACCAACAAAAGAAACGCCAAACATATTGCTAATCACAGATTACTCTGGGGCATTTTACAAGCAGGGGATATTGCGCTCTTTCATGAGGCACCAAAGTCAATGAACAACAGCTCAATCACAGATTACTCTGGGGCATTTTATAGCAGGGGACATCGCGCTCTATCATGAGGCACCAAAAACCGTGAACAACAGCTTTCAGCTTGGCATAATATAATCCTAACGGTTGACCTCCTACGAATGGATGGTGAGGTACACACATGCAGATGCAGCCGGGTATCCTGATGTCTCTATTAAGTCGCAGCTAAGCTTTAAACATCCCTGGGCAAGAGTGCAGATGAGGAGTAAAGCCTGATGGCGCAGGGCGTGCGTTACGCGGTCGTTCCCGCCCACAAAGATATTCCAGCCTGCACGACCTCAAACCTACGTCGCAGGTCTCAGAGAGTGTCTAGCAGGGGATTTACTTGCTGTAAGGGTAGACCAGGAGCAAGAGTTGATCATGTGGGCCCCGCCAAAGATGGGGGAGCCGGTGCGGTAGAAGGCCGCCCATCAACCATGGCATGGAAGACTGAATGCAGACTTTCAAGGCTAACTCCTGGGGCGGGTCCTAGGAAGTGTCTGACAGGGATTCAGCTCAAAGGCGGGGTACATCGAGAGCGAGGATTAATCACCTAGCCGCCACCAGAGATGATGGACCTTGAACCTAGTTCAAGGGGCAGGTCTCTGAGAGTGCCTGCCAGGGGTTTGGGTAAGGTGTGGATTGAAGGCCAGATGTGCAGGGTGGATTACCTGGCCGCCGCCGAAGATGATGGAGCCGGTGCGGTAGAATGCCTCCCACCAGTACAGCTCCTTGCGCTCGGCGTAGTCGGTGCGGCGGCGAAACACGATGGTCAGAACCAGCACGATTGCCCACGCCGCTATCAGGACGAGGCCCACTGCGCGGCTGACCCCGAGCTTCTCTATGCGGTCCGCCGCGCTCGCCTTGGACACCTGCTCAGCAGTGAACTTCGTCTCAAATTCCCCTCTCCTTAAGGACCAAACCCGCGTCTGTGACAACAGGCAGGGATGACTTGTGGCTAGGGGTGAAAAGCCAATCGAACCCACGTCTATTGTGGCAGGTAGGATCTTCTGCAGTGCGTGGAAGCTTGAAGCTTGACCCCCTCGTTGGCCTTGCTTTGTTGTCTGTAGTTTGAAGCTGTGCATTGGAGCAAGAACAGGACCCACACCACTGTTCTGCTCCTTGACAGTCTCTGCAAAAGAGCCCCTTCCAGTTTGTACTCAGTCTTGCAGGAAATGCATTCTGCTTTGATGGCAGGTTGAGCTGTACCCAAAGAACGGAGCAATGCGCACAGCATAAATCTTGCAGACGAGGCGTTGCACAATAGAAAAGTCATGATATTGATGCGTCACCAGTGCATGCAGCATGACTGCAGGGAACTCCCAAGTTAGACATTCTGTGACGACTGCAGGGGTAAAAGCCATGATTACTGATTCTCAAGGGGCGCGCACCACTTTGCGCAGGGTGAAGAGGGTGACGAGGCCGCCTGCCAGGATGAGGGTGGGGAAGATCCACGTGGCGGGGAAGTAGTATGAGATTACGGCCGCCACCGCATTGATGATCATCGTGGTGCGGTCCTTGCATGTGCCGTACGTCAGGCCTTTTGCAGCGCTCGCCACCAGTGCCACACCCACCGCTGCCAAGCCTGTGGAGCACAAACCCACACAGCGTTTGTAGGAAGCCCCTGTGTTGATGCAACGCTGACCGCGGCTTGAAAGCTGTTCTGCTGTTCGGCTGTAGAAGCATGTGCAGTGCTGTCAGGGCTGCTGCACCAGGAGTTGGGCAACAGGCAGGTCCATGACAGATCTTTTGCATGTCTCCTAACCCAAAGTTTGGAACTCTGCGAACAATGAGCCAGCAGGCTTTTGCGCAGGGCACAAGTGCGGCGCCTCAGTAGGCAAGCTGGTGCTTCAGATAGTTTCAACACGCTTCGAGTACAGTACAGATGCCATGCTTGTGATCATGTGCTTGGCAAATAGAAAAAAAAATGCCCACCTGCCACGATGCCCTCCAGCCAGGGGGCAGGGTTCTTGAGGAAGTTGGCGGCACCGGCGCCCACCAGCGATGCAATGAGGAAGCCGGGGTACTGGAACAGCACGCCTAACCAGGCAACCACACAAAAGGTCTTTTCAAAACACAATATATGCTCCAGGAGGTTGGCACAAAATATGCCCCAACATACATCATCATGAACGTCCCTTGAAAAGACGGGAGCGGTGAGAAAAACTTCCAATGCTCATCCATGCACCTTTCAGACAGGATAAAACAACATGCATGTCCTTGATGAGAGGCAGTGACAGGACTCAAGAGGATGACAAGGAATTCAGTGCGTCACCCGTCATAAGGCCGCCAGTCACGCCTTTGTGCACCACGCCGATGGCAAAGGAGACCTGAGTTGAGGTGGGCCCAGGCAGGCACTGGGACAGGCCGAGCAGCTCCAGGTAGACGGTAGATGACAGCCATTTCAGCTTCTCCACAAAGACCTGCCAGGGGGCAAAAAGATGGGGGCCAAAAGACCCGTCAAATTGCTGTGGCAGGGCGTGTGGGGTGCATTTAGAGAGGGGCGAGGCATTTTGAGGAGAGTGAGGCATTGCTGGCTGGCGACCGGCTGGCAGATGGTTGGAGGGATGGCTTGCAGCTCACCCACAGTCAAGCACAGAGGGCACACTGCACACAGCATCCGAGAAGCGTCAGTGGCTTTGCGCAATACAGTTACATGTGCAAGTCAAGGCGCGAGTCTTCTGGATACAGGGGTGAGGGTGTAGCAACTGCAAGAGTCCGGGATCCAGGGTGCCAGGGATCTTTCAGGTGTTACCTTTTGGAAGAGGGCAATATGCGCTGTCGGGCCACCGAACGCCACCCACCCCATCCACACGAAGCGAAGGAACAGGTCCCTGTAGGAGACCTTGTGTGGAACAGGTGCTGTTGGAGCGCCCTCCACATCCAATGCTCCAGAGTCCTGTGCTGCCTCAACACCGTCCCTGCACAAGGAACCAGGGCATCAAAGCCAGGTTCTTTAGGTGACGAATCGAGGGACTCGCAATGAGCAGCTTGCTGCCTGCTTCTTGAAGAGATCACTTCAGGGCATCAGACACGTGCTGCAATCACAGCCTCTGGAGCGCATAGGAAACGTGCACGGCATCGATTAAATGAAGCTTTGAGCTTATTGGGAAGCCTGCGTACCCAGCGACAGTGCTCTTGGGCTCAGGCTTAGAAGGCATCCCTCTATTATCGAGTGCTATTTTCGTTTCAGGAGCGGCTGGCGCCTCCAGGTCGCCACTAAATCCACCCGGCTTTGCCATCGTTTTACACAGCAGCGACGTACAGGGTGTACCAGTCACTTTTGATGGACAGCCACCCTTTTGCAAAGATTCTCTTCAATGGCCTTTGCTTACATTGACGCCCCAAATCAGAAGGGTGAGGACGGAGTTAAGCGGACTACTACCCCTAGAATGACCAATCCCTGCCTCTGGGGAGGCCGGAGGATCTCAAGAATACAAAGGACTAGCAGACCTTTGTACAATACATATTTCCTTGCGTGGCGAGGTGTTGTTGCATGAGTTATCTGACTAGCACTCACTCTTTGTGAAAGTGATCTTTTCAGCGTCAAAAATGATGGAAAGAAGGTATTATTCACAGTGCTAACAGTGATGAGCGACGGCATGATGCCTTCTGTAGTTGAGACAGCAACACTCTTATTGAAACGTGCAACATCTATTTCGCCTGACACACGGACTCCCAAACTCCAACAGAACGCCGAACAAACATTTTCTCTTTCGTCCGGTCTGCGTACTTATATCCAGGTATCACACCTGAGCATTGTTTTGCACAAATTGCGTTCAAGCTTCGGTACAGCGCCTATGCCTGTTTGTTCACTTCAACATGGTCAGAATTTCCATTTGTCCGTGTCAGAACAACAGGCTGTTCTCGGAGCTACGTTATTAAGCTGACGCAAGGGGTTCTGTTGAAGAAGTAACACAGGAGCTGAGCACCAGATTCTTTGCTACACACCTGGTGGGTCATTCTGTAGAGAACCACGGTCTGACGAGTTGCCTTGCCTTTAAGGATCCTAGAGCTTCCCAGAGCATCTGCACTGTACAGACCTGAAGAGAAGCAAATCAATTTGGCCATGGTCAGGGCAATCTGCGCTGACCACACTGAAATTCAGCATATTGTGCCGTGTTGCAAAGGGAAGACTGACTTACTCTGCAGATGCTTCAGCAACTTTCGGACTGGCTAGTTGCGGAACTGCAGCGTGTGGAGCAGAAAATCCTAGCACAGCATGAGAAGCTTCGGAGGGCCACATCCAAAGAGGACCGCGCCGATATCAAGGAAGAGAAAGATCGGTTGGTTCAGAATAAACGCGACTTGCAGAAGCAACTGGCTGACCTGCAGACGGAGTTGGCCTGCCCAGGAGGTGCGGGCCTGCTGTGCTATGATGATAGACGCAATGACCGGCGAGTTGCTGCAAGACTGACACTAAAGGCGCTCATCGCTGCAGTTGACTGCGCTGTGTGCAACAACCTGTGGCATCTTGCATCGCACTTGTGATGATGCAGCAGCTGAGGGCAGATCATTGCATTGTCAGTCTGCTCTGTAGGTTCGTTGGAGCAGGTCAGAAAGGAATATAAGGAAGTTAACATTAGCACCTCTAGTTTTATATTGTTGTTGCTCTTTCCTGTCCTGTATGTTCCTAGTCAGCCAGAATGTTCGTGCCAAACACTCTCTGAAGATTGTCCTCTCTATATCAGAGGGCATTGCAGCTCAGCGTCTGCTGGCAATACTGTTGTTGCCACGTCCTGGTTATAGCCGCACAGTCTACCTCGGCCTCAGCAGACTTAACATTTGGCCCTTGAGTTGCTCGCCTTCATCGTCAGGGACCTTGGCTTGACGCCGATGGGATTTTGCACCTTATTGCTTTGGCTGTTGCTGGTGGTGGCAATGCGTTTCCTGCTGCCGCCACGCTGGCTATGCAAGACATCGCGCATAAGTGCCTCATTGCTTAGTACCGACTCGGTACTACCGAGCCCTCTAACATCGAGATCCTGGCCAGAGCTGCACACCCTTGGCCTCAGATTGTCCTTCACATTTGGCTGTGTCCTGTCAGGCTCATACAAAGGCCTAAAGAAATACTCTGTATCTGCCACTTTCTAGAAAGATGCAATGGGGCCGCTTCTGGGGTTAGAAGTCAATTGGCAGTCAAGATGAGCTTCATGATGAAGTGGTGTCCATCCTTTTGTATTGCAGGAATCGATGATGTGGGTGCACTCAAGCTCAGCAAGATAGTCTCGGTGGATGTGGTGGATCCAAGTCGGAACTTCTATGTGGAGGCTGCGCATGTGGGGCACCTTATTAATGTGCTGGCTGGCAGGAGCGTGCCGCTGCTGGTTGGCCCTAGGCAGTCCGGGAAAACCACGGACGCTCAGGCTGTCTTGAGAAGATTGCGCAAGGCTGGGTACCAGGTAGGCATGTTCACAGCACCCGTGGCGGCCCATGTCATCTGCCTTGCGCTGCACACCACTACCGTGCAAGCTGAGTCAGTGGCAGACCTTTGGATTCCTTTTGATATTTGGTTGCTTTGCAGATTATCTATGTCTGCTTGGGCGCCATAACCTGCAATCCAGACTTTGACGGGGACAAGATCTGGACACCCCTCCTGAACAAGCTGGGGGTGCCTATCGACGAGGGCCGGTCTGCCTATGAAACCGTTGCGAGCCTGCAGAAGCTGCCCTCAGGGAAGACATCTCTGGTTGTGGTCTTTGATGAGGTGACCAGTCTTCTCGCCCGCGATGGGGCTCTCGGACTCTTTGTCCAGCAGCTCAGGTCATTGCAACAGGCAGCACCGATGTCAGATATCAGGTGAACTTTCAATGCAGACAACAGAGTCTTTTGGTGCTTTTTGAGGAATCTGCACTTGGACCTCAGCTTGTGCCTCAAGCTCGCAACTAATACTCATTGACTGAATCAAATGTCAATGGTAGTCATTTACATCTCGTAAATTGCTTGTGCAGGCTAAAAGGCGTTGTTTTGGTGGGCATGCCGGCATTGCCTTTGGACATCATGAATGCCTCCACGGACGAGCGCTGGTCTTCGTTTCTTGTGGTGTGTGCTTGCACAAATATTGGATACACATTGCCTTGCCATGTAGCTGCAGCAATTGCTGCTACCAGTTCATTGCCCTTTGATGTCCCCTTGTACTATCCTTCACACTACTCGCTGTGCCATTTCATGCTACCGTAGATCCTAAGTAAATTGTCTGTTTTTTGCGCAGGAAGGGGCGCAAGCGTCACAAGTTTTCACAGAGACTGACATTGCAGAGCTCTTCCAGCAGATACTGCTGGAAAGGAACCACGTCCTTGAGGGGAGCCTGCAAGAGTGGGCTAACGTCATAATGAGTGCGACGGAGGGCGTGAAGGGCCTATCTGGGGCAGTGTTAGCAGAGGTGAGGCACACTTGTGCGAGCACACAACATGCACTTGGCAGCCATTGTCTCACTTGATGGAGCTTGAAAGGCTCAGCATGAGAGCAAGCCATCCAGTGTTGCAATCTGGGGGGGGTTGAGAGATCCTGTTTCCAACCAATCAATCAATTTGTGCCCGTGTATACAGCTTGTCCTCAGCGGTTGCATGTCACTGTACAGATTGATGGACGGTGGAGTCTAGGGCAGCGGTTCAGTTTGGGAGACCTGGTCAGCTACCTGTCGGGCAAGCAATATGTCCTCCTCATGCAGGGCATGCAGAGGCCGAGCATGAGCTTGCTCAGGGCGCTCAAGCGTACAGATGACGAAATGCGCTGCTTATTGACAGACCTGATATGCTCGGGTTGGGAACTCGCTACCTCTCACATGGTTGCCAAAGCTGCTGCACAAAGTTGTAGCCAAACCTGCAAGCACTAAAGAGTCTTGTGCCATTCTCGCTCTTGGGCCTAGAGCAGACCAAGTGTGCCATTTCTGTGTCAAGGGCATGCAGTGTCGCAATTTCAATGCTTCTGAATTTTGACAATTCTGCAGGACGCCACTTTCTAGAAGACACACCCAGCGAGGCAGCGCTGACATTGGTCAATGATGGGGTCGTGAAGATTGTCTCCTGGACGGACAAGAAGCACATGCTGCAAATCTCAGCGCCCCTCCTGGAGCAGCTCCTGCAGGCCAGGGCTTTGAGGGACATCCAAGCCGCTGTTCAACTCCCTAACCCCCCCATGGAGCTCGGACAGAGGCAAGATCCGGCTGTCCATGCTCTTTGCTGGGTGTCATGCTCAGTGTTTTTGGGCAAAGATGTCAAGATTGCATGTTGGTCCCCAAAAGTCCGGAGTGAGAGCATACAAAGGTCCTTGTGACCACTAGATGTGTGCCTGGCAGGTCGCTTGGGGTGTACTTGCTCGAGAGCGCCATCAGTCTGCTGGATGTACCCCGACTCTTGCAACCTAGGGTGGCAACTGCGAAGAATCAGATCCTCGAATATGCTCTGCAGGTGAATCTCTGACAACCTGCGCAAAGTGTCTGAACACCTTTTCGCGCATATACTCAGGATTTTTGGCGGCATGGTTGGAATTCATTGGCCTCTGCTGTGTTGTGCAGCATGAATTGAGCAGAGCCCTGGCCACCGTCTTGAAAAGCAATGTGAAGCTGGCCTCCCTTGGTCTCGTGCTGGGAGTGGAGGTGCGCAACAGAGGATTCACAGCCGTGGACGCGAAAACCTCTCAGGCAATGCTGGCAGCTGAGCAGAGCCAGGGCCAGCACAAAAGCCTACAGTCTCAGCAGAAGAGGGCAGATGAGCCGCTACATGGCAGCTGGACAGAGATGCCAGCCTCACAGGAGCAGCCTGCAGCCAAGGAGCCTCTGGATCCTGATGCGATGGGTATCTTAGCCAAGCTGCTGGGGTCAAACACGCTCCAGGACAGGAGGCTCGACATGTCTGTGGGCCCCTATGGGTTCGAGCTGCTCTCCTCCGGCTCGAAGAAAGAGGTGGTGGAGCATGCGGCGAGGAGCATCCTTTACGCAGACATGCACGACCTGCAGGCTGTGTTTGCAGTCCATGTGAAGGTGCAACGGGCGCTCGGAAAGCGGCCGCGCTTCCCTCGCTGGCCGGACCTGGGCGATGCTGCCAAACGGGTGAATCCCTTCAATTCCTCCATATCTGTTCAAGTCCAATGCTTGCTTAGTTCGCTCATGCTGCAACTTGTCAGCAGAATGCCTGGGATCTCACCAAATTTTGGAACAAACACCTGCAGTTAGCAGCTGCAACAACTGCTTCACATTTACCAGGTGATCCCCACAAATGTCCTGATCGACGTGGAATCTGGAGAAGTGCGCATCATGTACCTGGACATGTCCGAGGTGAAGCGCATTCCTTTGCGCGAGGAGGTAAACATGCTGAGCAGTCTTGAGCCGCCGGTTGGCCAGCCATGCACAGACCGAGTCTCGGACGGCGCAGCCAGCGCAGTGGCACCATCTCCAGCTGGTGTGCAGACCTCCCATCCTCAATTGGACCACATTCAAGTATTCAATGGGTGTGCACAGCGCCGCATGGTGCGAATGCATATGCTGCAGAAATGGTCTCGCGTGGCCTTAGGAAACAATTTCCAAAGGTTGCAGATGGATGTTTGAATTGTGGTCCACGTTCATGCTCCACGTTCATGCTGCCGGGCCATGAGGGCAAGGCACATATGTTGCGTGTGTGCATACACAGGTGGCAATCGCGGAGGCAGACGTCCAGGTGCATTTGCTGGTCTGCTGCCAGGTGTGGCTGGCCATAGACGTAGCACAGGCACAGGCCGCCGCATGCAGCCCTCTCTTCGCGTTCCAGGCCATGCCCCATGCGTCCTTCTCAGGCGCTTCTGCTGACAAGCCTGTTTATAGCAAACACAGATTGTCGGGGTGCTAGTGTATCTCGAGTTAATCCGGAAAGTGTACCTGAGAGCCATATATATAGCAATGGGGGCAGGCCCCCCCTCCAGACCACTCGAACTGACTGGCCTGCCTAGTCAGATTTCCTGAGCATGCAATCTAGACTAGTCAATGAGTTTTTGTGATGTGGAGGGCATGTAGTCCTCCCATGCGCTACAATGTTAGCCATCGCTGATCCAGTTGTTCCCATACTGTGTCAACAGCGACATATTTTGCCAACAGTCATCTCTAGATCTTCTCATGGATTTACCTTTTCTTGCTCGCACACGGGTGAGGAAAAAATGTGTGCATCTGATGGGGCTCCTGGACAGGTGCTTTTCAGGAGCGCAGTAGCATGGTAGAGGCTTTGAAGTGCCACAATACAGTTTTTGCAAGGTGCTGTGTCTGTAGAATTGTACATGGACTGTCGAATGTCGTGTGTGCCCTTCTTATAGCGCTGTGCGTCATCCTAATACTTCAGGCAACCCAAGTATGGGAGCCACCCAATAAATGGGAGGCAATCTATCTGCAGCTGATTGATGCCTGAGCAGGCCGCCCGCAGCATGCGACGCATGCACTCTATGCTGATGTCAGCCGCCAGCGGGTGCTCATGCAAGGTGTCAAAGTTTCTCTTAGACTCTCAAAGGTTTGCGATTCTGAAGACTGAGAAGGGAATAGTCATCACCGCGGTAATTCTGCGATTTTATGATCAGCATTTGGCCCTCCAGAGTTATGTTAATTGCATGCACGCATGCTGGGTTAGTCAGTGCGCGAAGAATCTGGTGCAGATGCATCAGCAACAGAGCTCGAAGTGAAAGCTTTAAAAAGCAATGAAGACAAATGATGTCTCGTGTTACTGAGAGTGTGACCAGCCCTGAGAAGGCCTGCTGCACTGCATTGTCAACCTATGTTTCCATGCCATGCTAGGCCAAGGTTGCCGTTGATTTGCATTTTCCAGTGCAAGTGTCCAGTCGCTATTATAGCCAGACACTGACTGGCAAATCTGAGTGTCGGCCTGTCTGCAGGAATTTGCCTTGACATTTTGGAGCTGGACTGTGCTACAAAGTGCATGTAAATTTGGCAAGGCACCTGAGGCCATTTTGCAAAAGCGTTGGATGGGATCCAGGATTCCTCGGGCTCATAATTTCAGGCCTTGCCAGATCATGCCCTCGCAGGAGTGTGAGAATAGAAGGCAGATCCCCCCATGCCCAGCATCTTCAAGACCTCCTCCCGAACGTCGGCGCTGCCATGCTGTCCAGCCATCAGCTTCCTTGCCAGAACCATTGCAGCAGCCATGCCCTCAGGTCCAGCTGTGGCCATGGCCTGCAGCTTCTTGAGGACCTGCTCCGCAGCTGCTGCAGCCTTGCAACGCAGCTTGTGCTCCGGCCAGTGCGCCTTCTGGCAATTGTGGCTGCAATATGGCGCACGGCACACTGTGCAGAACTGTTGCTTTCTGTCGTAGGCTGGATGCCTGGGGCAGCCTGGGTTGGCGCACATCAGCACATTTGCTTGCTTGATGGTCTCAGCTGATAGCAGTCCCTCTGCCTGTTGCTTCTCTGCAAGCACATGAAGGGGCATAATTATCAGATCTGGCCACGGCTTTCGACCACTGACATCTGGCAACAATGATAAATCCTGAATGTCCAATGTAGCAGAAGCCTGGCTTTTCAGGGTCAGTGGCATCACATGAAGTTTTCCTGACACACTTGCGATTTCCTTCGGGACAGCCTGCCCCGTCCAACACAGCTTTTTCGGTCTGTTGCGTCACATTTTCGAGACGATGTAATCAATTGGCCCTAAAGAGCGCAAACCACTCACCGTAGCTCTTTTTCAAGGGTAGCCAGTAGTTGATGATGTACGGGTGGTCAGGGTTTGTATCGTAGAGCTCATAGATTTTGTCGTTGAGAGCACCCTTCTCCTCCACTGTCAGGCTGTGATGCGTCTCCAGAGCGCCAACGGGAACCCCATTGATGCCAGCATAGCGGGAACCTGTCAGGCAAACATACAAATGTGAGACAGTTGCTTGTACGCGCAATCTGCCAAAGAGGCAGGCATGCAAGCCGAACTTGGATGGCAGCTAAGGATTATCTGAACAGGTAGCTGGGTTGATTGGGCATGCACGATGGACTCCAGGTGCTCACCCTCCTGAATGAGGGTGATGGAGCGGGGTTCTAGGACACATCCAAACTGGACAATGCTCCCTTCAATAATGCTCTCTCTCTTGCAACCTGGAATACTTGGAGAGGGGTATATAATAAAGAGCTCATCGCCTGCGTACACAAATGCGGATCCATCAGCTGGGAGAAGAGATCTGAACAAACACTCATCAATGCAGATCGTCCAACATGGGTCTGTATATCATTTCTATGGACACATTGGGGTCAAATAGAGGTACCTTCTGAGAGGGGGGTTGGTTTGCCGGCCATGCTGGAAGTGACCATTTGGAGACTATCAGGATCTTCGTTGGTCTTTGCCGCATCACTGTCAGTGCCAAAGGGAGGCGGCCTGCGCGCACCAAGCACCGCCCATTCATGAAGTTCGACATGAGGAAATACCCAAATAATTGCAAGGATCTGAGAACCCTGCTATCAGCCTGCACTCGCCGTAAAGAAGCAGTCATGCCAAACACACAGTTATTAGACCCATAGATCTGCTAAGGATGTCCAACCCCTACCTCAGGACTATGCCTGCCTCATGGTGGTGGTTGAGAAAGTCAATGCCAACCTTGATGTTGCCCTTAAGGCCTGAGCTGTGTTTGCGCACCTGGACCTGCATTTGGCACAACCTACCCATTCAAGATGGCCTTAGAAAGGAGTAGAGAGCAATTGGGGATGCAATTGCAATGTAAAGCCATTTCAGATGACATGATTCTCCAAGAATTGGATTTTGGAGGACTTACAGTTGATAAGCCCCACATGACTTCATCTCGAGTCAGGCCCAGGAGGCTGTGAAGCTTGGTCTTGGTCAAGAAGGTATCCAAGTGATTCTCCATCCTGCATTTCTCCGCTCTGAGCTGCTTGATCACAGCTTTCTTTCTGGTGGATGGCCAACCTGAAAGCAGACTCCACGTCAGGATTGTCCCTGTATTTGCCACTCGGCATTGCCAAGCAAAGATCACGTGTATCAATATAGATGCTGCGAGGTGATGTGTGGCCTGACCCAGTGTGTCATAGATGGCAGACTGCTCAGCTGTGGTCTTCAGCCACAGGGATGGAGGCTCTGTGGGCAGCAGCCGCAGGTGGGGCCAGAACTCAGACTGGTCGCCTTTCTTCCGCTCATTTGCCAGTGCAACGGCCAGCGGCAGCCCACTCTCCAGAGTAGACAGAGGCACCATCTCCTGCATGCCCACACATTGGTGCAGGTTCATCCTGACACCATTAATCGGCCCACATGTCTGCACATCATCAGCTTCATCCTCACATGC
>JADEYI010000537.1_pt1 | contig 49757 bp, 55 predicted proteins | sample 8542331 | NCBI WGS metagenome assembly JADEYI01 (sample SAMN16510988, study PRJNA670497) | mine drainage metagenome | isolation source: biofilm near Copperflume 1 | place: Germany: Marsberg coppermine Kilianstollen | collected 2018-02 | reverse complement strand
GGCGTTGGTCGCGCCCGGCCCGCGCGTCACGAACAGGATTCCCGGCTCGCCGGTCAGCTTGCCCCATGCGTCGGCCATATAGGCCGCGCCGCCTTCCTGGCGGCAGACGATGAACTTGAGCCGTTCGCGCGCGTCGTACAAACCGTCCAGCACCGGGAGAAAACTCTCGCCCGGCACCCCGAACGCCATCTTCGCGCCGTGGCCGACCAGGGCCTCGACGAGGATCTTGCCGCCGTGGCGCAGCTTGAGGTCTTGTTGCTGCATCATTTCGCTCCATCGAATGCGGCGCGCAGCGCCTTGCTGCATTCTCCGACCGCCGCGTTGGCCGTGTCGAGCACTCCGCCCAACAGCAGGAAGCCGTGCACCATGTCCGGATACTCGCGATAGGCCGTTGCCACACCCTCGGCCGTGAGCCGCTCGGCGTAGGCATGGCCTTCGTCAAGCAGCGGATCGAAGCCGGCGGTGATCACGAGCGCCGGCGGCAGCCCGGCCAGGCTGCGCGCGAGCAAGGGCGAGGCGCGCCAATCCTCCCAGTCCTGCCGGCGCGGCAGGTAGTGGCCGCGGAAGTACTCCATCGACTGCTTGGTGAGCAGGTAGCCCTCGCCGTTGCGCTCGACCGACGGGTGGCCTGCGCGCTGGTCGGTTGCAGGGTAGATCAGCAGCTGGAACACGAGCGCGGGCCCGCCCGCGTCGCGCGCCGCGAGCGCCACCACGGTGGCAAGGTTGCCGCCGGCGCTGTCGCCGCCGACCGCGATCCGCCGCGGATCGAGCCGCAGCGTGGCCGCTTCGGCCGCGACCCACCGCGTCGCGGCGACGCAGTCCTCGACCGCGGCCGGAAACGGGCTCTCCGGCCCCATCCGGTAATCGACCGAAATCACCGCGCAGCGCGCGCCGTTGGCGAGCTGGCGGCAGACCACGTCGTGAGTGTCGAGGTCGCCGATCACCCAACCGCCGCCGTGAAAGTACATCAGCGCCGGAAGCGCTTCCTCGCTCGAGCTGCCCGCCGGCCGGTAGGCGCGCAGCGGAATCGGTCCGCCGGGGCCGGGCGCCAGCAGCAGCTTGGCCTCGGCCACGGCCGGCGGCGCGGGCGAGAGTGCGCCGCGAGTATCGCGGTACATGCGGCGCGCGACGAACGGCGGCACGCTCGCGTAAGGCGGCAGGAGCGAACGCGCCACGCGCTCGAGCAGGGCCGCGACCTGGGGATGAACCTGTGCGCTCACTTTGCGGCCGCCAGCATTTTCTTCAGCCGGTCGAGGAAGAACGGCGCGCACTTCAGGATGCGCGTGTCCTGGCTCACGATCAGCGGCCGGACCTTGGGCAGGTAGGCCTGCCAGGCCGGGTCGGCCTGCATCGCGGCGCGGCATTTCTCGCGCTGGTTGAGGTCGTCGTAGGCCCACAGGTGGATCACGAGATTCTGGGGGCCGACCTCGGTGACGTAGTAGCCGACCATGTGCGGCAGGTGCTTGAGCTGGACCGCCATGCCCTCGGCCTCGTAGTTCTTGAAATATTCCGGCGCCTTGCCGGGCTGCAGCAGATACATGCGCTCTTCGACGTACATCTGTCCTCCCTGGGTCGCGGTTCGGCCGATTATAGGCGCAGCCCGCTGCGGTATATTGACGCCATGCAAGACATCGAAACGCTGCGCCGGATCCTGCACGAAACCCGGGTCGTCGCGATGGTCGGCCTGTCGGCCGACTGGTTCCGGCCGAGCTATTTCGCCGCGAAATACCTTCAGGAGCACGGCTACCGGGTGATCCCGGTGAACCCGCGCTACGCCGGCAAGCAGGTGCTAGGCGAAACCTGCTATCGCAGCCTGCACGAGATTGCGGACAAGGTGGACGTGGTGGACGTCTTTCGCCGTACCGAAGACGTGGACCCGATCGCGGAACAAGCGATCGCGATCGGCGCGAAGGTGCTTTGGCAGCAGATCGGGGTCAAGAACGAGGCGGCGGCCGGCGAGGCGCGGGCCGCCGGACTCGATGCGGTCATGGACCGCTGCATGAAGATCGAGCACGGCCGGCTGTTCGGGGGCTTGAACTGGATGGGGGTAAACACCCGGGTGATCTCGGCCAAGCGCGCCCGCCGGCTGGCGCACTGAGGCGCCCGCGCCGACCCACTAGCGCGAACGGCGGCGGGAACGTATGCTGTCATTGCCATGAACCGGCCGATCCGAGTCTTCGACGGGCGCTTCGGGCGCCTGATCCTGCTCGAGGTCAGCGCCCCGGGGACGCCGCATGCGCATCCCGAACCCACCATCCTGCTCAAGCACGACGGGGCGGATACGAAGTACCTGATCGGCGATGAGGTCGTTGCGCTTACGCGCGGGGACATTGCGTTCCTGAACGCGCAGGAAATGCACGCCGACCGGCGCGCCCCCGGCTCCGCGCCGACGCGGCTGCTCGTGCTGCACGCTGCGGGCGAGTGGCTGCGCGACAGCTTCCCGGCGGTGTTCGGCACCGGCGGCGAGCAAGCCTTCCCGCGCCGGCGCGAGGAGATCACGCCGCGCATCCGCCGGCTGGCCGATACGCTGGCAGTAGAGATCGTAAACGACCAGTTCCTGTCGCCCGAGCGCCTCGAATTCATGCTGCAGGAACTGGTGCTATCGATCGTAGACACCTACGTCGCGCGCCGGGGCGCGTCGTCGCGGCTCTGGCGCGGCTCGCGCTTCGAGGACTCGCGCATCCGGCGCGCCATCGCGTTGCTGCGCGCGCGGCCGAACAAGGACATGAACATGGACGACGTGGCGAGCCAGGTCGGCCTGTCGCGCTCGCGCTTCTACGACCTGTTCCAGCTCTGCACCGGGCGCTCGCCGCGCGCCTATCTGGACATGCTGTGCGTCGAAACGGCGATTTCGAGACTGGCCTCGGGCCAGGCCAAGATCGCCGACGTATCGGCCGAGCTGGGCTTCTCGGCCCAGAGCAACTTCACTCGTTTCTTCCTTCACCAGGTCGGTATTCCGCCGTCGGAATATCGCCGTGCGGCTTCCAGGCTCGAGCCCGTCCCAGGGCGACCGACGCCGCCGGAGGAAGACGACTCCGGCAGTTCTACTTGAGCGCCGAGGCGCACCGCTTCGGTGCGCCTTGCTCCTGCCCTCCAGCAAGTCCCTGAGCCTGCGGTCAACGCGGGCTTGGCACGTCGGTTGCTTTGAAAACATCTGAGGGAACGCCGTTGGAACGACACTATTACGACGAGATGCACGCCGCCCCGGACCAAGTCCGAGGGCACTACCGTGCGCTGGCGCAGTGGCTCGCCGAGACGCCTCCGGAGCGCGTATTGGAGAAGCGCCGCGAGGCGGATTTGCTGTTTCACCGCGTCGGCATCACCTTCGCGGTGTACGGCGACGCCCAGGGCGCCGAGCGCCTGATTCCCTTCGACACCATCCCGCGCATCATTCCACTGGCCGAGTGGGAACTACTAGTAAAGGGGCTGACGCAGCGTGTCACGGCGCTGAACCGATTCCTGCACGACATTTACCACGGGCAGGAGATTCTGAAGGCCGGCGTGATCCCTGCCGAGCAGGTGCTGACTCACGATGCCTATCAGGTGGCGATGCTGGGCCTCGATCTGCCAAACGAGACCTACTCGCAGATCGCCGGAATCGATCTGGTACGCAACCAGGACGGCCGCTGGCACGTGCTCGAGGATAATCTGCGCACGCCCTCGGGAGTCTCGTACATGATCGAGAACCGCAGGATGATGATGCGACTGTTCCCGGAGCTGTTTGCCAGCCAGCACGTGCTGCCGGTCGAGCACTACCCGACCATGCTGCTCGAGACGCTGCGCGCCGCGGCGCCCCGCTCGCGGCACGAGCCCACGGTCGTGCTGCTTACGCCCGGCCCCTATAACAGTGCCTATTTCGAGCACGCCTTCCTCGCCGAGGAGATGGGCATCGAGCTGGTCGAGGGCCAGGACCTGCTGGTCAAGGATGGCTTTGTATATATGCGTACCACTGGCGGGCCGCAGCGCGTCGACGTCATCTACCGCAGAATGGACGACGCCTACCTCGACCCGCTCGCTTTCCGAGTTGAATCGTTGCTCGGCGTACCTGGGCTGCTCTCGGCGTACCGCGCGGGCAACGTCGGGCTCGCCAACGCCATCGGCACGGGCGTCGCCGACGACAAGTCGACCTATCCATTCGTGCCGGACATGATCCGCTTCTATCTCGGCGAGGCGCCGCTGATCGAGAATGTGCCAACCTGGCAGTGCAAACGCCCCGATGACCTCGCTCACGTGCTCCATAACCTCGCCGAGCTGGTGGTAAAGGAGGTGCAGGGATCGGGCGGTTACGGCATGCTGATCGGCCCGGCCGCGACGCAAGCGCAGCTCGAAGCATTTCGTGCGCGCCTGCAAGCCAATCCGTCAAACTACATCGCGCAGCCGACACTTGCACTGTCGACCTGCCCGACCTTTGTCGAGCGGGGCATTGCGCCGCGCCACGTCGATCTGCGCCCCTTCGTTCTCTCAGGCAAGGAGGTCAAGATCGTCCCCGGCGGCCTCACGCGCGTTGCGCTCAAGCAGGGCTCGCTGGTCGTCAACTCCTCCCAGGGCGGTGGTACCAAGGACACGTGGGTGGTCGATTGATCGCGATGCGCGACATTGAATTGTTCGCGCGCCCTGACGGAGCGCACTGATGCTTTCGCGCGCCGCTGCCCGCATCTACTGGATGTCGCGCCAGATCGAGCGCGCCGAGAACCTCGCGCGCATTCTCGGCGTGACCTCGAATTTGTTGCTGTTTGGAAAGCCCGAGGTGCAGGAACAGAATCTGCTTGCGCCGCTCTCCATTACCGGCGCCGCGGAGGCATTCTTCGCCCGCCACCGCGCCCTCACGCTCCCCGCTTTGATCACTTTCCTGGCGCTCGACGAAGATAACCACTCGTCGATCTATTACTGCATCCGCATGGCGCGCGAAAACGCGCACGCCATGCGCGGCCAGATCACCTCGGAAATGTGGGAGTCGCTGAACGCAACTTGGATCGAGATGCGCGCAATGCGGCATGAGCAGGTTACTGGCGCGGGCGCTACGCGCTTCTTCGACTGGGTCAAGGAGCGCAGCCATCTCTTTCGCGGAATCACCTACGGCACGATCGTGCGCGGCGAAGCTTTCAACTTCTCACGCCTGGGCACCTTTCTCGAGCGCGCCGATAATACCGCGCGGATTCTCGACGTGAAATACCACGTGCTGCTGCCGAGCGTCGAGGACGTGGGCGGCGCGCTGGACTATTACCAGTGGGCCGCACTATTGCGCTCTGTTTCCTCGTTCTCCACCTACCGCACGCTGTATCACGACCAGATTTATCCGATCCGCGTTGCTGAGTTACTGCTGCTCGAGAGACGCATGCCGCGCTCGATAGCCGCCTGCCTGGAGCAAGTGCGCGAAGCAATTGGCAAGATCGAAGGTCAGAACGACCAGGCGGCAAAACGCCTGGCGTGGGAGCTTTATGCCCGCCTCACCTACGCCGACGTCAAAGAGATCTTCCAGGGCGGACTGCACGAATACCTCACCGCCTGCCTGACCGACATGGATGAGCTTGGCCACCGCATCGGACGCGCTTACCTGGGGGTGGTATGAGGATCTCGATCGACCACGTTACGCACTACACCTATGACGAGCCGGTGCGCGCCTCGACTCAGTATCTGCGCCTCACCCCGCGCGACAACACCCGGCAGCGGATCCTTGCCTGGAGGCTCGATACGCCGGGCACACCGATCGCAACCTTCGACGGCTATGGCAACATCCTGCACGTCCTCACCATCGATACGCCGGTTAACGAAATCCGCATCCGCGCACTCGGCGAAGTCGAAACGAGCGCCGTGATCGACCAACCGGCGGACTTCAACGGTGTCGTGCTTTCACCGCTGCTCTTCCTGCGCGCGACGACCCTGACCGCGGCCGACGAAGTGTTGGCAGCCTTCGCCGAGCGTTACCGCCGCCGCATCGGCACGCTAACCGGCATGCGTGAGCTCGCTGGTGCCATCCACAAGAAGATGCCATTCAAAGCGGGAGAAACGCACGTCTCTTCAAGCGCTGCCGAGGCGTTCAAGATCGGCTCGGCGGTGTGCCAGGACCACGCGCATGTGTTCCTCGCCTGCTGCCGTCACCTGGGCGTGCCGGCGCGTTACGTTTCGGGCTACGTATACTCTCCGGGGCACTCCGAAGTGCACGTCGCCAGCCACGCCTGGGCGGAGGCCTGGGTGCTCGATCGTTGGCACAGCTTCGATATCGCCAACAACTGCCCGGCGGGCGAGTCGCACGTCAAGCTCGCGGTAGGCGGCGATTATCTGGATGCCTGCCCGATTCGCGGCGCCCGCACCGGCGGCGGCACCGAATCCATGCTGGCCGCGGCCCACGTCACGGCCGACCAGTAGCCGAATGCGCTAACATTCGGGCGCCATGACCTATTGCGTCGCCGCGGCCGTCGATTCCGGCATCGTATTCGCCTCCGACTCGCGCACTAATGCGGGGGTCGACAACGTCGCCGTGTTCCGCAAGATGCACGTCTTCGAGGCGCCCGGCGAGCGCGTCGTGGTGCTGTTGAGCGCGGGCAACCTCGCCAGCGCCCAGGGCGTGCGCTCGATCTTGCGCCAGGGAACGCTGGAGGGGCGCGCCGACCCGGCGGGCATTCTCGGCCTGAGGTCGATGGAGGACATTGCGAGCCTCGTCGGCGAGACCGTGCGCAAAGTAGTCTCGCGCGACGGGGAGGTGCTCTCGCAGCAGAACATCGATCCGGGCTGTACCTTCATCGTTGGCGGGCAGATTGGGGGCGAGCGGCCGCGCCTGTTCCACATCTATCCGCAAGGCAACTATATCGAGACCAGCCGTGACACCAGCTATTTTCAGATCGGCGAAACCAAGTACGGCAAACCGATCATCGACCGCGTGGTGCAGCCGGAAACGCCGCTGAATGACGTAGCGAAGTGCCTGTTGGTTTCGTTCGACTCGACCATGCGGTCCAATCTCTCGGTCGGACTACCGATCGACCTGCTCGGCTACCAGGCCGACTCGTTGCGCATCACAATGACGCGCCGCTACGACGAGAGCGACGCCTACGTTCGGGAGATCAGCCGCATCTGGTCGGCGGGGCTGCGCAAGGCGTTCACCGAGGTTCCCGACATCAGTTGGAGCTGAGGTCTGCGCGGAGCGGCGAGCGGCCCGCCTGAGCTAGAATCGGGCGATGGCTGACCGAAAATTCGGCATCGAGACACTCTGCCTGCATGCCGGGCAGATCCCCGACGCCGCCACCGGGGCGCGCGCCGCGCCGATCTACCAGACGACCTCGTTCGTGTTCGACTCGGCGGACCATGCCGCGAGCCTGTTCAACCTGCAGACTTTCGGCAATGTCTATTCGCGCATCTCGAACCCCACCGTGGCGGTGTTCGAGGAGCGCATGGCGGCGCTCGAGAACGGCCGTGCCGCGCTCGGCTGCGCGACGGGCCAGGCAGCCGAGGTGGTGGCGATCCTGACACTGTGCAAGGGCGGAGACCACGTCGTCTCGACCTCGACCCTATACGGGGGCACGCACACCCTGCTCGGCGTCAACCTGAAGAAGCTCGGCATCGAAACCACCTTCGTCGCGCCGGACGAGCCCGAGAATTTCCGGCGCGCGATCCGGCCCGGCAAGACAAAGCTGCTGTACGCCGAGACGCTCGGCAACCCGCTGATCAACATCGTCGACATCGAGGCGCTCGCAGGCATCGCGCACGAGGCCGGGATTCCGCTCATGGTCGACAACACCGTGCCCTCGCCCTACCTTTGCCGCCCGTGCGACTGGGGCGCCGACATCGTCGTGCATTCGGCCACCAAGTACCTCGGCGGACACGGCACCACGATGGGCGGGGTCATCGTCGAGTCCGGCAGGTTCAAGTGGGACAACGGCAACTTTCCCGAGATGACCGAGCCTTCGCCGGGCTACCACGGGGTGCGCTTTTACGAGACCTTCGGCGACTTCGGTTACACCATGAAGGCGCGCATGGAGATCATGCGCACCTTCGGCCCGGCGCTCGCGCCTCTGAACGCCTGGCTGCTGCTGCAGGGAATCGAGTCGCTGCACGTGCGCATGGAGCGTCACTGTGCCAATGCCATGGCGGTGGCGAAGTTCCTCAAAGGCCACAAACAGGTGGCGTGGGTGAACTACCCCGGGCTGCCAAGCAGCAAGTACCACGCGCTCGCGCGCAAATACCTGCCCAAGGGGGCCTCCGGCCTGCTCAACTTCGGCGTCAAGGGCGGGGCGAAGGCGGGCGAAAAGTTCATCGAGGCGGCGCAGTTCATGAGCCATCTGGCCAACATCGGCGACGCCAAGACGCTGATCATCCACCCGGCCTCGACCACGCATCGCCAGATGAGCAACGAGGAACAGCTCAAGGCCGGCGTCGCCCCGGACATGGTGCGCATATCGGTCGGCATCGAATCGCTGGACGACATCCTGTGGGACATCGACCAGGCGCTCACCGCGGCATCCAAGGCATAAGGAGAGACAAATGCTCAGCTGGCAGGTTACCGAGCACGGCAAGCCGCTGCAGAAGGTGCTGCAGGACGCGCCCAAGCCCACCGGCACTGAGGTGCTGGTACGCGTCATGCGCGCAGGCGTGTGCCACAGCGATCTTCACATCTGGGACGGCTATTTCGACTGGGGTGGCGGCAAGCGCTTCTACGTCAGGGAGCGCGGCTGCGTGCCACCGTTCACCATGGGGCACGAACCCTTCGGCATGGTCGAAGCGATGGGCCCGGCGGCGGCGAAGGCCGCCAAGGGCCTAAAGATCGGGCAAAGGCGCGTGGTCTATCCTTGGATCGGCTGCGGCAAATGCGCGCTATGCAACGCCGGCAAGGACAACTACTGCGTCTCGGGCTCGCGCTTTCTCGGCGTCAACCGCGCCGGCGCGTATTCGACTCACGTTCTCGTGCCGCACCCGAAGTACCTGCTCGACGCGGGCGGCATCGAAGAAGGCTTTGCCGCGACACTCGCCTGCTCCGCGCTCACCGCCTACAGCGGCATCAATAAGCTTTCCGCGCCCGGACCGAAGGATTGGGTCGCGGTGCTCGGCTGCGGCGGGCTGGGCCTGATCGCGGTGTCGATCTTCAAGGCGAAGGGCGTGAAGAACGTCATTGCCTGCGACATCGACGAGTCCAAGCTCGCGGCGGCCAGAAAGCTCGGCGCGAAGCTGGTGCTCGATACGCGCGCGCCCGACGCCGCGCAGAAGCTCGCCGGACTGGCGCAGGGAAATCTTTCGGGTGCGATCGACTTCGTCGGCATGCCGGCCACCGCGCAGCTCGGCATCGGCGCGCTGCGAAAGGGCGGGCGCTACGTGCTGTGCGGCCTGTTCGGCGGCGAACTGAACTATCCGCTGCCACCGATCGCGCAGCGCGCAATCGGCATCATCGGCTCCTACGTCGGCGACTTGCAGGAGCTCAAGGAAGTGGTCGCACTGGCCAAGAAGAAGAAGCTCAAGCCCTCGCCGGTTGAGACGCGCCCCGCGGGCGAAGTCAATCGAACGCTGGACGAGCTCAAGGCCGGCCGGATTCTCGGCCGCGTGGTGCTCGATTTCGAACACGAAAGCAACTGATCGATGACGCCTTTCTCCTGGGAACTGCCCTACGCCTGGCCGCGCAAGCCGCTGCTGGCGGCAAACGTCGTCTCCACCTCGCAGCCGCTTGCCGCGCAGGCGGGATTGCGCATGCTGCTCGCGGGCGGCAACGCGGTCGATGCGATCCTCGCCAGCGCGATCACGCTGACGCTGGTCGAGCCGGTCTCCAATGGCATCGGCTCCGACGCCTATGCGATCGTCTGGGACGGCAAGACGCTGCACGGCCTGAACGCCTCTGGCCGCTCGCCCACGGGCTGGACACCGGAGTTCTTTGCAGGGCAGAAAGGCGTGCCCGTGCGCGGCTGGAACTCGGTCAGCGTTCCCGGCTGCGTGTCTGCCTGGCGCGAGCTGAGCGCGCGCTTCGGCAAGCTACCGTTCGACAAGCTGTTCGAGCCGGCGATCGGCTACGGCCGCGGCGGGTTCCTGGTCTCGCCGACCATCGCGCGCCAGTGGGCGGCGCAAGTCGCGGAGCTCAAGGGCCAGCCGGGCTTCGCCGAGGCCTTTCTGCCGGGCGGGAAGCCGCCCGCGCCGGGCCAGCAGTTCCGCTTCGCGAATCACGCCGCGACCCTGGAGAAGATCGCCGCCACCAAGGGCGAGGCGTTCTACCGGGGAGCGCTCGCCGACAAGCTCGAGGCGCACTCCAAGGCCAATGGCGGCGTCATGAAGGCCTCCGATCTCGCCGCGCACAAGCCCGACTGGGTCGACACCCTGAGCATGGACTACCGTGGCTACACGCTGCACGAGCTGCCGCCCAACGGCCAGGGCATCGTGGCGCTGATCGCGTTGGGGATCCTCGAGAATTTCGACGTTGCCGGCCATCCGGTCGACTCGGCCGACAGCGTGCACCTGCAGATCGAGGCGGTGAAGCTCGCCTTCGCCGATGCGCAGGCCTACGTCGCCGATATCGACTACATGCCGTTCCCGCCCGCCCGGATGCTCGACAAGGGCTACCTCAAGTCGCGCGCGAAGCTGATCGACATGACGAAGGCGCAGCCGTTCGCTGCCGGCACGCCGCCCAAGGGCGGCACCGTATATCTCACCGCCGCCGATGCGTCGGGCATGATGGTATCGATGATCCAGTCGAACTACATGGGCTTCGGCTCCGGCGTGGTAGTGCCGGGGACCGGCATCTCGCTGCAGAACCGCGGCGCCACCTTCGTGCTCAAGGAAGGCCACCCCAACCGCGTCGGGCCGAACAAGCGCCCTTATCAGACCATCATCCCCGGCTTTGTCACCAAGGACGGCAAGCCTGTGATGAGCTTTGGCGTCATGGGCGGAACCATGCAGCCGCAAGGCCACACGCAGGTGATGGTGCGCATCGCCGACTACGGCCAGAATCCGCAGACCGCAAGCGACGGGCCGCGCTTTCGCTGGGTGCAGGGCCTGGACGTGAGCGTCGAAGGCGGCTTCCCCGGCGCGACGCTGGAAGCGCTCAAGCAGCGCGGCCATCGCATCGTGACGGTAGACGACTACAACCAGTTCGGCTGCGCGCAGATGATCTGGAAGCTCGAGGGCGGCTACTTCGCCGCCAGCGACCCGCGCCGCGACGGACAAGCAGTCGGATTCTAGGAGGACTCAATGCTGAAGATCTGGGGACGCGCCAACTCGGTCAACGTGCGCAAGGTGCTGTGGTGCTGCGACGAGCTCGGCGCGCCGTTCGAGCGCATGGACGCGGGGATGCAGTACGGGGTGGTCAACACGCCCGAGTACCGCAAGCTCAATCCCAACGGCCTGGTGCCGACGATCGAGGAAGACGGCTTCGTGCTGTGGGAATCGCACGCCATCGTGCGCTACCTCGCGGCCAAACACGGTGCGGGCAAGCTCTGGCCCGCGGACCTGCGCGTGCGGGCGGATGCCGACCGCTGGATGGACTGGGCGGCCGGAAGCTTCCTGCCGGCGTTCCGGCCGGTCTTCTGGGGCCTGGTGCGCACGCCGGCCGAGAGCCGCGACATGAAGGCGATCAACGAAAGCGCCAAGAAGTGTGGCGAGCTGGCCGGATACGTCGACGCGGCGCTCGCCGGGCGGCGCTTCATCGCCGGCGAGCAGTTTACGATGGGGGACATTCCGCTCGGGTGCCACCTGCACCTGTGGCTCAACCTGCCGCTGGAACGGCCCGCCTACGCCAACCTCGCCGCCTGGCACAAGCGCCTGCTCGAGCGCCCCGCGTTCGACAAGTGGGTCAACACGAAGATCAGCTGAGCAATGCTCAAGGACAAGATCGCGATCGTCACCGGCGCGGCCAGCGGTATCGGCCTCGCCTGCGCGGAGCGGCTGGCCGCAGACGGCGCCACGGTCGTGCTTGCGGACGTAAACGAAAAAGCAGGCGCGGAGCACGCCAGGCGCATCGGGGGCAGCTTCGTGGCCACGGACCTGACGCAGCGCGACGGCTGCAAGCGGCTGGTCGACGCCACGCTCGCCGCGTACGGCACGGTGCACGTGCTGGTCAACAACGCCGGCTACCAGCACGTTTCGCCGATCGAGGATTTCCCGGAAGACCAGTGGCAGCGCATGATCGCGCTCATGCTCAGCGCGCCTTTCCTGCTGACGCGCTACTGCTGGCCGGCGATGAAGAAGCGGAAATGGGGTCGCGTGATCAACATCGCCTCGATCCATGCGCTCGTCGCCTCGCCGTTCAAGGTCGGCTACATCTCCGCCAAGCACGGGCTGGTCGGCCTCACGCGCACCGCGGCGCTGGAGGGCGGCGAGTTCGGCATCACGGTGAACGCGATCTGCCCGGCCTACGTGCGCACGCCGCTGGTCGATGCGCAGATCGCCGATCAGGCCAAGGCGAACGCCATCTCGCCGGAAGAAGTGATCGAAAAGATCATGCTCGCGCCTGCGGCGGTGAAGCGCCTGATCGAGCCGTCCGAAGTCGCCGACTTCGTTGCCTACCTGTGCGGCGAGTCCGCCGGCACCATCACCGGGGCCGCCCTGACCATGGATCTGGGCTGGACCGCGCGCTAGCGGGCCGCTCTTTGCGCAGCGCAACAAAGGACAACTGTCGGGAACGCCAGCTTCCGGATACGGTCTCCCCTTTTGAACCCGCGCCATGACGCGGGCATGGAGGAGACATGATCGATGCGCCGAAACGCTGCAGCCGCTGCCACGGTACGCTCGGGCTCGCCGTGCTCGAGCGGTTTTCCGGCGAACAATCAGGGGTTCGCATGAGCGTCGAAGGACTGCCGGCGCTCGAGTGCGCCGAAGGGCACCGCCGCTTTCTCGCGCCCGATTTCCCCAATCACCTGATGCAAGCGCTGCTCGCGGGCGAGCCGCTGGTGCCCGTTCCGGCCGCCGCGCAGAAAGGCGTGCTGCGCAAGCGGCTGCACTGCGCCGGCTGCGGAGAACCGCTCGCGGCGCAGCCCGCGAGCGGCGTCGAGGCGGTGCGCGTACTCGAAGTCAAGGGCAGCTCGCCCTTCGGCGTCCGCGTCGAGGCGCCGAAGTACCATTGCGCCGCCTGCGGCAAGGAAAACGCGCTGCCCGAACGCGCGCTGCTCGACGCCCTGCTGAAAGCGTCGGTCAACGGCTTTCGCGCGGCGCGGATAGATCCGAACTGAGCGCGGCGTCGCGCTCCGCCTTGGGCAGGCGGGCGAGCGCTTTCACCCTGGCGTAGAACGCGCCGAGATCGCCGTGCACGGCCGCGAGCTCGCGCCGGAAACCGGGAACCAGCTGCGAATAGGCGGAGATCGAGGCCAGCAGCGCGTTGTTGGGATCGCGCATCAGGCGGTCGAAGCCGGCGTAGCCTCCCCAGCGCGCCTTGAGTGCCGCGTAGCGTTCGGCGAGGCGCGCGAACTCGGCGCGCCTGGCGACGCGCATCGCGGCGGGCGCGAGCGGCTCGGCGTATCGGCGCGCGAGGCGCGCGCGCGCGTCCTCGATCAGGGCCACGAACTCGTCCTTGCGCGCTTCGGCTTCGCGGAACGCGGCGAGTTGCGCGCCGCGGCCCTCGGACTCGAGCCAGCGGCGGACGCCCTCGTCCTGCACCGTCACCGCGAAGGACTCGTTGAACGTCGTGTCGCCTTTGACGTAAACGACCTGGTGCGCCAGCTCGTGGAAAATCAGCCGCGCGAGCTCCGATTCGGGGTAGTGGATGAAGGTCGAAAGCAGCGGGTCGTCGAACCAGCCAAGTGTCGAGTACGCCGGCACGCCATAGCTAAACACGTCGAGCCCTTCGGCGCGCTCCTTCGCGGCGTAACGCTCGGCGTCGTCGCGCGCGAAGAAACCGCGGTAGGCGACGCAGCCCGCGATCGGAAAGCAGGACTCCACCGGACGCACCGCGAATTCGGGCGCTGCGAACACGTTCCAGACCACGTAAGATCGACTCAACTCGGCGTAGCTGCGGTAGCTGCCGTTGTCGGGCAGCGCCAGCTCGCGCGAGGCGAACTCGCGCATGCGCGCGGCGAGCTCGAGCCGCTGGCGCAGTGCGGGCGGCGTGGCCGGGTCGGAGATCCAGTCGGCCAGGGGCTGCGCGCGGTGCATGAGCTCGAGCTGCCCGCCTACTGCCTGGGCGTAATACGAGAGCGTCTCGCAGCCCGAAAGCGCGAGCAGCGCCGCCAACGCAAGCCATCTAGCGCGCATGCGCGGCGAAACTTCCGCTCTCGAGGAAGGTATGCAGTTCGCGCGCCACACGCGCCGAGAGCAGCATGCCGCTGTGGCTCACCGGGAGCACGGTGAACGCGGCCGCACCTTCGATCCGAGTCTCGTCGACGCACACCACGCCGTCGTTTGCGCCGGGCAGGCGCCCGAGCGTCCGGCCGAGCCCGATCGGAAGAGCCCCGGCGATGATGCCGAGCGGCTCGGGCCGCGTCCAGCGCGCGGTGCGCCCCTCGCGCCACAGCGCCTCGCTCTCGCCCAGCATCCAGCGACCGAAACCGTAGCGCGCGAGGCGGCGCCCCGCGAGGCAGCCGCGCGCCGGCGTGCCGAGCAGCGCCACCCGCTCGACCTGGAGCGCGGGCGTCGCGTTGAGGGCTTCGAGCACGACCAGGCCGCCCAGGCTGTGGCCGACGAAATGCGCGGCGCCCACGCCACGGGAGAGTTGCGCCAGCCGCTGCGCGTTCACGGCCAGCGGCCGTTCACGCCCGGCGTAGTCGAACAGGTGGCAGTGGTAACCGGCCCGCGACAGCCGCCCGGCCAGCGGCGACATCACGAGCCCGGGCATCCACAGCCCGTGCACCAGGATGACCGACTTCATGGCGCCGGATTCTAGCTTGGGCGGGCGAGCAGCAGGCGCGCGCCGATCGCCAGCGACGGTACCCCGAACACGGCGTAGGCCGCGGCGTAGCTGCCGGCGAGCGACAGCACGACGTTGAACAGCGGCGGCGTGACCACCACGCCCAGAAAAGTGAAGAACAGGCATCCCCCGGTTGCTTGACTGGTCTGCCCCTGCGGCGCAAGGTGCGCCACTTCGGCGAGGTAGACGCCGTTCCAGCCCACCGCCGTCGCGCCGAACACCGCAGCGTAGGCGAACAGCAGCCAGATGGGCCACTGCGGCCCCGCCGCCAGAGTGGCGATGGCGGAAAATCCCATTCCGATTCCCAATAGTCCGAGCATCCTGCGCCGCGACAGCGCCCGGTCGGCGACCACCCCCCAGAGCACGCGGCCAATCACGCTGGCGACCTGCGACGCCGCCATCACCAGGCCCGCCAGCACCAGCCGCATCGCGAACGCCTCGGTAAGGAAGGTCACCAGGTAGCTGACCAGCGTGATCTGCACCCCGCCGTAGATGAACGAGGTCAGCGCCATTTCCTTCAGCCGCCGCTCGCGCAGGACCAGCGCGACCGGCGCGAACGCCGAGCGCAGGGAAATGGGCGCCTTGGGGTTCAGTCCATGGTCGTAGCGCGACCGCACCGGCTCGACCGCAAAAGCGAGCGCCAGACAAGCCAGCCCGATCGCGAGCGCGCTCGCGCGCCAGCCGAGCGTATGGATCATCACCGGCACCAGCGCGCCCGCGATCGCCCCGCCCAGGGGAACCCCGGTCTGCTTGATCGAAAAGGTCAACGCCATCAGGCCGGGAGGCGTGGCGCGCGCGAGAATGTGAGAGCTCGCGGGCGTCGCCGGGCCGTAGCCCAGTCCGATCACCACGGCGCCCAGCGCGACCAGCGGAAGCCATGCCGACGCACCCAACGCCAGACCGACCAGGCTGAGGGCAAGCCCGACCTGGCTGACGCGGATCGGTCCGAAGCGCGCCACCCAACCACCGGAGGTGACGCTGCCGAGCATGCTGCCGAAGTACACCAGGGCGATGAAATAGCCGATCGCCGAGGGGGCGACCCCGAGTGCCGGCGCCGCCACCGGAGCCATCACCGGCGCGCAATACACTGCCAGCGCGACCAGGGTCTGCACGGCGAGGGTCGCCGCGAGCGGCAGCGCGACCGGCCGCAGCGACGGCGGCGCGGAGCTCAAGCCGGATTCACGCGCTGCGCGTCGATCTCGCGCGCGGCTTCGAGCACCGCGCGTGCGTGGTGTGCGACCGGATAGTCGACCATCTGGCCATCGACCTGGATCGCAGCCGCGCCGCTCGCTTCCGCGGCATCGAAGGCAGCGACGATGCGCGCGGCACGTTCGACCTCTTCCTTGCTCGGCGCGTAAGCGGCGTTCACCGCCGGCACCTGGTCCGGATGGATGCACAGCCTGCCCTGGAAACCGCCGCGCCGGCTGCGCTCCAGCGCACGCGCAAAAGCCTCGCTTTCGCGCAAGTGGAACCACGGGCTGTCCAGCGGACCGTCCAGACCCGCGGCGCGCGAAGCGAGCACCACCCGCGCGCGCGCGTCGGTGAGCTCGGGCTCGTCCAGCCCGGGGGCGAGGCCGACCTCCGCTGCGTAGTCGGCCGCGCCGAAGGCCAGTCGCCTGACGCGCCAGCGCCCTTCGTAGGGCCGCAGGCCCCGCGCCTGAACCACGCGGTCGATGCGCTGCATCCCGACCGCGGTCTCGATGATCGGGATCAGGTCGATCGAGCCGACGGCGACGCCTCGCTCGCGCTCGAGGTTGGTGATCAGCCAGTCGATTGCGTGCAGGTCCGCCGCGCTTTCGACCTTCGGCAGCACCACACCGGCGATTCCAGGGCCGATCACCGCGACCAGGTCTGCATAGCAGTACGGCGTCGAAGGCGCGTTGACGCGCGCGTAGCCTCGGCAGCGGCGCGGCTGCGCGAACGCGGCGGCGACCGCCTCGCGCGCGGCGGGCTTTTCCGCAGTCGCCACCGCGTCCTCGAGGTCGAGAATCACCGCGTCGGCATCGACGGTGAACGCCTTTTCGACGCGGCGCGAATGATTGCCGGGCGCAAAGAGAAATGAGCGGTACAGAGGCATCTGGCTTCCTATTTCTGCAGAACTTCGCGCTGCGCCCAGCCGGGGTAGGGCAGCTGCCACATGGCGGTCGCGAGCGCGTCGGGCCACACGACGTCCCGCCGCCCCTTGAGGATCTGCAGCAGCGCGGGCCGCGCGCCGAGCTGCTCGCCGCTCGCGGCGTCGAGCTTATACCCGCCGAGCACGGTTTCGGTCGTCAGCGCGGCAAGCGTCTCGCGCAGCCGCTCCTGATCGAGGCTGCCCGCGCGGCTGACCGCCTCTTGCAGCACCATGCCGGCCGCGTAGCCTTCGGCGGCGGCCAGGCCCGGGGGCGACGACCACCTGGCCTCGAACGCCTTGACGAACTTGGCGTTGCCCGGAGTCGCGAAGAACGGCTCGTACGCGCTGAGGCCGATCACCCGCTCGGCGTCCTGCCCGACCGCCGCAATGAAGCGCGGGTCGGCCGCAGCTTGCGCAAAGAAAAGCGGCGGCGCGTAGCCGAGGCGCTTAAAGGTCTTCACCATCTCGGCCGCATCGGTCGCTTCGCCGAACGCGATCCATGCCTCGGCGCCTGCCGCTTTCGCCATTGCGACCAGTGGCTCGAAGTCGCTCAGCCCCGGCGCGTACACGTGAGCGCCTCCGGCGCCGGGGCTCATGCCCTGCCGGGTCGCGTCCGTGGCCGCGTGCGTCGCCATCTCCTGCGCTGCGGGATCGTCACGCGCGAGGATGAACAGCCGGTGATACCCGGCCTGGCGCGCAATCGCGAGCACTCCCGTGCCGTAGGCCGCGTACGGCGCGGCGACCTGGAACACGTAGCGGTGCCCCGCTCTCAGTACGGACTGCGTGGCGCCGGTCGCGTTGATCAGCACCCTGTGCGCGCGGTCGGCGGCGGCGGCCGCGCCGCGCGACGCGGCCGATCCGAACGGACCGATCAACAGGTCGGCACGGTGCTCGCGCACCAGGCGCTCGTACAGCCGCTCCGCCGTGACGGCCTCCGAACGGTCGTCGATCAGCCGTAGCTCGACACGCCGCCCGAGCAAACCGCCCGCGCCGTTGACCTCGTCCTGCCACAGCAGCAGCGCCTTGCGGTAGCCGGCCGCAAGATCGGCGAGCTGGCCCGTTTGCGCCACCGCAGCGCCGACCACCACGGGGTGCGTCTGCGCCTGCGCGGGCGCGCACGCCGGCGCGAGCGCAAGCACGAGCCCCAGCAGCGGGGCGCGCATTCTATTCATCGCGTTCCTTCGATTCGAACTATTCAAGCTACGGCTCCAAAGTAAGGTGTGACAAAATCCGCGTCAAGGAACATCGCATCGATGCCGCAGGACAGCTTCCTCGCCCGCCTCGCCGCCATCGTCGGCAGCAAGCAGGTACTAACGCAGCCGCAGGATACCGCGCCGTATTTCACCGACTGGCGGCGGCACTACCGCGCCGCCGCCGAGTGCGTGGTGCGCCCCACGAGCGCCGCCGAGGTCTCGGCGGTGGTCCGGCTGTGTGTGCGCGAAGGCGTCGCGCTCGTGCCCCAGGGCGGCAATACCGGGTTGTGCGGCGGCTCCGTTCCAACCGGCGCGAAGCGCGAGATCGTGCTGTCGCTCGCGCGCATGAACCGCATCCGCGAGCTCGACGCGCTGAACGATACCCTGACCGCGGAAGCAGGGTGCGTGCTGGCCGAGATCCAGCGCGCGGCGGACGACGCGGGACGGCTCTTTCCGCTCTCGCTCGGCGCCGAAGGCAGCTGCATGATCGGCGGCAACCTGTCGACCAACGCCGGCGGCGTGAACGTTCTGCGCTACGGCAACGCGCGCGCGCAGGTACTGGGGCTCGAGGTCGTGCTGCCCGATGGCAGCATCTGGAACGGCCTGCGCGGCTTGCGCAAGGACAACACCGGCTACGACCTGAAGCAGCTCTTCATCGGCGCCGAAGGCACGCTCGGCGTGATTACCGCGGCAGTGCTGAAGCTGTACCCGAAGCCCTCGGCCGTCGCGACAGCCTGGATCGCGGTCGCGAGCCCCGCGCGTGCGGTCGAGCTGATGGCGCGGCTGCGCGCGCGCTTGGGCGATCGATTGAGCGCGTTCGAGCTCGTATCGCGCGCCTGCCTCGACGCCGTTCTCGCGCACGCTCCGGGCAGCCCCGACCCCTTCGCGGCGCGACATTCATGGTACGTGCTCGCCGACCTGGCCGACAGCGGCGAGCCGGCGGCGCTGCAGTCGCTCGCCGAGCAGGCGCTGCTCGAATGCGCCGAGAACGGCACGCTGGAAGACGTCGCACTGGCGCACAGCGAGGCGCAGGCGCGCGCCTTGTGGAAAATCCGCGACACGATTCCGGAAGCGCAGTTTCGCAACGTCAAGCACGACGTATCGGTGCCGGTGTCGCGCGTGCCGGAGCTGATCGAGCGCGCCTCGGCCGCGCTGGAAGCCGAATTTCCGGGCGTGCGGATCTACGCTTTCGGGCACATCGGCGACGGCAACGTCCATTTCAATGTCGGCATGGGCGACGCCGCCGCGACCGAGGACCTGATCGGTCGCCGGGGCGCGGTCAACCGCGTCGTCTACGGCGTGATCGACGCGCTCGGCGGCTCGATCTCGGCCGAGCACGGGCTCGGGCAGCTCAAGCGCGAGGAGATCCGCCGCCACAAGGATCCGCTCGAGCTCGCGCTCATGCGCAGGCTCAAAGACGCGCTCGACCCCCTGGGGCTGATGAACCCCGGCAAGCTGCTTTGAGCGCTCCCTGCGCCGCAACCAGCGCGGTCTCGGGTGTCATGAATTTCACCTCGTAAGTGCCCTGCTGCGCCTGCACCGGTAACGCAGCGACGGACGCGAGTAGCGCCGCAGCGAGGATTCGGGATTTCATGCTTTCCTCCTTAGGTTCTGGAAGGGAGACGGCCGCTGCGCCGGAGCGCCAGCGCAGCGGCCGTGAGGATGAAAACTGCGATCGCGAGCGCGTTGCCCGCGCCGCCCGCGGCGCGCAGCGCGGCGCTGGCGCCCAAGTCCCCCGCGAGCCGGATCGCGAGCGAGACATGCAGCAGCGCGAGCGGCGCGTACAGGATCGCCGAGTAGGGTAGCGCCACCCTCAGGACTGCCGGCAGGATGACGGGAGCGTGGCCGAATACCATCGAGAATACGAACCCGAGCAGGATGGCGTGCAATGCCGCGTCCCACAGCGCGCGCCCGTCGTCGAACCCGGCTCCGCTTGCGAGCAGTGCGCCACCAAGCGCGAGCCATGCATATCCCGCCAGCAGGCACAGCGCGATGTAGCGCGTCAGACCGCCGGCGCGCACCGTGCGCGTGGCAATGTCGTAGCGCGCGAGCCAGACCGCGCAGGCGACGAGCAGCACGCCGCACACGCGCAGCGCGGGCCCGAGCGCCGCGAGCGCCGCGAACGCCGATAGCAGCAGCGCGAGGCCGAAGGCAGCGAACGCCGCGCGCGCGGCGCGCGGCACCGGCGACAGCCGCGAGAGCTCGAGCCGTTCTCCGCCGATGGTCAGCGTCAGGAACGCGATCCAGCACGGCACCGCGGCTTCTGCCGGCATGCCCGCCAGCAGCGCCAGATTCGCCGCCAGCAAACCGAGCGCACCGAGCGCGAGCAGGCCGGTGTGCAGCGCCTTGTGCCGCCACCAGATCGAGGTCGATGCGACCGCAAACACCGCGCCGCCCGCCACCAGCAGCGCGAATCCCGTGCGCGCATCGCCCGCCAGCAGGACCAGGCCGCCAGCGCCGGACGCCGCCGGCGCGAGGTAGGCCCAGCCGCGCCCGATGGCAACCGCGCGCTCGAGCGCGATCAGGGTGCCGAAGAAGGCGCTCGCCATCAGCGCCCCGTGCCAGGCGATTCCCGCGGCGACGGCAGGCACGGGCAGCCCGAGACGCGCCAACCCACCGGCAACGCCAAGCAGCAGAGAGACGAAACCCAGCACCAGCAAGGGAGCCCGCGCAGCCGGCGCCAGGTCGCTCATCGCCGCGTCACCACCCGAAGCGCTGCCTGACCTGCTCGCTCATTCGCTCGGGGGTCCAGGGCGGATCGAACACGATATCGACGATCACTTCCTGCACGCCAGCGCAAGCGTTGCGGATCGCGTCTTCGGCCTCCGCCGCGATCGAGCCGCTCATCGGGCACGCAGGCGAAGTCATCGTCATCTCGACTCTCACCCGGCCCGGGGCGCAGTCGATGCGGTAGATGAGGCCGAGATCGACCAGGTTCTCCCCGACCTCGGGGTCGGTGACGGTGCGCAGCGCTTCCCACACCGTCGATTCGTCTGGAGCGGATTCGGCACTCATGCGCCAAGTCTCCGGGGCGCCGGAGCGGGCGCCTTGATCCGGGTCAAACTCTGCCACTGCAGGGCCGATGCGGACTGCAGCGACGGCCGTCTCGGCATCAGCCCCGTGATCGCCCCGCGCACGGCCGGGGACGACCAGTCGAGTGCGCCAACGTAGCGGTAGCGGATCGTTCCTTCCGGTCCGACGATGAAGGTGCTCGGGAGCGCACGTGCGCCCCAGGCGCGCGCCGTCGCGCCGTCTCGATCCAGCAGCAGCGCCGAGCCCAGTTGCACCGAATCGGCGAAGCGGCGTGCGGCTTGCGCGCCTTCGCCGACGTTTACCGCCAGTACCACGAAGGGTTCGCCGCGCAGCGAGCGGCGCAGGCTCTCGATCGAAGGCATCTCCTCGCGGCATGGCTCACACCAGCTGGCCCAGAAATTGACCAGCACCACCTTGCCCCGGTAGTCCGCCAGCCGATGGACCCGGCCGTCCACGCCTCGCAGCTCGAGCCCCGGCGTCGGAGTCCCCGGCAAGAGCCGCGGCTCCTGCGCCGAGGCACCGATCGCCCCGAGAAGAAGCAGCACCGGCAGCCAACACTTTCGCATCGTTCAGGGTGTGGGTGGCAACGCGATGTCAGCTACGATAGCAAAATGACGGACCAAGTCGGGCAGAAATGACTGTCGCGCAACTGCTGCCGCTGCTTCCGCCGGGCGACTTGTGGGTCTTCGGCTACGGCTCCTTGATGTGGTCTCCTGGCTTCGTTTATCGCGCGAAGGCGCCCGGCTTCGTGTTCGGTTACCACCGTTCGCTTTGCATCTATTCGCACCGGCACCGCGGCACACCCGACCGGCCGGGGCTGGTAATGGGACTGCGCCGCGGCGGGTCGTGCTGGGGAATGGCATTCCGCATTCCGGTCGCGAGCGCGCCGGCGGTAATGGCGAAGCTCTGGCGGCGCGAAATGCGCAATCGCGTCTACCAGCCGCGGCTGATCCGGGTGCGCCTCGGCGGGCGGCGCGCGGTGCGCGCGCTGGCGTTCGTCGCCGATCCGCGCCACCAACAGTACGCCTGCGACCTCGATCTCGCTCAGACCGCACGCCTGGTCGCCCAGGGATCCGGACAGCGGGGGCACAATCTCGAGTACCTGCATCGAACCGTCGCCCACATGCATGCCATCGGCGTGCGTGACCCCCACCTGGAGCGGGTGCTGACGGCCGCGCGCGCGCTGCGCGGCAGAACTCCCTAGCCGCGCGCCTCGAGCGCGCCGGCCAGGCGCCGCAGGGCCTCGGTGAGGTGGGCGCGCTGCGTGCCGAAATTGAGGCGCACGAACTCCGGCGCGCCGAATTGCGCGCCCGGCGACATCGCGACGCCGTGCTCGAGAAACAGCGCATGAGGGTCAGCCACCCCCAGCGCGCTGGCGTCGATCCAGGCCAGGTAGGTCGCCTCCACCTGTACCATCGCCAGACCGGGCATGCGCGCCACGGCCTGTTCGACCAGGTCGCGGTTGGCGCGCAGGTACGCGAGCTGCGCGTGCAGCCACGGGCCGCCCTCGCGGTAGGCGGCGATCGCGCCGAGGTAGCCGAACACCGATGCATCGTGCACCGTCGCGTGCAAGTCCGAAGAAAACGCGCGCCGCATGGCGGCATCTTCGATGATCGCGAACGCGCAGCCGGCACCCGGAAAGTTGAACGATTTGTTCGGCGACATCAGTGTCACGGTACGGCGCGAAATCTCGGCCGAGAGGCTCGCGATCGGCACGTGCGGTCTGCCGGGCTCAAGCAGGATGTCGGCGTGGATCTCGTCGGAGCAGATTCGCAGATCGTGACGCTCGGCGAGCGACGCGAGCCGCTCCAGCTCGGTGCGGGTGAAGATCGTGCCGCCCGGGTTGTGCGGGTTGCACAGGAACAGCAGCTTCGTGTCCCGCCGTACGGCCTGCGCGAGACGTTCCTCGTCGAGCACCCAGCGCCCCGACGACAGCACGAGCGGAACGTCGCTGTGCTCGCGCGGCGCCAGCTGCACCGCGCGCTTGAAATGGTGGTAGATCGGCGTGGGCACCAGCACGTGGCCGTCCGCCGCCACTAAGTGGCGCGCCGCGAGGTGCAGCCCCGGGACCACGCCGGGCAGAAACACGATCCAGCCGGGCTCGATATGCCAGCGGTAGAGATCGCGCATGCGCTCCACGATGGCCGCGCGCAGCGCCTGCGGCACCTCGGTGTAGCCGAATACGCCGTGTGCGACTCGCTCGGAGAAGGCCTTCAGGACCGCGGGCGGGGCCCGAAAGTCGGTGTCGGCCACCCACAGCGGAATCACGTCTCGGCCCGAGTAGCGCTCCCAGCGCGCGCTCCAGGTGCCGGAGCGGTCGATCGGTTGGTCGAAGTCGAAGCTCATGACGTGCTTTTAGCACAATCCCGGTGACTCAAAACAAGAACGCCGGGCACTGTGCCCGGCGTCGAATCTTATTGTTGCCTAGTGTGACTTGTCATGGTCACCGGGCTTGATGTTGCCTTTTCGAGGTCGTCTCCTCCTCTCCCCCACTTATTCATGCCTGCGACGGTCAACTATTGCCGCCGCTCCCGCCAGGAAGTCAGCGGTCATTTCGGGAAAAACAGCTGCCCGCACGATGACAAAACCTTTCACGTCAGTCAAGCCGCGCGACGATGCCCTCCAGGCGCGTGTCCGGTGCGGGGTAACGCTGCAGCACACCTGGATCATGGCCGGGAATGATGTGGTCCGCGGAATCGGCCAGCTCCCGCAGGCGGCTGTAGCCCTGCACCATGTCGGCGACCGAGTAGACGATGGGGAACGGCCGCACCTGCTCCATATTGGCGTAGAAGTGGCTCGCGTCCGAGGCGAGGACCAGCCACCCGCGGCGCGTCGCCACGCGAACCACCTGAAGGCCCTTGGTGTGCCCGCCGATGAGGTGCACCGACACGCCCGGAAACAGCTCCGCGTCGCCGTCGTGGAAGCGGACTCGCCCGCGGTACGCATTGCGCACCATCCCGACCACGTCCTCGACCTCGAACGCGCCGCTGAACACGGGATGGCACATGTGCCGTCCGGTAGCGTAGCTCAGCTCGTCGTCCTGCAGGTGAAAAGCCGCGGCGGGAAAGAGATCGAAATTGCCGACATGGTCGTAGTGCAGGTGCGTGATGACGACGTCGCTTACCGTGCCCGCCTCCACGCCGAGCATGCGCAGACCGTCGGTCGGGCAGCGCAGGTGGTCGCGCCCGCGGCGCGCGGCAGTCGCGGCCGAGAAACCGGTGTCGACCACCAGCACTCGCTCGCCGTCGCGCACCAGCCAGACGAAATAATCCAGCGGCATGGGTCCGTCGTGCGGATCACCACCGATGAAATTCTCTCTCGCATTTCGCTCGTGGTGCGCATACTTGATTGCGTAAACCTCGTAGACCCGGTTGTTCGGCATGGCTTGCCTCAAGCGAGAGTGATGCGCGCGAACTTGCGCTTACCGACCTGCGCCACGACCGTTTTGCCGCGCGCAATGCGAAGCCCCTTGTCTGAAAGTCGTTCCCCGTCGAGCCTGACACCTCCCTGCTCGATCATGCGCAGCGCCTCGGAAACGCTCGGCACGAGCCCAGCCTGCTTCAGCAGCTGCGGCGCGGGCAAGCCATCGTCGCCCACCTTCAGCATCACCTGCGGCATGTCCTGCGGCAGGACGCCGTGGCGAAAGCGCTGCTCGAATTCCGCGTGCGCCTCGTCCGCCGCCCGACTATCGTGGAAACGCGCCACGATCTCCCGCGCGAGCAGCACCTTGACCTCGCGCGGATTGCGCCCGCCCGCCACCTCTTCCCGCCACTTGCTTACGGTCGAGATCGGTTCGAACGACAGGAGCTCGATGTAGCGCCACATAAGCTGATCGGAGATCGACATCAGCTTGCCGAAGATCTCCCCGGCCGACTCCGCAATGCCGATGTAATTTCCGAGAGACTTGGACATCTTGCTGACGCCGTCCAGTCCCTCCAGCAGCGGCATGGTCAGGATGCACTGCGGCTCCTGGCCGAAGTCCTTCTGCAGCTCGCGCCCCACCAGCAGGTTGAATTTCTGGTCAGTACCGCCCAGTTCGACGTCCGATTTCATCGCCACCGAGTCGTAGCCCTGCATCAGCGGGTAGAGGAATTCGTGGATCGCGATCGGCTGGTTGCTGCGGAAGCGCTTGCCGAAGTCGTCCCGCTCGAGCATGCGCGCGACCGTATAGCGCGCCGCCAGCCGGATCATGCCCTCGGCGCCGAGCTTGTCCGACCAGGCTGAGTTGAACAGGATCTCAGTCTTCTCGGAGTCGAGAATCTTGAACACCTGGTCGCGGTAGGTCGTCGCGTTGCGCAGGATTTCCTCGCGCGTGAGCGGCGGACGCGTTTGGTTCTTCCCCGTCGGGTCGCCGATCATTCCGGTGAAATCGCCTATCAGGAACTGCACCTGGTGGCCGAGCTGCTGAAAATGACGCAGCTTGTTGATCACCACCGTGTGCCCCAAATGCAGATCCGGGGCCGTCGGATCGAGTCCGAGCTTGACCCGCAGCCTGCGCCCGGAGGCGAGCTTCTTGGCGAGTTCCTCCTCGACAAGGAGTTCGTCACAGCCGCGCTTTATCAGCTCGAGGGCCTGGGCGATCTGGGTCATGTCGGCGCGCCGGATGAGACTTAGTTGGTTTGCCTGCCTGGCAAAGTTTGTTACACTGCGCCAGCCTCGAAATAACGCCGGCAGACGCCTGAAAGAACACGGATTTTAGCCGGAAAAGCGGAGTCCGATTGCAATCGTGAATACTGCACCATGGTTTCCTCGTTCAGGCAACGCGCGCATCGCCGTGCTTCTTGCGCTCGTCCTGTCTGGCATGGTGGCCGCGTTTGCCGCCATCGCGCCAGCCACTGAGCCGGCGCCGCTGCCCGTAAAGGCGGCACAGGAATCGATCGTCATCCCGCCCGACGCCCTGGTCGCGCCTCCGGGCGCGTACGTGCACGAGGCGCGCTTCGAGCGCGGCGAAACTTTGGGGGACTTGCTCGACAAGCTCGGGGTCGAGGATTCTCAAGCGAGTCGTCTGGTGAAGCTGGGCACGCTGCACTTTCTGCGTCCGGGCACGGTCGTCACCGCCAGGGTCGCCGCGGCAGGCGAGCTGGTCCATATGAGCTACCTGAACGGATACGATACCGTCAGGAGCATCTTTCCCGACGAAGACAGGTTCCGGGTCGGCGACGAGCCCGCGAGTTTCGAGACAAGCACGCTCGTCAAGTCCGCGGAGATCCGCTCTTCGCTGTTCGGCGCTGCGGACGCTGCCGGCATCCCCGACAGCGTCGCGATTCAGCTGGCCGACGTATTCGGCGGCGAAATAGATTTTTACCGGGATCTGCGCAAAGGCGACAGGTTCTCGGTGGTTTATGAAATGCAATACCTCGGCGGACGACCGGTGCGTTCGGGGCGCGTTGTCGCCGCCGAGTTCGTCAACAAGGGCAAGACTTTCCGTGCAATTTACTACGTCGACGCGAACGGCAAGGGCGGCTACTACGAGCCCGACGGCCAGAGCCTGCGCAAGGCCTTCCTGCGCGCACCGCTGGAGTTCTCGCGCATCAGCTCGCGCTTTGGCATGCGCAAGGACCCTTATCTGCACTCGTGGCGCAAGCACACGGGCGTCGACTATGCTGCCCCGCTGGGAACGAGGGTGCGCGCCACGGCCGACGGCGTGGTCGAATTTGCGGGCCGCAAAGGCGGCTACGGTAACGCCATCATCCTGCGTAATAGCGGCCGCTACAGCACGGTGTACGGCCACCTGAGGGGCTTTGCGCACGGCATCCACCGCGGTGCGCGGGTGGAGCAGGGAGAGATCATCGGTTTCGTCGGGCAGACCGGCTGGGCGACGGGGCCGCACCTGCATTACGAGTTCCGCATCGCGGGCGTGGCGCGCAACCCGCTTGCAGTTGCCTTGCCGGCGGCCGTCCCGGTCCCTGCGCGGGAGCTTCCCGCGTTCCAGCACTACGCCCAGCCGCTCGTCGCACAACTCGATTTGCTGGCCGCCAGCACTGTCGCGCTGCTGGAGTAGCGCCTCCCCCGGGGGCTCGGGAACATAGTGCCCAGCCAACTCTATGTCGGGCTCATGTCGGGCACCAGCCTCGACGGGGTCGACGCGGCGGTAGCCGAACTGTCCGCGAAGACCGCGCGGCCCCTGGCCGGCGTTCATCTCCCCTTCGAACCGAGACTGCGTGCCGAGCTGCTTGCCCTGAACACGCCCGGGAACGACGAAATCCATCGCGCCGCCTTGCTCGGCAACGAGCTGACGCGTCGCTATGCGGCAGCGGTCGATGCGGTACTCGCCCGCGCCGGCGTGTCGGCGCAGGCGGTGGTCGCCATCGGCTGCCACGGACAAACCGTACGCCACCGACCGGCCCTCGGCTATACGGTTCAGATTGGCAATCCGGCGCTGCTGGCGGAATTGTCCGGAATTCGAGTCGTGGCGGATTTTCGTCATCGGGACATTGCGGCTGCAGGCCAGGGCGCGCCCCTGGTGCCTGCGTTTCACGCCTTCGCGTTCGCCCGCTCGGACGAGGACCGGATCGTCGTCAATCTTGGCGGCATCGCCAATCTCACCTGGCTGCCGAGGTCCGGGACGGTTGCCGGTTTCGACTGCGGCCCCGGCAACTGCCTGCTCGACCTGTGGGCCGAGAGGCATCTCGGTGCACCGATGGACGCCAACGGCGATTGGGCCGCCGGCGGTACGGTAGACGAGAAACTCCTCGAACGCTTCCTGGCCGAGCCCTACGTCTCGGCGCGGCCGCCGAAGAGTACCGGGCGCGATTTATTTAATGCCGCGTGGCTGTCGGCGCACGGCGCCGACGCCGCAGACCCGCGAACGCTTCAAGCGACGCTGCTGGAATTCAGCGCCCGGTGCGTGTCGGATGCGTGCCGCCGTTACTACCCGGGCGCAGGAAGGCTGATTGTCTGCGGCGGAGGTTCGCGCAACGCCGCGCTGATGCGGCGCCTGACCGCGCTTTGCGGCCCGGTGAAGGTGGTTTCGAGCGAGAGCTGCGGATTGGCATCCGAACTGGTGGAAGCGGTCGCGTTTGCCTGGCTCGCCAAGATGGCGTTGGAAGGGGTGCCGGCGAGCGTCCCGGCCGTGACGGGCGCCCGCGGCCCTCGCGTGCTCGGCGCAATCTACCCGAAATAGGACCGGGCAGACTAAAGAAAAAGGGGGCCGCGGCCCCCTCTATCGTTCACCTGATCAGGTTGCGCTCAGGCCGAGAATGAGGACCCGCATCCGCAGGTCGTGGTCGCGTTCGGATTCTTGATCACGAATTGCGCTCCTTCGAGCCCTTCCTGATAGTCGATTTCGGCCCCGACCAGATACTGGTAGCTCATCGGATCGACCAGAAGCGTAACGCCATTCTTCTGCATCGCCGTGTCGTCTTCGTTCTGGACCTCGTCGAACGTGAAGCCGTACTGGAAGCCGGAGCAGCCCCCGCCGCTGACAAACACGCGCAGCTTGAGCTCGGTATTGCCCTCTTCGTCAATTAGCTCTCGAACCTTGTTGGCGGCGTTGTCGGTAAAGACCAACGGCGCCGGCATTTCGGTGACTGCGTTCATTCCTTGCTCCTGAAGACCCATCACGCCATTATCCTGCCCCGGTTCCCCTAGGGTCAACGCGGCTATTCGCCGCGGGCCGCTTCGCCCGGCGGGGTTAGCTGCCCGAGGCGAGCTTGAGCTCGATCGCCTTCGATTCCGCGCCGTGGTGGACCAGCCGGCCCTCGACCACCGCTCCCTGGTGCATTTCGACACTCTTGTAATGCACGTCCCCTTTGACGTGGGAACCCGTCTGAAGTTCGAGCGACTCCGTCGCATTCACCGGGCCGTTGATGGTTCCGTTCACGACCACGTGCGCCGCCTGCACCTCGCCTTCAATTCGTGCCTGCTCCGACACCACCAGCGTGCCTGGTTGGTCGGGCAGGGCGGCCACGTTTCCGCGCACCGTGCCGTCGACCCGCAGGCCGCCGCTGAAGAACACATTCCCTTCGATCCGGGTGGTCGCGCCGATCAGGCTGTCGATCCGGTTCTGTGGCTTGTTTGCTTTTCGAAACATATCCGCCAACCTCCATCAGCCCAAGTTGACCGTCTGGGTCGCGCGTGCCTGGTCCGTTTTGCCTTCGTAGACCCGTACCTGAACGCTTTCGACCTTGGCCTTCGGTCCCACCCGGAACGTACCTTCCACGCGCCGGAAGTACTTGAAAGTCAAACGGAAAGCCGAAGCGCTGACGTCGGTCCGCTCGGGAAATTTCATGATAGCACTCTTGCCATCTTCAGTCATGCTCACCACCAGCTCGAGCCGTCCGTCAAACTCCCGATCGCGCCGCGGGCCGGAGGTCAACAACAGCATCCGGTAGCGGAACTCGCCCGGCAGCACGTCGGGGGTGACTTCGAAGCGATAGATCGCGAGCGCAGGCACGCTGCTCGGATCCGAGGTAAGCATGCGCTCGAAAATCGCCAGGTCCTCGCGCAGCTTCCCGTCCTGCTGCTCCAAGGTGCGGATCTGCTGTGCCAGGCGCTCTTGGGCAGTCCGTTCGATCGCAAGTTGGCTTCCCGCCGCGTTGGCGATCGCGCGCAATCGCTGCAATTCGCTGCGGGCAGAATCCAGCTCCGCCTGTGTTTCGGTGAGCTTTTGTTCCACCTGGTCGCGGTCGAAGCCCGCAAAGCGCCGGCCGGCGTCGTACATCCAGAAAGCCAGCGCCGCAGCAAACGCGAGCATGCCCGCGATGCCGAGCCAGCGTAGGTACCAGGGCACCTCGGTTCTCACGGCAACCCGGGGGGCCGTGATGCCGAAGCGCTTACGCAGTTTGCGCAGGCCGACCATCGTCGTGCGTTATGGCACGATCGGAACCTGCCCGAGCCCTGTGGACTCCGGCAATCCGAACATGATGTTCATGTTTTGCACAGCCTGCCCCGACGCGCCTTTCACCAGATTGTCGATCACCGATAGCACCACGAGAGTATCCGATCTGGTCGCGGTTTCGCGTGGTCGGTGCACCGCAATTCGGCACACGTTCGCGGCGCGTACCGAACGCGTATCGGGATGGCTGCCCGCCGGCATGACGTCGACGAACGGCTCGCGGGCATAGCGCTCCCGGTACAGGGCCTGGAAATCCGCTTCGCCCGTCACCCGCGCATAAAGCGTCGCATGTATGCCGCGAATCATCGGAGTCAGATGGGGCGTAAACACCAGCCCGATCTCGCGCCCGGCTGCCTGCGACAAGCCTTGCCGGATTTCGGGCCAGTGTCGGTGTCCGGGCACGCCGTAAGCCATGAAATTGTCGGACGCTTCGGAAAAGGCGAGCTGAAGCTCGGCCTTGCGCCCGGCGCCGCTGACGCCGGACTTGGCGTCGGCAATCAGGTGATCGAGATCGACGATGCCGGCCTCGACCAGCGGCAGGAAGCCGAGTTGGACGGCGGTTGGATAGCATCCCGGGTTGGCAACCAATCGAGCCTCGCGGATGTCGGTACGGTTGACCTCGCACAGACCGTACACCGCTTCGCCGACCAGCTCGGGCGAGGCGTGCTTCATGCCGTACCAGCGCTCCCACTCCGCGATGTCGCGGAGGCGAAAATCGGCCGAGAGGTCGACGACGCGCGCGCCCGAATCGAGCAGCGCCCGCGCCTCGGTCATTGCCACGCCGTTCGGGGTCGCGAAGAATACGACGTCGCACCTGCCCAGTGCGGCCTGGTCCGGTTCGGTGAAATCGAGCGGCACGTGTCCGCGCAGGCTCGGAAACATCTTCGCCACCGGCGTGCCCGCGTCTTTGCGCGACGTGACTGCGACGAGCTCGACGCTTGAGTGCTGTGCGAGCAGGCGCATCAACTCCACCCCCGTGTATCCGGTCCCGCCGACGATGCCTGCTTTAATCATTCGCCACCCCGCACGAGAAACACTCACAGACGAAAAAGCCGCCCGTAGGCGGCTTTTTTTGCTCCGGGACCGAAGGCCCCATCGCTCAGCGTTTCGAGAACTGCTTGCGCCGCCGCGCCTTATGAAAGCCCACCTTCTTTCGTTCCACTTCGCGCGCATCCCGCGTGACGAGACCCGAGGCGCTTAGCACTGGCTTAAGCGCCGCATCATACTCGATCAACGCGCGCGTAATACCATGGCGCACTGCACCCGCCTGGCCGTTCTCCCCGCCACCGAAGACGTTGACCTTGATATCGAAGTTGGCAAGGTTCTTCGTCAGCTCGAGCGGCTGACGGACAATCATGCGCCCGGTTTCGCGCGCGAAAAACTCGTCCACGGGTTTGTCGTTTACGATGAAGCCTCCCTTGCCCGCCTTCATGAACACGCGCGCGACCGCGCTCTTGCGCCGTCCCGTGCCGTAGTAGTAGTCACCAACCATAGTCTCGACCTCAGATTTCCAGAGCTTTGGGCTGTTGCGCGGAATGGGGGTGCGCGCCCTCGGAGTAAACCTTCAGCTTCTTGAGCATCGAGTTTCCGAGCGGCCCTTTCGGCAGCATCCCTTTGACCGCCTTCTGCAATACGCGCCCCGGGTACTTGGCGTGCAATTTCGCGAAGTTCGTCTCGCGAATGCCGCCGGGGTAACCCGTATGGCGGTAGTATTTCTTGTCTTCGGCCTTGTTGCCGGTGACGCGGATCTTGGCCGCGTTGACAACGACGATGTAGTCGCCGGTGTCGACGTGTGGCGTGTACTCAGGCTTGTGCTTGCCGCGCAGCCGGATCGCGATCCGAGCTGCCAGGCGGCCGAGCACCTTGCCCTGGGCATCTACTACATACCAGTCGTTGTTGACTGCGCCCGGCTTCGCCGAATAGGTTTTCATGGTGCGGCAGATTTCGAAAAGAGCGTGATTTTAATGGGAATAGCTCGTTGCAGTCAAAGCTTCGCTCCGAGTCCACAAAAAAAAACGCGACTCTTGCGAGTCGCGTTCAATCCACCAAAGGAGGAGGGTGGAGGAGACAAACTCGCGAGGCTCCGGAGGAGGGTGGAACCCCGCGACGGAATGAATAATAACGGTCGAATTGCTGCGTTGCAAAATTAAAAATATGATGGACTAATTAGTTGTTTAAATGTGTGACGCTTTTTACATACTGCTTTGATTGAAAGCAGAGATTAATTTTAAATATCGATCTAGTAATACGTATAAAAGTACTAGACCATTCGCTTTCTGAGGCTATTTGTACTGCATCGCACAAATATATGATTTCGTGAGGAAAATGAGATGGAATGTACGGTCCGCTGGACGCAAGGCATGACCTTCATCGCCGAAACCGAGAGCAATCACCTGCTCGCCATGGACGGTGCGCCGGAGGGCGGCGGCAGAAACCTTGCGCCGCGGCCGATGGAGCTGGTGCTGGCGGGAACAGGCGGGTGCACCGCATACGACGTGGTCCTGATCCTGCGCAAGAGCGGGCAACAGGTCACCGGCTGCGAAGTCAAGCTGAGCGCGGATCGCGCCGCCAGCGACCCGAAGGTGTTCACCCGCATCCACATGCACTTCATCGTCCGCGGCAAGGCGTTGAAGCGAAACCTGGTCGAGCACGCGATCCGACTGTCGCACGAGAAGTACTGCTCGGCCTCGATCATGCTCGGCAAGACCGCCGAGCTGAGCAAGGACTTCGAGATCGTCGAGGAATAGCGCTCGGTCGCGCCCCCATCAGATCCGGTATCTGCTCCACGACCGCGCGGGTGCGTCCGTCTTGCGCAGACAACTGAGAGAGATCGCCGCGATCCCGCTACCGCTTCTCGCTACGTCCGCACTGCGTGGTGACCACCTTTTCGATGCGTTGCAGCGCCGGATAGGGGCCGTAGCGTGCCTCGAAGGCTTGCCGTACCGGCCGGAGCCTTTCCCGCAACGCAGCCGCAGTTTCACGCACCAGATTGCCGAGGAATTGCGGCCGCACGTCGCACGCCCTGGCAAGCGCCTCCCAGTGATTTGGCGTGATCACGCTGGGATTGCGCTCTGCGCCGACATCGAAGGCGAGATGGGTGTCGATGCGTTCGATGGCGCGCGTGCACACCAGGTCATAGAACGGTGCCAGGCGCGTCGCATCATCGGGCAGATGCAACAGGGAGAGATTCTTGGCGTGGCCGTCCGAGTTGCCCGCCAGCACGTTGAAAATCTGCCATCGCAGCAGGTGTTGCACGTCGATGGCCGGATCGCTGGAGGCCTCCTGCACCAGACGATAGCACTGCGCGAAGGACGGCCCGCCGTGTTCCTGGTATTTGTTCTCGTGTCCGTAGCCCAGAGCTTGACAGAAGTCCTCCTGATGCAGCCGCTGCACCTCGCCGTGGTCATCCCATACGCGGTCATAGCGGGCGATCTGTGCATAGCGGGTCCGCCCGACGGTGCGCAAGGTGATATCCACGACCGGCAAGGCGACGGCCGCGGCCAGTTCCGTGGTGAACGCCTCGTAGGCGGGCAGATGACGGTAGTCGGCCAGCTCGAACTTCAGGATGTGGCTGGAAGGCGCCTCGCCCTGCGGCAGAAAATAGTGATCGTCGCGTACCAGTACCGGGCACTTGCCCTGGGCGCCGGCGAGCGATAGCCGCGGGCGCTCGTCCGCCGGAAAGCTTGCATAGATCTGCCCGCGCCGCGCCGCGAGGTCGGCCAGGTCCTTTTCCGTCAGCGCCCGGTACTGCCGCCGCCCCGACGGCGGTTGCGCCACGGGCAGGATCGACAGTGCGCCGGCGCACTCGCCACCGATGGCACGCAACAGGTCGAAATCGGTATTCGGCAGTTTGAGGTCGCGGACGATGTGCTCGCGCACCGCACCCTCGGGCAGCAGGTTGGCGAACCAGAGCTGGGCGGTGCCTTCTTCCGGGGCGAATTCGCGGACCGTGAGCGGCAGGGAACGGGAGACGGCGAAGCCGCCGCCAGCGATCCACTCGGGATCGTAGCGAAACCCGACGGCCCCGGCCGGATTGCGCCAAAGCTGACCGACCCGGCGCTGCTCGTGCCAAAGGTTGAGGGCGTCGGTGTCGCTCACGAGGGTGCCTCCGACTTGCCGGTACGGCGCGCCGGACCTGCCCGCCCACGCGGCTGGACGATGACCTCCAGCCCCAAGGTGCGCAGCGTCTTCAGGACCTTGCCGATCTCGGCCGTCTGCTTTCCCCGCTCGAACTCCGACAGAAAGCGCGTGCTCAGGTTGCCGAGCCCGGAGACCGTCTCCAGCGTCAGGCGCCGCTGTTTGCGATGGGCGCGCGCCAGGCGGCCGAGTTCCTCGGCGCTCTGGACCGTTCCGTAAGCGATGTCATCCTGCGCCATGGCTACACTCTCAAAAAGTTACCGTACGGTAAAAAATAGCACCTTGATCCGCTGACCGCAAGAAAACTGTACCGTACGTGATAAATAGAGCCCTATTGGCTGTTACGTCTCGCAAAATATCACGTACGGTAACGTCTTCCTTAAGAAGCAAGAATGCACGGTGCGCTGGACCCAAGGCATGACTTTTCTCGCCGAAACCGAGAGCAATCACCTGCTCGCCATGGACGGTGCGCCGGAGGGCGGCGGCAGAAACCTTGCGCCGCGGCCGATGGAGCTGGTGCTGGCGGGAACAGGCGGGTGCACCGCATACGACGTGGTCCTGATCCTGCGCAAGAGCGGGCAACAGGTCACCGGCTGCGAAGTCAAGCTGAGCGCGGATCGCGCCGCCAGCGACCCGAAGGTGTTCACCCGCATCCACATGCACTTCATCGTCCGCGGCAAGGCGTTGAAGCGAAACCTGGTCGAGCACGCGATCCGACTGTCGCACGAGAAGTACTGCTCGGCCTCGATCATGCTCGGCAAGAGCGCCGAGATCAGCAAGGATTTCGAGATCGTCGAGGACTAGCTCGCGGCGCCTGCCGGGCGATTAGAGCCGGTGCGCGACGGTGGTCATCACCTTCGACATCAGCCTCATTGCGCCCTTCACCGGCGCAGGCAATTCCGCCGCGCCGAGCGACAGCGCGGTGTCGCGGTGGCGCGCCTCGTCGGCCCGCATCCCTTCTACGACGGCCCTGGTGCGTGCGTCCACCGGCGAGAGCTGGGCGAGATGCCCGGACAGATGACTTTCTACCTGCCGCTCGGTTTCCGCGAGAAAGGCGAGACTCCAGCGATCGCCCAGAATCCCCGCGGCGGCACCGATCACGAACGCGCCCGCGTACCAGAACGGATTCGCAATACTGAGCCGTCCGCCGAGTTCGTCGATCCGCGCCGCGCTCCAGGCGAGGTGATCCTGCTCTTCCACAGCCGCGTGCTCGAGCGCCTGCCGGTGGGCGGGGTCGCGCGCAGTAAGCGCCTGCCCCTGATACAGAGCCTGCGCGCACACCTCCCCGACGTGGTTTACCCGCATCAACGCCGCCGCGTGGGCGCGCCCCGTTTCGTCCAGCGCCCCCTCTTGCCGGCCCTCGGCCGGCGAGGGGCGCTGCGCTCGGTGCACGCCGGCGACCGCTCTCAACGCGAGGTCCAACTCTCCGATCAGGCGGTCGGCGGCGCAGCGGTTGTCGATCATGTCCGACATCTTACCCAACCAGGGCAAAAAAAAAGGTTCTTCACCGAATTCCGGGGAAGGCGGCCCGGATGCGAAGGAAGAAGTAGGCGTCATCGCGGTAGCCGTAGGCCATGCGCTTGATCACCTTGATGGTGTTGTTGATACCTTCGACGATGTTGGTGCCGAGCGGCCAGCGGCAGTGCGCGAGGATTCCCGGCAGGTAGGGTTTGAGTCGCTGGGCGAACGTCTTGAGCGGCGCGATGCCGCTACGCATGGCGCGCCGGTACCATTGCCGCCAGAAGCGCTCGGCGTAGCCGATGTGGCGGTAGTCCCAAAGCGCCTTCAGGTCGTCCTTGAGCACGTACACGGTAAATAGCGCCCGGTTGGCCGCGAGCAACTCCTTGAGGCGCACTTGATCGTGCTGAGCGGTGACGTTCTCCCGGTTGCGCAGCAGCAGCCAGCGCGAGCCCTTGACCAGACGCCGCGCTGGGCGATCCTCGCGCAGGCGGTTCGCTTCATCCACCCGCACCCGGTCAATGACCTCGCGGCCGTACTTGGCCACCACGTGAAACAGGTCGAACACGATCTGGGCTTGGGGGCAGTGCAGCCGTACCTCCAACTCGTAGGCCGTGTTCATGTCCATGGCCACGGCTTGCAGATGCGCGCAGCCTTGCGGCCCGAGCAATTCGGAGAACGCGCGGACATCGGCGCGGCCACGGCCGCGCCCCACCCAGAGCACACGCTTGCGCAAAGGCTCCACCACCACCGTCGCGTAGCGGTGTCCCTTCTGGATCGCAAATTCGTCCATCGCGATGATCCTCACATCGGCCAGATCCACCGGCCCGAGCTCGCGCTCCAAATGCCGATGATCGATCAGCTTCACCGTCGTCCAGGCAAGCCCGTAGAACTGGGCTACGTGCGCGATCGACATCAGCTTGCAAAGCCGTGCCACGCTCGCAGCCAGCCGGCTCGTGACCCGGGCGTAGGGCTCAAGCCAGCCCAGGCGCTCAAGCTTCGGACCGCAGCGCTCGCAGGCCAGGCGCAGTCGCGGCACCACCAACTCCACCGGCACTTCGAACAGCGGCAGATCGCGCACCCGCCGCAGCTCGGTATCGTGAATCGCGCGGCTCAGTTGCCCGCAGCCGCCGCAGCGCCTGGCCAGCCCCGCCACCGGCTTCAGACGGATCACGCACCAGAGCGTCCCGCCGCGTCGCTCCTCCATACTGCTCTCGAGCTCGTAGCCTTCCCAGCCGCCAAGCCGAGCAATACACTCTGTCTGGGCCAACGGTCGCCTCCTGCCGCTTGATGTCTCGCAACACCAAGATAGCAGTGCAACCGTTCGGCCTACCCATCCATCCCGGAAATCGGCGAAGAACCAAAAAAAAAGCCGCCTCGGAGGGCGGCTTGGTATTTCAAAGCTTCTTGGGCTTGATACTGGACCAGTCAGCTCTTAGAACGTGTGCACGATGCCGACGCCAATGCCCGTCGAGCCGTCGTTGATTTTGTTGCCGTCGATTTTAACGGCGCCGTTGTCGAGCCCGCCCGACAAGCTGTGGCGATCGATCTCAGCATACGCGGTGGTACGCTTGGACAGGCTGTAGTCCACGCCGGCCACGGTAGTCTTTCGCTTGCCGTCAGCCGGAGACGCGAAGCCTGTGTCTTTGATGTCGTAGTAGCCCAGACGCCCCTTTAGTCTGCTGGAGAAGTCGTACTCCACGCCCAGATGGACCATGCGCGACTTGTCCACCGTCGACGCAAATAACGCGTCGTACTTGATCTGCGACCAGCCGGCCTTGAACGTGAACGCGTCCATGCTGTACGCCACACCGATCGTCGAGTCCTTTCTCGAACCCGTGTTGTTCGCGTTATTCAGCGTCGAAGCCGCGGCACCGATTGTCAGCCCGTTGCCGCTCCAGTAGCCGCCGAAACCGACGTGGCGACCGGCAGCGCTGTTGCCCGTGACTTCGCCGAGGCCGTAATCGAGCATCAGCGTAACGCCATTGAAGCTGGTTGCCCCCTGGACCATGTTGCTCGCACGAACACCGCCCGTGTACAGGACTTCCGGGGTGACGCCCGGATAATTGTAGCTCCACGGCGCGTACTTGCCGAACACCTTGAAGTTGGCCGTGTAGTCGCGGCCGATCTCAATGCTGTTGCCGCCGCTCGACAGGCCGACCCACGATCCCCGCTCGAACAGGTTGCCCGTGCCGTGTGTGCCGTCACCGGCGTTGAACCCGCCTTCGAGCTTGAAGTTGGCCTTCAACCCGCCGCCCAGATCCTCGGAGCCTTTCATGCCCCAGCGGTTTGAGGTGTTATAACCGGTCGATGATACATACGTCTTGCTTCCGTCGGTGGTCGGTGTGATAACGATCTTGCTCCGGTTCTTGACCCCACCGTCGATGCTGCCGTACAGCGTGACGCTCGATTGCGCGAACGCCACGGCCGGGATCGCCAGCGCGCCGGCGACCGCTGCAGCCATTAGCTTCTTGTTCATCAAAAGTCTCCCAACTAGTTGGAAAGTTTGGGGCGCTTGCGCGCCCCGCCTGAACCCCTCACGTGAGAAGTTAGGTGAATTGTCCTCGTGGGTGCGGCATTCGAGCAACGCTTCCGAGTCTTATTTCCTCTTCTTGGGCAAACCTGTTGCTAAGATACAACACAGTCCGAAGATCTTAAACAATCACTTATAATCAATCTGTTACACGTTGCCAAAGAGTTCTCGAAGTGCGATTCCGGGGTTCTGAGCTCGCATGAAAGCCTCGCCAACGAGGAACGCGCCAATCCCCGCACCCCAGAGACGCTCTGCATCGGCAGGAACCACGATTCCGCTTTCGGCAACGACGATGCGTTCGCTCGGCACGCGCGCCAGCAGATCCAGCGTGGTCTCGAGCTGCGTTTCGAAGGTGCGCAGGTTGCGGTTGTTGATCCCCAGCAGCGGCGTGCGCAGTTGCAGTGCCGCGTCGAGCTCAGATGCGTTGTGAATCTCGACCAGCACGGCCATGCCGAGCTCGTGCGCGATCCCTTCGAGCGCGCGCATGGCCTCGGGCCCAAGCGCCGCGGCAATCAGCAGGATGCAGTCGGCGCCTAGCGCACGCGCCTCGTAGACCTGGTAGGGCTCGAGCACGAAGTCCTTGCGCAGCGCCGGCAGCGCGCAGGCGGTGCGCGCCGCGATCAGGTGTTCCGGCGCGCCCTGGAAGAACTGCCGGTCGGTCAGCACCGAGAGGCAGGTCGCGCCGCCCGCCTCGTAGCTGCGCGCGATCGCGGCCGGGTCGAAGTTCTCGCGCAGCAGGCCCTTCGAGGGGCTCGCGCGCTTGATTTCCGCGATCACCGCGGGTCGGCCGGCGGTGCGCTTGGCGCGCATCGCGCCGACGAAGTCGCGCGCGGGCGCGGCGGCGCGGGCGCGCGACTCGATCTCGCGCGCCGAAATCGCATGCTCGGCCGCCGCGATCTCGTCCCGCTTGGCAGCGAGGATGCGCTGCAGGACGTCGGCCATCCTCAGGTCTTCTTCAGGCGCTGCGTGTAGGCCACGAACTCGTCGAGTTTCTTCTTCGCCTCGCCGCTTGCAAGCGCTTTGCGCGCACGCTCGATGCCGGCGCCGAGGGTCTTCGCGGCGCCGGCGACGTAGATCGCGGCACCCGCGTTGAGCAGGACGATATTCAGCGCGGGCCCCGGCTGGTTCTCGAGCACGGCAAGCACCATCTGTCGCGACTCGTCCACGGTGTTGACCTGGATCGCGCGCCGGTCATAGAGCTCAAGCCCGAACTGCGAGGGATGGATCGTGTATTCCTGGATTTCCCCCTTGGCCAGCTCGCCGACCATGGTTTCGCCCGAGATCGAGATCTCGTCCAGGCCGTCCAATCCGTAGACCGTCATGACGTGCCTGCTGCCCAGGCGCTGCAGCACGCGCACCTGGATTCCCACCAGGTCGGGATGGAACACGCCCAGCACCTGGTTCGGCGCGCCGGCCGGGTTGGTCAGCGGGCCCAGGATGTTGAAGATGGTGCGCACGCCGAGCTCCTTGCGCACCGGCCCCGCGTGCTTCATCGCCAGGTGGTGCGACGGCGCGAACATGAAACCCACGCCGACGTTTTCGATGCTCGCCGCCACCTGCTGCGGACTGAGCATGATGTTCGCGCCCAGCGCCTCGAGCACGTCCGCGCTGCCCGACGACGACGACACCGCGCGGTTGCCGTGTTTGGCAATCCGAACTCCCGCGGCGGCCGCCACGAACGCGGACGCGGTCGATACGTTGAAGGTGTGCGCCGCATCCCCACCGGTGCCGACGATGTCGACCAGGTGGTTGCCGTCGGCCACCTCGACGCGGGTGGCGAACTCGCGCATCACCTGCGCCGCGGCTGCGATCTCCCCGATCGTCTCCTTCTTCACCCGCAAACCGATCAGAAAACCGGCAATCTGCGCCGGCGTCAGCTCGCCGCGCATGATCTGCCGCATGACGTGGAGCATCTCGTCGTGGAATAACTCCCTGTGTTCCACGGTGCGCTGGATCGCCTCGGCGATCGTGATCTGCTTCATTGGACCCTCCCCCGCAGGAAATTCTTCAGCATCTGGTGGCCGTGCTCGGTGAGCAGGGCCTCGGGATGGAACTGCACCCCTTCGACCGCGAGCTCCCTGTGGCGCAGGCCCATGATCTCGCCGTCTTCGGAGCGGGCCGTGACCTCGAGACAGGCCGGCACCGATTCGCGCTCGACCACCAGCGAGTGATAGCGCGTAGCAATGAAGTCCTGCGCCAGACCGGTGAACAGGCCCTTTTGGTCGTGATGGATATGCGAGACCTTGCCATGCATCACCTGATTCGCCCGCACCACGCGGCCGCCGAAGGCCTGTCCGATCGCCTGGTGGCCAAGGCACACGCCCAGGATCGGCACCCGCCCAGCGAGCCGTTCGATCAATCCGAGCGAAATCCCCGCCTCATTCGGCGTGCACGGCCCCGGCGAGAGCACCACCCGCGCCGGCGCCATGGCCTCGACTTGCTCGACGGAGACCTCGTCGTTGCGCAGTACCCGCACCTTCTCGCCCAGCTCGCCGAAGTACTGCACCAGGTTGTAGGTGAACGAATCGTAATTGTCGATCATCACGAGCATCGCGCCCTCCCCTAGCGGGACGCCGCCCGCGGCGTCGCGCTTTGCAGCGCGCCCGCGCCCGAAGCATGCTCCGCTGCCGCGACCTCGGCGGCGCGCAGGATCGCACGCGCCTTGTGCTGCGTTTCCTGCCACTCCGACTGCGGGTTGGAGTCTGCCACGATCCCCGCCGCGGCCTGTACGTGCAGCTGGCCGTCCTTCACCACCGCAGTGCGGATCGCGATTGCCACGTCCATGTCGCCGTTGAATCCGAAATAACCGACGGCGCCGCTGTAAACGCCGCGCTTGACCGGCTCCAGCTCGTCGATGATCTCCATTGCGCGCACTTTCGGTGCGCCGCTCACCGTGCCGGCCGGGAAGCTCGCCTTGAACACGTCGATCGCGTCCAATCCGGGCGCGATCTTGGCCTCGACGTTCGACACGATATGCATCACGTGCGAATAGCGCTCTATCACCATCTTCTCGGTCACGCGCACGCTTCCGGTCGCGGCGACCCGTCCGGCGTCGTTGCGCCCTAGATCGATCAGCATCACGTGCTCGGCACGCTCCTTGGGATCCGAAAGCAGATCCTCGGCCGCGCGCGCATCCTCTTCCTCGGTACGCCCGCGCGGTCGCGTGCCCGCGATCGGGCGCACGGTGATCGCGTCGCCCGCAAGCCTTACCAGAATCTCCGGCGATGCGCCCACCACGTGGTGGTCGCCGAAATCGAAGTAGAACATGTAGGGCGACGGATTGAGGCCCCGCAGCGCGCGGTAAAGCGTGAGCGGCGGCGCCTCGAACGGCCGCGTCGTGCGCTGCGACACCTGCACCTGCATGCAGTCGCCGGCGAAGATGTACTCCTTGCAATGGCGCACCGCCTCGACAAAGCCCTCCTCGCTGAACGTCCGGCTAAGCGGCGCCGGCTCGCCCGCCGGCGCGTCGACCGCCAGCGCGAGCACCATGCTGTCCGGCAGCGGCGTCGTGAGGCGGGCCCGCAGGCGTTCGAGCCGCTCGCTCGCCGCGCGGTAGGCGTCGGGCTGCTGCGGGTCGGCGTAGACCACGAGATAGAGCTTGCCCATCACGTTGTCGACCACCGCGAGCTCGTCCGAAACGAGCAGCAGCATGTCCGGCGTGCCGAGCGGGTCGGGTTTGTCGCCGGAAAGAGCGCGCGGCTCGATGTGGCGCACCATTTCGTAGCCGAAGTAGCCCACCAGCCCGCCGCCGAAGCGCAATGCCGCCGGCACCGGCGCGACGCGATGGCGCTTGAGGTAGGCGCGCACGTACTCGAACGGGTCGGCGTTGTCGGCACGCTCGAGGCAGACGTCGGCCCCGCGCGCGTCGCGCAGCAGACGGCGCACCGTCGAGCCGCGCGCCTCGATCCGTTCGGCGCACGCCAGGCCGATGAACGAGAAGCGCCCGAAGCGCTCCCCGCCCACCACGGACTCGAGCAGGTAGGTATACGGGCCGTTGGCGAGTTTGGCGTACACCGCGAGCGGCGTGTAGAGATCTGCGCGCACCTCGGCCACCACCGGAATGCGCGTGTAACCTTGCGTTGCGAGCTTGTCGAAATCGAGCTCAGTCATGCGACTTCTCCACCTGAAACCGAAACAACCGGGAAACTGCGGCTGGGGCATTGCGCGCCGCCCGTGCCGCGCAGGGGCGCGCTAAGGTCTAGCGGCGCCAGGAGCGCCAGCTACGCCAGCGGGTGCTGCAAATTCCGGTTCGGTGGTGGCTCACGACTGTGGCGAGAGAAGATTCGCGGCGTCAATTAGCGAAGCGACTATACCATCACATTCGATTGCGCGTACATCCTGCCCCTCCCGGTAGCCATACGGCACCAGCAGGACGCGGCAGCCCGCCCGCCGCCCGCCCACCGCGTCGTTGGCGGAGTCGCCGATCACCGCCGCCTCGGGCGGCGCGACGCCGAGCGCGCGGCAGGCAAACAGAAACGGGCCCGGGTCCGGTTTGCGCTGCCCCGCCCGGTCGCTCGTGACCACCTGGTCGAAGTAGCCCGCCAGGCGGCTCGATGCGAGCAGGGGATCGGTGAAGCGCGACGCCTTGTTCGTGACGCAGGCCAGCCGCAAGCCTCGCGCCTTCATGGCCGCCAGCCCTTCCTCGACCCCCGGGTAGAGGCTCGAGGCGCAGCCGTTCAGGCGCTCGTAATGCCGCGCGAAACGCTCCAGCGCAGATTCGTAGAGCCGCCCGTCAGGCGCTCGGCCGGCGGCCGATTCAAGGCAGCGGCGCACCAGGGCGGCGATTCCCTTGCCGATGAATTCGCGCACCTCGCCCGCGTCGAGCCGGCGCATGCCCAGCTCGGCGAGCGTCGCGTTCGCCGCCGCGGCGAGGTCCGGCGCAGTATCGAGCAGCGTGCCGTCGAGATCGATCAGCGCGGCGCGAATCACGCCGCGCGGCGCACCGCGCCCAGGCGCGTTCGCATGTCGCGGATGGTCGCCGCGTAGTCCTTCGAGCCGAAGATCCCCGAGCCCGAGACGAAGGTATCGGCACCCGCGGCCGCGACCTCGGCGATGTTGTCGCTCTTGATGCCGCCGTCGACTTCCAGCCAGATCTCGCGCGCACCGGACTGCGTCGCGGCGTCGATGCGCCGCCGCGCCTCGGCGATCTTGGGCAGCATCGAAGCGATGAAGCGCTGACCGCCGAACCCCGGGTTGACCGACATGATCAGCACCAGATCCAGCTTGTCGAGCGTATGGTCGAGCCAGTCGAGCGGCGTGGCCGGGTTGAACACCAGCCCGGCCTTGCAGCCGTGCTCGTGAATCAGGCCGATGGTGCGGTCGACGTGCTCGCTTGCCTCGGGATGGAAGCTGATCAGGCTCGCGCCCGCCTTGGCGAAGTCCGGCACGATGCGGTCGACCGGCTTGACCATGAGATGGACGTCGATCGGCAGCGAAACATGCGGGCGCAACGCCTCGCACACCTGCGGGCCTATGGTCAGGTTCGGAACGTAGTGGTTGTCCATGACGTCGAAATGAATGACGTCGGCGCCGGCCTGGGCGACGGCCCTCACCTCTTCGCCCAGCCGCGCGAAGTCGGCCGAAAGGATGCTGGGTGCAATGCGGAACGCCATGACGCAGCCAGTTTACAATGCGCGCATGGCCCAGGAGAAGCGCTACGAAATCGCGGTCAGCACCGCGACCCAATACCTGCCGGAGCAATCCGACGAAACGTCGAACCGCTACGCGTTCGCTTACACGATCACGATCCGCAACGTTGGTAGCGTCACCGGCCAGCTGATCAGCCGGCACTGGATCATCACCGATTCCCAGGGTCTGGTGCAGGAAGTCCGGGGCCTGGGCGTGGTCGGCGCACAGCCGGTGCTGCGGCCGGGCGAGCAATTCGAGTACACCAGCGGCACCTCGATCGCGACCCAGGTCGGCACCATGCGCGGCAGCTATCAGATGGTGGCGGAGGACGGGACCCGATTCGAGGTCCCCATCCCGGAGTTCACGCTGTCGGTGCCGCGCGTACTGCACTGACGGTCAGCCTGAGGGACCGGGCGGCCGCTCGCTATCGTCGCTTCGCTTGCGCGGGAGCGTCAGCCAATAGATCAGGATCACGAGCACCAGGGCAAACACTATTTCTGCAACAATGAACCACATCGCGCGCGCTTTCCCGATCGTCTTGGCCGCGATTGTACTTGTCGCAGGGTGCGCACCGCTGGCGCCGCGACTGGGCGCGGCGCGCTACGAGAAAACGACGTACGCCGAGTTGCCTGGATGGAATGCCACAGCGCTCGAACCGAGCTTGCGCGCCTTTCTTGCTGGTTGTCCGCGACTGCAGGCGGTCGCCGCGCTGGCGCGTGCCTGCGCCGAGGCGCAGGCGGTGCCGGCGGACGACGAGGCCGCCGTGCGCAACTTCTTCGTGACGACGTTCGTTCCCTACGCCGTAATCGATCCGGAAGGCTCGAACACGGGACTGGTGACCGGCTATTACGAGCCGGTGCTCGACGGCAGCCGAGAGCGCACCGATCGCTTCCGGTATCCCGTCTACGGCATTCCCGACGATCTTGTCGATGTGGACCTCGCCAGCCTGTACCCGGAGCTCAAGGGCATGCGCCTGCGCGGGCGGCTCGAAGGGCGCAGGCTGGTGCCGTACTACTCCCGCTCCGAGATCGACGCCCATGGCGACGGCTTCACGGCGCCCGTGATCGCGTGGGTCGCCGATCCGGTCGAGCTGTTCTTCCTCCAGATTCAGGGCAGCGGCCAGATCCGCTTCGGCGACGACGATCGCATCCGCGTCGGCTACGCGGACCAGAATGGCCACCCCTACAGGTCGCTCGGCCGCTACCTGGTCGCTCAAGGCGAGCTGCCGCTCGAGCAGGCATCGATGCAGGGCATCAAAGCGTGGGCTCAGGCCCACCCCGAGTCGCTGCAGCGGGCGCTCGAGCAGAATCCGAGCTACGTGTTTTTTCGCGATTTGCCGACCAGCGGCGGGCCGACTGGCGCGCTTGGAGCGCCACTGAGCGCCACGTACAGCATTGCGGTGGATCGGCGCTTCTACCCGCTCGGCGCCCCCGTCTATCTAGCGAGCACGCTCCCGTTGTCGAACATTCCACTCCAGCAGCTGGTCATCGCGCAGGACACCGGGGGTGCGATTCGCGGTGCGGTGCGTGCGGACTTCTTCTGGGGCAGTGGCGACGAAGCCGGGGGGTTTGCCGGGCGGATGCGCCAGCAGGGCAGGATGTGGCTGCTGTGGCCGCGCGGCGAACCGCTGCCGCGCCCCTAGGGCACTATCGCGCCGAGGCTACTTCGCGCTCGCCTTCATTTCGCGATAGACGTCGTCCAGCGTCGCCGCAAGGTGCGCCGACGAGAGGCCGCCACGCAGTCGCTCGCCGTTGGCGAGAAACAGCGTCGGGGTCGAATTCACCCCGAGCCGATGGCCGAGAACGAGGTTCTTCTCGAGCGGGTTGGCGCAGGCTGCGCTTGCGGTCGGACGCTTGCCGCGCAGCGCCAGGTCGAGCCACGCCTTGGAACGGTCCGACGAGCACCAGATCGCCCTCGACTGCTCGGCCAGCTCCGGGTGTATCACCGGATACATGAAGACGTAGATCGTGATGTCGTCGACCCGCACCAACTCCTTCTCGAACTGCTGGCACGCGGGACAGTACGGATCGGAGAACATCGCCAGTACGCGGCGCCCGCTGCCGCGACTGATCTTGACCGCATCCTGCAGCGGCAACTCTTTGAACTTGATCGCGAGCAGCTTGTTCATCCGCGCTTCGGTCAGGTTGCGGTCGTGCCGGACGTCGTAGATGCTGCCTAGGATGATGCTCGTCGCCTGGGCGTCGGTGTAGACGATCCGCGGCCCATCCTGGCCGCGAATCACCACCTCGTACAGTCCGAGCACGGGCACCGGCTGCACGCTCTCGATGCGCGCCCCGCCGAGCGTGGCCTCGATCACCTTGCGGATCTGCGCCTCGTCGGCGCGCGCGGGCAGCACAGCAAGGCAGAGGGCGGCGAGCGCCAAGCTTCGGACGAGCATCACACGGTCTCCGGCGCGCCTCAGCCCATCGCCTGGCGCATAAGAATGTTCTTTAAGACCGGAACCCGGTCGGTCAAGTTCAATCCGGCGTTGCGCAGCAGCGAAACGGCCCTGCCCTGGGCCGCGAACAGGCGGTACAGGCCATGCACCGTCGTGTCCATGGTCAGGACCGCCTCGGCGCGGGCGCGGGCGTAGCGCCGCAGCAACTTCAGGTCACCGGGGTCCCGCACCGGCTCGCGCGCCGCGAGCACCTGCGCCAGCACGCGGGCGTCCTGGAAGCCGAGGTTCGCGCCCTGCCCCGCGAGCGGATGCACCACGTGCGCCGCATCGCCGATCAGCGCGACGCGCGGGGCGACCATGCGGCCCGTCGCAAGACGCCGCAGGGCAAACCCGCGCGCCGGCGTGACCAGCGTGAGCGCCCCTAGCGCGCCGCGCGAAGCCTGCTCCACTGCGCGGCAAAGCGCATCGGCGCCCAGCGCGAGCAGGCGCGCCGCCTCCGCGTCGGCCACCGACCACACCATCGATATGTGGTTGCCCGGAAGCGGCAACAGCGCAAGCACGGGTCCACCCTGGAACCATTGCTGCGCTATGTTGCCGTGCGGCCGCTCGCAGGCGAAGTTGGCGACCACTGCAGTATGGCCGTAGGCGTGCTCGGCGGCTCCAAGTCCGGCGCCTTTGCGCACGAAGGAATGCGCGCCGTCTGCCCCCACAACCAGCTTGCCCTGCAAGCTGCGGCCGTCGCGCAAGTGCACAGTCGCGTGCTCGGCCGAGATCTCCAGCCGCTCGCACTGCGCGGGCGCAAGGACCTCGAGCCCGTCGCGCGCCTCCAGTGCGCGCCACAGTGCGTCGTGCAACACGCCGTCCTCGACGATCCAGGCCAGCGCCTCGACCCCGGCACGGTAGGCGTCGAATTCGAGCAGCGAGCGGCCGTCATCGCCGAATATCCGCATCGCATGTACCGGCGTCAGCCGCTCCGGCGCGATGCCCTGCCAGGCCTTGAGATCGCGCAGGAACTCGGCATTGCCGGGGCTGAGCGCGTAGACCCGCGCATCGAAGCTTCCGGCCGCGGCGTGCGCGGCGGCGCGCTGCGCCGGGGCGATCAGCGCGGTCGACAACCCGCGCGTCGCGCGCGCGAAGCTCGCACCGACCAGGCCGGCACCGACCACGATGAGGTCGACGTTCACGCACGCATTGTAGAAAATAACCTGTTGGTTTGCCGAAATATCCGGAACTGGATTTTCCGGCGTGGCGCCGGGCGAGCTTGACCGGAGCCCGGCCGGGCGCGACAATTCGCGCCCTTTCCGGAGGCGAATTAGCTCAGCTGGTTAGAGCAGCGGAATCATAATCCGCGTGTCCCGTGTTCGAATCACGGATTCGCCACCACCCCTTTCCGCCAGGCTGCGGCGCCCGTCCTCTAGAATAGGGCCTCGGAGGCCATGTCGATGACCCTTGCCAAGCTCACCCGGGCGCTCGCGCTCTGCCTGCTCGCCGGATTTACGCCGAGCGCGCTGGCACAGCTGCGCACCATCCCGACCAACGCCCAGCGCGGCGAGATCCGCCACGTGCAGGGGATGCTGGTCGAGATCAACGGCCAGCGCGTGCTGCTCGCGCCGGGAGCGCAGATCCGCGACCCCTCGAATCGCGGCATCGTGCCTTCCGCCGTGCCGCCCGGCGCGCCGATCCGCTTCCTGCTCGACGCGCAAGGCAACCCGTACCGGATCTGGCTGCTGTCGCCCGAGGAAGCGGCGCAACCCGACCCCAGCCATTGAGAACGAGGCCAGCGCAGGCGAGCATGACCGGCAAGCTCTACATCCGCACCTTCGGCTGCCAGATGAACGAGTACGACTCGGACCGCATGGCCGATGTGCTGGCGCAAGACGGCGCATACGTCCCCACCGGGCAGCCGGAGGACGCCGACCTGATCGTGTTCAACACCTGCTCGGTGCGGGAGAAGGCGCAGGAGAAGGTTTTCGCCGACCTCGGCCGGGTCAAGCACCTCAAGCGCGACAACCCGCGCCTGATGATTGCGGTCGGCGGCTGCGTCGCGAGCCAGGAAGGCGCCGCGATCGTCGAGCGCGCGCCCTACGTCGACGTGGTGTTCGGCCCGCAGACCCTGCACCGTCTGCCCGAGTTGCTCGCGCGCCGGCGCGCGAGCGGGCGCGCGCAGGTGGACGTAAGCTTTCCTGAGATTGAGAAGTTCGACCATTTGCCGCCGGCGCGGGTCGACGGCGCGGCGGCGTTCGTCTCGATCATGGAGGGCTGCAGCAAGTACTGCAGCTTCTGCGTCGTGCCGTACACGCGCGGCGAAGAATTTTCGCGCCCCTTCGACGACGTCGTGGCCGAGATCGCCGGCCTGGCCGAGCGCGGCGTGAGGGAAGTCACGCTGCTGGGACAGAACGTGAACGCCTGGCGCGGCGAGATCGAAGGCGAGCCCGCCGATTTCGCCGAGCTGCTGCGCTACGTGGCCGAGATCGACGCCATCGAGCGCGTGCGCTATACCACCTCGCATCCGCGCGAGTTCACGCAGCGTCTGATCGACGCGCACGCCGAACTGCCGGGCCTCGCGGGGCACGTGCATCTTCCGGTGCAGTCCGGCTCCGACCGGGTGCTGGCGGCGATGAAGCGCGGCTACACGGTGCTCGAGTACCGCTCGATCGTTCGGCGCCTGCGCAAGGCGCGGCCGGAACTCAGCCTAACGTCCGACTTTATCGTCGGTTTTCCAGGTGAGACCGAATCCGACTTTCAGGCCACCCTCGAGCTCGCGCGCGCGCTGGATTTCGACGGCTCGTTCTCGTTCGTCTACAGCCCGCGCCCCGGCACGCCCGCCGCCGAGTTGCCGGATGCGACGCCGCAGGCCGAAAAGCTCGAACGGCTGCAGCGGCTGCAGGCGGCGCTGGACGCGCAGGCGCGCGCGACGAGCGAACGCATGGTAGGCGGCGTACAGCGCGTCCTGGTCGAAGGCCCCGCGCGCCGCAACCCCGCCGAGCTCGCCGGCCGCACGGGCAACAACCGGGTGGTCAACTTTCGCGGCGCGCGCGGGCTCATCGGGCGCTTCGTCGACGTGCGCATCACCGAAGCGCGGTCGCATTCGCTGCGCGGCGAGGCCTAGGGAGCGCCCGCCGCCGGTGACGCGTAACCCGTCCCCCAAGCCGGTTGAAGTGCGCTTCGAGCCGCTCGACAACCAGCGCCTGGCGCGCCTGTGCGGGCCCCTCGACGCCAACCTGCGCCAGATCGAATCCGCGCTCGATGTCGCGATCGCGCGTCGCGGCGCGCACTTCACCGTGCGCGGCGAGCCGGCGCAGGCGGCGCGCGCGGCGCGCACCCTGTCCGGCCTGTACGACAGAGCGGCCGGCGAGCTGTCGATCGACGACATTCAGCTCGGCCTGAGCGAAATGATGCGCGGCAACGCGCCCGCGCCCGGCAGCGCCGGACCGCAGCTGCTCACGCGCCGTCCCGACCTGCACGGCCGCACCGTCAACCAGGTTCAGTACCTGCAGAACATCCTGGCGCAAGACATCACGTTCGGCATCGGTCCGGCCGGAACCGGAAAAACCTATCTCGCGGTCGCCTGCGCCGTCGACGCGCTCGAGCGCGACAGCGTGAAGCGGCTGGTGCTGGTGCGGCC